>Ga0070729_10004238_pt1 | contig 15822 bp, 16 predicted proteins | sample tdDd472_FD_66725 | JGI IMG/M metagenome (GOLD analysis project Ga0070729, IMG submission 66725) | Marine sediment microbial communities from the Atlantic coast under amendment with organic carbon and nitrate - tdDd47.2 | ecosystem: Environmental > Aquatic > Marine > Coastal > Sediment | place... | reverse complement strand
AACACGACTGAATTGGATGCGCAGCAGGCAAAATCCTTGTTGTATAATACAGAGGCTGCGATTCCAGAATATCGATTAGGTCTCCATCAAGCACAGCACGGACTGAGCGTTCTCTTAGGTCTGCCACCTCAAAGTTTAGCGGTATTGCTTCAAGGGACTACAGCCATTCCAACAGCGCCTGCTTCCATCGCAGTGGGCCTTCCTGCAGATCTTCTTCGAAGACGACCTGATATTCAAAAAGCGGAGTTCATCGCCTCAGCCAAGTGTGCCAATGTTGGCGTGGCTGAATCCGCCCTGTATCCACATATCTCTTTGGTTGGAAGCATGGGCTTCAGCAGTATCGACTCAGGTGACAAAGAGTTAAACGATCTTTTTAATAGCGATTCAATAGGGTTTACCTTCGGACCGGCCATGCGTTGGGATATTTTCAACTATGGGCGCTTGAAAAATCAAATTAGAACACAAGATGCAGTATTTGAGCAGGCTATTACTGAATACCAAAACACAGTGCTCAATGCAGCTCGGGAGGTAGAAGACAACATGGCTGCATTTCTCTTTACCACAGAGCGGGCGAGGTCTCTTAACCAAAGTGTTACCGCTTCCAAGCGGGCTGCGAACATTTCGAGAATCCAGTACCGAGAAGGCCTGGTTGATTATCAACGGGTATTGGATACCGACCGATATCTTGCCGGCCAAGAAGATTCCTACATAATAGCTAAAGGAGATATAGCTCTTCATCTTATAGGACTATACAAGGCGTTGGGTGGCGGCTGGCAGATGCGTCTCGGTAATGATTTTGTTCCACAAGACATTCAAGAAAAGATGAGTAGCCGGACAGACTGGGGCCAATTAATAGACAGGAATTAGTAAAATACTACATGCCTCGATTTATCCAGGTCTAGCTGTCGCTGAGCTGTTGAAGAGTACTAACAAGTCCCATTTATTCACGTTTCCGGCCAATGGTCCAGTCTGAACATTTTACCCAAAACGAGCATGATTCTATCAGGAGAGAAGAAAAAAAGTAAGGTTCTGGGTCAGTATTTTACAGGGATACTTCTGTCCAGTCTCCTCTTGTTTTCTTGCCCCCCGTTACTTTCTTATGCAGGGATTGCAAAGGAGCAAATTGTTGAGCAACCTCTCCCCACCCTTTCGCCCCGTCAGCGATGGAGTGAGGATTGGTCGGTATTAAATGAACCTGACAGATTGGATAACGATTCCTGGCTGCCAATGAAACATATCACTCTAAATGAGAGTGGAACAAATTATCTGAGTCTAGGCGGCGAATATCGACTTGCCTATGAATCATACAATCCAGTAGGCCGTGGGGTAACAAATAGCGGTAACCAAGATGTACTGCTGAATCGCCTGGCAATCCATGCTGATTGGCAGATAGCTTCACAATGGCGATTGTATGGCGAACTTGGCTATGCTTCTTCGTATGATCGTGAGGGCGGTACAACAGCAGTTGATGAATCAGATGTAAACGTATGGCAATCCTTTGTCGACTATCGGTTAACCACGGGCAGCAATGAACGGTTGGTTTTTCGTTTGGGAAGACAATTCATAGAAACTGCTAACGTTTTTATTACTGCTGGAGAGGCCAATAATGTTCGTCTTGTATACAATGCCGGAAGGATTGTTTACCAAAGAGATGACGACAATCTCATAGAGGCTTTTGTTGCTGAGTATGTCGATTATGCAGACGAGGCCTTTGAGATGTCCGGCACCGATGAATATTTTTGGGGTCTTCGCTACACCAAAGATATCAACCACATTGGAACGGACTTAAGTTTTTTATACCTGGGATGGGATCTTAAGGATCGAAATTTTGAACAGGGAGAAGGCAAGTCACACGATGAGACCAGGCATCAGGCATTACTTTGGCTCAACCAACCATTAACAGCCAAGAATCAGATCGGCCTGGATTATTATCTTGTATACCAATTCGGAACTTATGATGACCAGCCAGGTGGAAGTGATATTAAAGCTTTTGCAGCATTTGGTGAAGTCAAATATGCGTTTCTAAAAGCATCAAATACACCATTTATTGGTTTGAAAACCAGTTATTTTTCCGGTGATGATGACCCCGAAGATAATGAGATTAACACATTTTACAACCCTGTCTTTGGAACTCCTTATTTTAGCTATGCCAGGGATATTATGCCGTTTAATCTGATTCATATACAACCCAATGTTGGTTATCGTTTTGGTGATGATTTACTGGTCACCCTAAGCGATGACGTGCTTTGGCGAGCAAGCACGAAGGATGCATTTTATACTGGTACTAACCAGATTGGGGTTGAGGCTGAAGAAAGTGAATCTAGGTATATTGGTACGCAAGCGCAACTGTCTGCTAAATGGCAGGTAAATAATCACATCACTCTCTCCATGTATGCCGTTCATTTCTGGGCCGGCGATGTTGTAAAAGATGCCGGCGGAGAGAATCAAACCTATTTTCGTCTTGGAATGAACTTTTTATTTTAGTGGTCTAAGGTGGCTGCATAGCGTTGGCAGTAAGTGGACTCGAAACTGGAAAATCAGCAGTGGAGGTTGTCTTTAGATATTTTATACAGCATAGAAAAACTGAATTGTTTTACCATTCTTGTGGTTGAGAAAACCCTACTAAGAGTTTCGGGGCAATTATCACAGTTTCATTAAATTGAGCCCGAAAATAAACTCCATAATACAATAAAGAGGCTACTTTCAAATGAAGAAGGAATCAGAAAGCAGTACCACTAATAATACACAAAATGAGACAAAAGACGCACATAACAGTTCACGGAGAAACTTTTTAAAATTTGGGGCGTTGGGGGCAGGTGCAGTGGCTGCGGCTGCAGCGGGAGTAACAATTGTAAAACGCATGGAAGGTATTCCTCACGAAGAATTCCCGACACCCGTTAATGATGACTTTACTCCTTTCGATCAGCGCAATCAAATCAATGTATTTGGCAATAGTAAGGCTCTTAATGAAAAGCATCCTGAGCGAAACAAAGCTTTCAATGCACAGTTAAAAAAGGAAGGTCAACTGGGTGATAAAGAGTTCCATTTTTTTGAAAGTAGTGCAAACTTCATGCAGGGACCCTATCGAGACACACCTGGATTCAGCCAGTTGGAACAGGCTCTTGCTCATGCAGGATTTTACAGTGCCAGGCAACAACTTGGCGGAGGCAGTATGGAAGGCCCTAAGCACCCCGACTCCGTTTCCCACTGGCGACAAGATATGGTGGCAGAGCAAAAGTACCAGTTTTCAAATCCCAAGGAAGCAAGTCTGGCAATTAAAAGTGCCGCTCGCATGTTTGGTGCGGCACGTTGCGGCATAACCAGACGTGATAAGAGATGGGATTACGATCCCATGTATGATGCACGTACAGAAAAGATACTCACCTGGGAGGAGGATTTTCCCTTTGAACCCAAGACAGTCATTGTCATTCTCGTGGAGATGGATTACCCCGCCATGGCTGCAGCCCCGAGTTGGCTGGGAGATGCCACCGTCGGTGATGCCTATGCCAATGCCATTAAAATTGCCGGTCAACTCAATGTCTTTCTCCAGCGGCTAGGGTATCATGGGGTCGCCTCGATGAATGATGTGGGCCTCAACGCACCCTATGCTATTGCAGCAGGTTTGGGTGAAGGAGCCCGCAATGGGCAGATAATTACACCCACCTACGGACCAAGGGTCAGGATAAGTAAGATTTATACCGATTTCGAGTTTGTCGAATATGATCCACCAAGAACCTTTGGTGTTACGAGTTTTTGTAAAAATTGCAAACGTTGTGCAGACTCCTGCCCTTCAGAGGCAATTACTTTTGGCGACCCTTCCTGGGAGCCAGAATTTTCAACGGATCCGGAAAGCCTCTGGCATACCTCAAAGGGAATATGGAAGTTCCATAACGACTCTAGAAAATGTTTTAAATTTTGGATAGATAACGACGGGTCGTGTGCAAATTGCATCTGTTCCTGCCCCTATAACAAGCCGGATTTCTGGCACCACCGCCTGGTGGACGCACAAAATGTGATTTCTCCAGGCCCGGTTCATAGTTTCATGCGGGAAATGGACATTCTTTTTGGCTATGGAGCAGTTAGCGATCCAGACACAGTGAAAAATTTCTGGAAACTGGGAGAAAAGATATGATGGATCTGACCTGGTATATCTTAGGCGTCCTCACCGGTGGCGCCCTCTACGGTACGTATGTATTTTCCAATAGATTCAAGCTCAATTGGCTGCTTCTGTCAGGCATGGGGGCAGGAGCCGGGCTGCTTCTTTTCAGTATTGCCTGGGGAGTAGGGGCTGTACTCGAAGGAGTACCACGGGCAGGAAGTATGGGTATCCTTCTCTTTGGCCTTCCGGGATTGATTCTACTTACAGTTACGATCAGACACATTATATCGAAAAAGGAGGTTGCTCGATGATGGGATTAACCTGGTATATTCTAGGTCTGTTGACAACTGGTTCCCTAATCTTCCTCTGGAAATTTTCTCAACGCTATGCTTTCAAGTGGCATACCTGGTCAGGCTTTGGTTTTGGGATAGTACTTATCCTCTTCAGTATTGCCTGGGGTGTTGGAGCTGTACTCGAAGGTGTGCCGCGGGCCGGGAGTATGGGTATCCTTCTCTTTGGCCTTCCGGGTATAATACTTGTAACAGTGACGCTCAGGTACTCCACAAACCGACTTGAGAAACGACAAGTTTCCCATATAAAGGAGAAAGTGGAAGTTACAAAAACACCACCGATCTCACTGAAAACTGTCCAGCCAACAACGTCCCAAAAATCAGGTTGGTGGTCATTCCTCCCCTATGTTGCCTATGTTTCGTTGGTTATAGCCTTCATCTTTGGAATTATCACCGGTGGTGAAGATTATGAATCTATGATTAAGGCAAAATATACCGATTTGGTATTAGAAAAAATTCACGATGATCCCGTGGTTTTTCAGGTTGGTGAGAAAGAGAATGGGCAAGGAGAATATATTCTCATTCAAGAAGGTCAGGGATATGGTGGGCCATTTGTTTTCGCAATTCGCATTAAAGATGACGCTAAGATCCATGAGGTTTTTCCACTGGCCGATAAAGAAACCCCGGCATTTATTAAAAAAATAAAAGAAGCAAATTACCGTAATCAGTTTATTGGTCGCAGTATTGCGGACAATTTCATTGTGGGAGATGATATTGACGGAGTATCGGGTGCGACCGTTACAACCATGGCAGCAACTGAAGCGGTGAGGAATGGAGCCCATATTGCGGCTGTTGAATATTTTAAACTGGAACCAAGTTGGGGTAAAACACAATGGAAGTTTGGTTTGGATGAAGTGCTTATCCTGATCATTTTTATTTTGGCTTTTATTCCTCAAATACATCGCACCCCATATAAATACATATATATGGCTATGTCTATCGGTGTGGTTGGTTTTTATCTTAACGCAGCAGTCTCTATAGGGAGTCTCTCGGGTTTACTCATGGGATACATACCAAATGCTGATGACCACCTGATCTGGTGGATTCTTGTCATTGGCACCATAGCCACGATTATCCTCGTTGGGAAAAATGTCTACTGTTATAAAATATGTCCTTTTTATGGTGTCCAATTCTTCTTGAATAAGATAAGCGGCAATCGTTTTAATCCCTCGCCCGCCTTATTGAGACAGGCAAGACCGGTGGCAAATGGTCTACTTTGGCTGGCCTTAATGTTGATCTTTCTTTCACAGTTGCCTTCGGCAGGAGCTTTCGAGCCCTTTGCCATGATGTTCTCTTTAGATGGCGTTGGCATTCAATGGTATATCCTGCCATTGGCAATTTTTGGTTCCTTTTTTATGTCGAGTTTCTGGTGTCGGTTTTTCTGTCCGGCGGGAAGTGCCTTTTCCATCCTCCTTAAAGCACGAAAAAAAGTCGTTACTCTACTTGCCAGCAAGTAAACACCTTCGGAGATAAAAATATGCCGGATAATACGTATGAGAAAAAACAGATAAAATCAGATAAAACCAGCCCGGGGATAGTGTTGTCCACTGCGATATATATAGTGACAGGTATTATGATACTGGCCTATCTCTATCAATCATTTGGGTCATATATTGGGGGGAATTGAAGTAGCCTGGTTGAAAAAAGATTCAAGCCCTTTTGAGGCCTTTGCTGCGGAGTTTGCCGATTATGCTGACGCTGCTTTGAATATGTCCGGTACAGGGAAATTTTCTGGGCTGAAGATGTTATTACAGATGGTGGTGGAGAAAATTAAACCTATCTTCATGGCGGAGTTAATTTCCTTTTTTGATTTTGAACTACCTTGAATTCAAACATTGGCCAGAAAAAATGATCACAAAAAAAAGAAACTTTGAAGTACTTCATGACGGCACATTAAATAAGTCAGATGCTTTTACAACAAAAGAAAGAGAACAACTAGGATTGAGAGGATTATTACCTTATTCAATAGTAAGCCAGGATCTTCAGGTTCAACGTGTTATAAATGCTCTCAAGCGCATACCTGATGATATAGAACGATATATTCTCTTGTCATCCTTACAAGATCGAAACACAAAGCTATTTTACAGAGTTGTTACCGATCATATTGAGGAAATTATGCCCTTGATCTACACCCCCACCGTAGGGCAGGCTTGCAGGGAATTTTCTCATATTTTCAGGGGATCAAAAGGTTTTTATATCACTCCGGAGGATAAAGGAGAAATTAGTAAATTACTTGATAACTGGACTGAAAAAGATATTCGAGTAATAGTCATCACTGATGGACAACGCATACTTGGCCTTGGTGATCTGGGAGCAAATGGTATGGGAATTCCAATTGGCAAACTAGCACTTTATACTGCCTGTGCCGGGATTCAACCGCACCAATGCTTGCCAGTAATGTTGGATGTTGGGACTAATAATCAGGAAATACTAGAAGATATACTTTATTTAGGTTACCCCAAAAAGAGACTTGAAGGGGAAAAATATTTTGAATTGATTGAAGAGTTTGTAATGGCTGTACAGGAAAAATATCCAAAAGCGTTAATCCAGTTTGAAGATTTTTTAACTCCAAATGCTTACGCTTTAATGAATAAATACAAAGACCAAGTACTCTGTTTCAACGATGATATTCAAGGTACAGCTGCTGTCGCTTTAGCGGGTGTGTATGCCTCTACAAGAATAACAGGTATCGATTTTGCAAATTTGAAAATTATGTTTTTAGGAGCAGGTTCAGCAGCTACTGGTATTGCCGACCTTATGGTCTCTGCTTTTGTCGATGAAAGTTTAAGTAAAGAAGAAGCATATAAGCGGTTATGGTTTGTAGATATAAACGGCCTGGTTGTGTCAAGTAGAGACGATTTGATGGAACACAACCTCCCTTATGCTCATGATTATAACCATGTGAATTTTCTAGATGCAATTGATTCGATTAAGCCACATATTTTAATTGGAGCCACAGGAGTTCCCGGCACGTTCACCAAGGAAGTCATTGAACAAATGGCAACCATTAACGAACGGCCTGTAATCTTTGCGTTGTCCAACCCTACATCCAAGGCGGAATGTACCGCTGAACAAGCATATTATTGGAGCAATGGAAAAGCTATCTTTGCCAGCGGGAGTCCATTTAACAAGGTTCTTTTTAATGGGAAAGCATACAGTCCGGGACAAGGTAATAATGCTTATGTCTTCCCTGGAATAGGATTAGGTGCCATCATATCCAACGCACGGATTATTCCAGATAATTTGTTTTTAGTCGCCGCCCGAACGCTTGCCGAATTAGTGAGTGAGAAAAATATTAAGGATGGTGCCCTTTATCCACGATTAACTGAAATAAGGCAATTATCATTGGCTATTGCAACAGCTGTTGCAGAAAAAGCCTATGAACTTGGCTTGGCCCAAAACGATAAGCCTCAAAATTTAAAACAATTTATTTCGGACTATATGTTTGATCCCCGTTATTAAAAAGAAGTTCAGGTAAACCATTACTACTTTGGTCTCGATTATGGCACCCCTGATTTTGTCCAGTATGCTAACAGCTATGGTGCCACCAGACACGGTATCTCATTAGCTGAATCGCTGGTCCCGCCACTCGAAGAATGCTTTAATGCACCAGGCGTGCACCTGGTAGAGGTGCCGATTGATTACACAGATAACGACCGTATTCTCAATCACGAAATCAAAGACAAGAGTCGTTTGATATAAGAGGCACCCGGTCCCCAAAGTAAACGATTCCTTATCATCGATAGGCGTATAAGGAGAGCACGAATTTTACTTTTAAGTTTAATCTTGCTTCGTTCGAGCTCTCTGCAACTGACAAAGTCGAGGATGATTTTTTTCTAAATAATCGCGAAAGGAGATTGGTATGAAAAGGCAGCAAAAATTTATTAGTTCTATTCTCCTGACCTTCCTTCTGCTTGGAGCTGTAAGTCTCTGTGTCGGGTATGCTGTTGCTGCGACAGGTAATACACCCGCCACCGAATTTCCTCCCGACCTGCAAAGTTACAATGATGCCAGCCAGAGCATCATCGAAAGGTTGATTCACCGGGTTAAGGTGAATCCGTTCAACCTTGTTGGCACGCTGATCTTCCTATTTGCCATTATCCATACATTCCTTGCCAGCAAGTTCACGGCCATCTCCCACCAGATGGAACATGAACATGACGTTAAAAAAGAGCAGGGCCTTGTTCCCAGGAATTCTGTCGCCCAAGGCTCCAGATTTATGCACTTCATGGGTGAGGTTGAGGTGGTATTCGGTCTATGGGCTGTGGCTCTGATTATCGCTGTGGTGCTTTTCTTTGACTGGACAACGGCTGTTGACTATATCAGCTATAAGGTCAATTTTACCGAAGCACTGTTTGTCGTGGTCATCATGACACTGGCATCCACCCGTCCGATACTGAAACTCTCTGAAATATTCATGAACAAGATAGCCAAAATGCTGGGAGGGTCTCTAACGGCCTGGTGGCTGTCTATCCTCACCTTTGGTCCGTTGCTTGGTTCTTTTATCACCGAACCGGCAGCAATGACCATCTCAGCCCTGTTACTAAGCCGCAAGTTTTATACACTGGAACCGAGCAACAGATTCAAGTACGCCACGCTAGGATTACTATTCGTAAATATATCTGTCGGTGGCACTCTGACTCATTTTGCCGCGCCACCGGTGTTGATGGTTGCTGAACCCTGGGGCTGGGGAACGTTCCATATGATGATGCATTTCGGTTGGAAGGCTGCAATAGGTATCGTGCTGGCCAACGGGTTGTACTGTTTTGCGTTCCGTAAGGAGTTCAGCCGGTTGCAGGAACAGTTTGCAATTCTCAGCTTGAAGGAGGAAATTCTCACCAAGCACCTGTCCCGCGAGGAGTTGGAGGCTGTGGTTGATAAGATTGGTGCTGAGGTCCGTGCTGAAATTGGATTGAAGGAAAATGTGACTGCGATTCTCGATGAGTTCGCAGAAAAAATCCGCACCCAATTAGAAAAAAAGTACCTCCACAGCTGTGAAGGCACTGGTGTTGACCCTGATCTGGCAAGCAGGGCTTTTAAACGTCGGTTCGAGGAGATCAGGTTGTATCGGATGCGGCGGGAATTCCCACATCTGCTGCCACAGACGCAGCGAGCACCGTTTGTTGACCCGGAATGGGACAAGCGGGAAGATGCCGTCCCGGTCTGGATGATGCTGGTTCACGCTCTGTTTATGGGCTGGACTATCTTTAATGCCCATCACCCTGAGTTGTTCATTTCCGGCATGCTGTTCTTTCTCGGATTTGCCGTGGTTACTGCTGATTACCAGAACAAAATCGACCTTAAGCCGGCACTGCTGGTCGGTTTCTTTCTCGGGGGACTGGTAACCCACGGAGGTGTTCAGGGATGGTGGATCGAACCGGTCCTGGGCAGTCTGGCAGAATTGCCATTGATGGCGGTGGCGACTATCCTGACTGCGTTCAACGACAATGCGGCTATCACCTACCTGAGCACCTTGGTCCCGGGTTTTACCGATAGTCTCAAATACGCTGTAGTCGCAGGAGCTGTAGCCGGTGGTGGCTTAACCGTGATTGCCAATGCTCCTAACCCGGCGGGCCAGACAATACTTAAAGATTTTTTCGAAAATGGAGTTTCACCGCTGGGATTGCTGAAAGGTGCTCTCATTCCAACGGCCATCATGTTTTTAATATTTTTTATGTTCAGTTAAAACCCTCACATCAAAGAGCAATTGGCGAGGCCTCTAAAGGTACTTGCTTCTACAGATCCTTGTGAGCGTGAATTCTGTTCGCCAAACAGTGAGGAACCCGGTTTTCGATCCATTGGAAAAAATAGAGTATCAGTGCCAGCGCCTCCTCTTCTTAGAAGCCAACAGTCGCATAGACCATCGGTCCAGGGAGCTTAACATCATACTCTTCTTTTTTATTTCCTGGGTCATAATCAATTTCAATCTCAACATACCGGTAGCCCACACCTATACCAGCATGCTGAAAGGGCCAGTATTCAAGAGCTGCATTGGCAAAGACCAAATCGCCATCGTAATCACCGTAGCTCAGGCTCATCCATCCGCCGCCATATCTCAACAAAAAACGATCTGTGAATGCATATGCGCCGGCCATATAAAGATTTGGAAGTGGTGCCGTTTCATTGATAGACTCTTCCTGTTCTGCCTGGACTACACCGCCAACTGTGGCTTGCGAAGCTATTTCTAAATCAATGTCCGCGAGATGAACACCAAATCCCACCCCAAACTTTGCCCGTTCAGTACTATAGAGATTATAGGCCAGGTTGATAACATAAACGTCCAGGTCAAGACTACTGTCAAGCTTAGCACCGGCATCAACTACTACATCACCGAAGTCAAAGTCAGAATCTGCTGTTGTCTTGGCATCATCGTGATACCCGAAGTAATCAACACGAAGAGTCCATTTTGGGCCAAAATTAAAAAGTGCCCCAAAAACAGGAGAGGTTAAATTATCATCCAGGCCGATATCGTCGAGGTCAACAGAATTTTTGGGTTGGCCCTCTTTGGTTAAACTGAATTTGCCCTCTGCTTGGTAGATTTGTGCACCACCATAAAAATTGTAACGTTGGCCCAACACGCTATTGGAACTCTGTTCACTCGCACTAGCACTGGTACATCCCAATAATGCTGCAGCAGCCAAACAAACCGATATTTTCTTCACTTAGGTCCCTTCCTCATGTATATTGTTAGTTCACTACTTTGTATCTGGGGATGATCTCTATTTAGCCTTTTAACTGTTCGAGGTGATAATGTTGAAAGATAAAAGATGATAAGTAGTCACTTTCTTCGAGGTTCCTAAAAAAATGAAACATGCCAGGTAAAGCTACCCGATAAAGTCCTAGAAGACTATCAATATAATTTATGCAATTTTTGACAACAACAATCCACATCAGGTGGTCTTCATACCTGCACGTCGATGACGTGCTTGTCCTTCGCAAATATTCGTACGTTCCGAAAATATTGACAAAACTTTAGGTTGCTGCCAATCTAAAATCATGACAAAAACGGCACGAGATCTTGTTTTGGTTATATGGTCGAAAACCAAAATCTCCTCGAATATTGCTGCCGAGAACCTTGCACTTCGACACCAATTCTCCGTAACGAAACGGACAAACATGCGGCCGAAAATTCGAAGGGTGGATCTGCTCTTCTGGGTTTTTCTTTCGCGAATTTGGATTCCTTGGCGCAAATCTCTTGTCATAGTAAGGCCGGATACTGTTGTGCGCTGACACCGCAAGGTTTTTAAGCTTTTCTGGAAATTCAAATCCAAAATAATAAGTGGACCAATACTAAGAAGCAAAAGTAAGGCGAAGTGGAAAAACCTGCCCGAGCCACGATGCATTTTACTCAACGCCCCAGTCTTGAGCTCTCTTTGTATGACAAATACGGCAAGCTTCAGGAGCTATAACCACATGCTGTTCTGCATTATACTCTTTATGACAACTAATACACCTCAGGTGCAGAACATTCGCACGATACTCAACCAAGTCATCAATTGATGCGGCATTCTCAGCAATTGGTCCACGGATCATGCCTTCACCATCATGGCAATCTTCACAGGTATATGATTCATTCGGGTCATATGCTTCGATGGGCTCGTGATCGCTGTCATGGTGACAGTCTACCAATTGAGCCCATTCTGAAGAATTGACCACCGAGGCAGTTTATCACGCTTCATCGCATCCCCCAACATCCAATGATTATATAGCACATCAATCGTTCCATATGATTTTTCGTTGAACAACCAGGCATTTATTGCTAAAAGCAGCTCTTCATTCTTATATGCAACAGCATAAACAACAGGTACCCTAATAACAGGCTTAGGTACCACAAGAGTAAAAGCTGGGTAAAGCAATGTCAGGGCAGCACCTTCTTCAGCTAAATCTACTATGGCATCGACACCATCAAGATTATTTTTAAGCATCTTTTCTTGTTCATGCATAGTTCGGATGGGCACAATTGTTGCTTTTGGTAAGGTAGATGAAACCTTGGAGATATTACTGACGTTATCTTCAACAGCTATAGTAAAGGACTCCTGATTACGTATTATATCATTCCAGTTAAGATAATCATTTCTATGATGATCATGTACAATCAGGCCCACGGAAGAAACATAAACTGGCGATGTTAATGAAAATTGATTTGTTTTTTGCCAGGAAACTGACAAACTCCGTGTATAGACATCACATACGCTATTATTCAGGAACTGCACCGCTTCTTGTTCTGATTCGGTTGCTACAAACTCAAGAGGTGAACCTAAACTCTCTGCAAGTCTGTGCGCCATCTCAATATCAAAACCAACGAGCTGAGAGCGATTCTTGTCCTTATAAAACGATGAAGGATATTCGTCGGGTTGAAAACACACTCTCAACACCCCTCTTTCAATTATCTGCTGAGGATTTGCCGGTTTTGTATCTGTTTCAGTGACGCCATCCCCAAAGTCGGTTCGTATAGTAAACGGTTGAGGAGTGCCCCAAAATTGCATATTTTGCAGGGCTTTGTCTTTTGTGTAATGAAGAACAATAACATTGGAGTAAATCCAGAATATTCCATACAAAATAGTAGTGATGAACAAGACGCTGAGAACAATCACCTTTACAAGCTGGCGCCAACTGAAATACCGTCTCCGTAACAACAGCATGGTACCAATTAAACCAATTGTTGCATATTGCATTGCTGATAACAGCGTTCCAAAACGTGAGATTATTACATCTATAGAGACAAACACCTGAAAGAGATCTGCGGGGAGATGTATGAGATCCAGTAAAAAAGGGATAGTCTTTATTGTCCCTCCAAACAAAGCGGGAATACCGGCAAAAAACAGTAAGGGATAGGATGACACAGGAACCTCCGACCCGATATACCATCCACTGAAAAGAATAAATGACAGTGAAAGTACACCCGTTGCACTGGGAAAAGTAAAAAAGGTCGGGATTAAGACTTCGAGCGAAGAATCAGCTTCATCTGGGGAAACTGATGGTAATTGGGCCTCATTGATAATTTCTTTACACTGCTCTATGAGCTGAGGTAACACAATCAAGGAGCTCCCGGTTGCAAAAGCAGTGATTAAAGGAGTTCGCAGATCTAAGATGATTCGTCTATAACGAAAGGGTGTGAAAACTGTAATCAGTCCAGGCAAAACAAATAGGGCCAGAGTGAGACAAATTGATGCATAAATAACAATATACACCTGCAGTCGAGCAAAATCTGCCACATCGATTGTACCTGCTATATCTGCCATAAGTGCAAATACGCCTATCGGACTGAGTTTTGAAATAATGGAGGTGATCTTGACGGTAGCTTGTTGAATCACAGTCAGGGGTTCCAGCAGCTTCGTTTTTTGTGAAAGCCCGATAAGAGCAATACCAAGCAGAATGCTAAAGACAACAATGGCAGGAACAGCGCCTTCAGCATAGGAGGCAAAAGGGTTTGAAGGGATAAAAAGTCGCCGGAAATCAAATGGGACTGGCTCAGCAATTTGGCTTGTACTGAAAAACGAAGATGTAATCCATGAAGGAAATGCTATTGGAATGAGTATCACCAGTGAAACCACTATTCCCCAGATAATGAGCAAGATGCTTCCACCCTTGATAGCCAGAGATTTAACCTCCTCATAGTGGAGGGATCCTATTCCGGTGATCAATGCCAGAGAAATGTAAGGAATTACTGTGACCTGTAATAATTGGATAAAAACTTCACCTACAATTTTCAACCACCCAACTTTTTCACCAAAAAATAATCCAGCGACAATACCAAGAAAGACGCTCAGTAAAACCTGTTCAGGCAGACCAAATCGAGAGGAAGGTGGTGATGTTTTTGTTGGCGGGATCTCGGTATTACTCATAATTGCATTGGTCCTTGAATTGCTGAACCGACCTTATGTAATACAGGTTGAACCAGTAAAGTGAATGGTCGGGTTTAATTATAATAGATTAGACTGCATTAACAGACTTCAGTGACAATTCTAACTCCGATCCAACTTTTTCAGAGTATTAAATTGGAAGAGTTCAGATCTGATCGTACACCGCACTTGTTAAAGTGAGGGTTACCGGTTTTGATAGTTATGCGACGAACAACCAAAAACGTGGAGGTAACCCTCATGTTGCATACTACCAATCCAATCATCAAACACAAGACCGGGCTACTAAATCTTGCAGAAGAACTGGGCAATGTATCACAAACCTGTAGGGTGATGGGTGTCTCAAGAGATACCTTTTATCGTTATCAGGAGGCAGTTGATAATGGAGGAATAGATTCCTTACTCAACGCCAATCGAAGAGTAGCAAACATGAAGAATCGTGTAGATGAACCAACTGAGACTGCTGTTGTAAAATACGCCACGGCATTTCCCGCCCGCGGACAGACCAGAGCCAGCAATGAACTTCGAAAAACAGGTATTTTCGTCTCACCTAGTGGAATTCGTAGCATCTGGCTACGTCACGATCTCACTTGCTTCAAAGATCGATTGAGAGCTCTTGAGGACCAGGCGAACGGTGAGATTGAAACCTTTCATCCCGGCTATCTTGGCTCTCAGGATACATTCTATGTCGGAACCCTTAAAGGCGTTGGCCGGATCTATCAGCAAACTTTTGTAGACACATATGCGTAAGTGGGTTTTGCCAAACTCTATACAACTAAACCCCTTATAACGGGTGCAAACTTGCTCAACGATAAAGTCCTGCCTTTCTTCCCAGAGAATCGACTGCCGATCTTAAGAATGCTCACAGATAGAGGGACGGAGTACTGTGGAAAAGTCGAGCGCCATGATTATCAACTCTATCTGGCGGTGAATGACATTGATCACACTAGAACCAAAGTAAGGTCCCCACAGACAAATGGGATCTGTGAACGATTTCACAAAACGATTTTGCAGGAGTTTTACCAGGTCACTTTTCGAAAGAAGTTGTATTTTAACTTAAGTGAGTTGCAAAATGACCTGGACGAATGGATCGAATATTATAATTATGAGCGTACCCATCAGGGGAAAATGTGCTGCGGACGTACTCCAATGGAGACACTTGAAGATGGCAAAAAATTCTGGAAGGAGAAACTGATAGTTTGAATTTAATCTGACAATTACAACTGAAAAAATCGGTAACTGTCAGATCGGGTCTGAACAACTACAAATTATGGAATCTCTGCATTCAACCTTTCTATCGCCTTTTTACTATGCTTTCTTTCAAATTTTCGTATTAGGAAGTGCCCTCTATCCATACTCTGGAAATGATCCATAAATATGATGTTAATTATTGCTCCAGCAGCAAATCCGATTGCCGGTATACCGTCACGAGTATCCATGAGAGGTTACAGAGTCACAAGATATCTCGATGTCAGAGGCTAGTATTGGCAAGGTTAACCATTTAAGCAAACCT
>Ga0070729_10004236_pt1 | contig 15826 bp, 12 predicted proteins | sample tdDd472_FD_66725 | JGI IMG/M metagenome (GOLD analysis project Ga0070729, IMG submission 66725) | Marine sediment microbial communities from the Atlantic coast under amendment with organic carbon and nitrate - tdDd47.2 | ecosystem: Environmental > Aquatic > Marine > Coastal > Sediment | place... | reverse complement strand
AGGACAGGTCGAAACGCACACCCCGCCGTGACAGGTTTGGCAACTGGAGCACTTGGTCACACATTGCCCATCGTGACAGGTCTGACACTTGCTCGGGTCACAACTGGACTTGCACACCCCGTCCTGACAGATCTGGCATTGACTGGCGTCGCAGGTCGTGACACACTTACCGTCCTGACACGAAGTACACCCGGTGCACGACACCACACACTTGCCGTTTACACACGTTTCACACTTTCTGGGGTCGCACAGAGACACACACTTTCCGTCCTGGCAGGTTTGGCACTTGTCAATGTCGCACGTCGACCTGCAGGTTCCATCCTGGCAAGTCTGGCATTGGCTAGGGTCACAGGTCGACACGCAGTTCCCCTGACCGTCACACTTTTGGCAGTCCGCGGCTGAGCACTGCGGCATACACTTGCCGTTCTGGCACAGGGTGCAGGTTTTGGGCCCGCAGTTGGACACGCACTTGCGAACGACAAGTTTGCCGGTTATGGGTGACACGTAGGCCTCAGAAGTGGCTTGGCAGGTCTGGCACTTGCTGGCGTCACAGGTCCCGACACACTTGCCGTCTTGGCATTCAGTGCACGGCTCGGTACACGCACTAATACACTGACCCTGGTGACACACCATGCAGTTCTTCAGGTCACAACAGGTCTTGCCGGTGCTGCCGTGACAAAAAGTCTGGCCCTGGTTTTCGCAGCACGAGACGGCACATTCATCAAAGGTGGCAAAGGTTCCGGTTTCGCTCAGGACACACGCCTCGGCACTCCCAGCCGGGGCGCAGCCCCACATCGGGGTTCGCTTGCATTGGGCTTGACACCCGGCCTGGGTGGTGTACGGCGTCTTGGTCGCTGACGTCTCGCACTGCCCCGTCTTGGTGTTGCAGTCCCAGTAGACAGGTTGGCCTTGACACGCGGCCTGGCACGCCGACTCCGACGTGTACGGGGTTTTCGTGCTGGACACTGCACACTGCCCGGTCTTGTTGTCACAGGCCCAATAGGTCGGGGGTGCTTGGCAGTGACTTTGACACAGAGCCTGCGAGGTGTACGGCGTCTTGGTCTTGGACACGACACACTCTCCGCTGGTGGAATCACAAGCCCAATACTGCGCCGCCCGACATTGGGCCTCACACCCAGCCTGGGTGGTAAACGGGGTCTTGGTCGTGGTCTGGCTGCAGACTTTGGTCAACGAGTTACATTGCCAGTAGGGTTTAGGCGGAGGAGGCGCCGCGCAGTGTTGTTGACACTCGGCCTGGGTGGTGTACGGCGTCACCGAAGAACTAATGGCACACTGGCCGGTCTGACTGTTGCAGGCCCAGTACTGTTGGGCCGGTTGACATTGAGACTCGCAGGCCGCCTGCGTGGCAAACGGCGTCTTGGTCTGGGTTTTGTTGCACACCGACGTCTCTTGGTCGCACTCCCAATACTCGGTAGGCGGAGGCGGGACCTGGCATTCGGCTTGACAGGCTGCCGCTGAAGTGTACGGGGTCGGGGCCACGCTGACATTGCATTTCTGGTTCTTGCTGTCACAGGCCCAATAGGTCACTGGGCCCTGACACGCCGCCTCGCACGCCGCCTTGGTGGTGTAAGGGGTTTTGGTTTGCGTCGGTTGACACTGGCCATTTACACACTGCCAGTACTGACCAGGCGGCGTTCCACAGACCTGTTCACATTCGGCCTGCGTGGTGTATGGCGTCTGGGTTGTGGTTTGGGTACACTTCCCGTCCTGGCAAGTCCAGTAGGTCTTTTGGATCTGGTGTTTGTGCTTGTACACCAGGTAGGCTACCACACCCCCCACCACCAACAGCACCACGATCCCAATGGCCACACCCATCCCGCTGCCTCCACCGCTGGTGCTGGACGACGCAGAAGCACCTGTCCCGGCCAACAAAGCCTCAGCCGGATCACTCATCGTGTCAGACCCAGTTTGCCTTTATTAGGTGCACTCTCGGTTATCGGTGAACCGAAACCCCAGTGGTTGCTTGACACTGCCCGCAAAACCAAAAAAGAGTCGGTGACATGACTCGAACCTGCGTCACTGGAATCAAAGTCCAGCGTGCTGACCACTGCACCACACCGATCAAGAACTGGAAACTTTGCCAGTCGACCCAATACCGCCAGTTCGTCGCTGTGGTTAACTTTGAACCAAAAACAGTCGGTGGCAGGACTTGAACCCGCGTCACTGGAAGGAAAGTCCAGCATGCTGACCACTACACCACACCGACCAAGAACTGCAGTTTTACTGGCACTAAACGTTGTCGGTTGACCCAAAGCCACCCGTGCCTCTGGCCGTTGTCGCTAGTTCGTCCTTGTGGTTGACCTCGACAAAGCGACACCTGCATGTTTTGCGAAGCACCAGTTGGCCCAACTTGAAAGGTCCATTTGCCAGCAGCGCCGGAGCAGCCGGGTCGATTTTGCGGACGGCGCACAGAATTTCTCCCCGGTAGTCTTCATCCAGGACGCCGAGGCAATTGGCCAACTGGTACCCGGTGCCACTGAGACTGCTGCGACCGACCAGTTCAAAGTGGTGACCTGCTGGGGGTTCCACGACTACCCCGGTCGTGTACCAGGTAACCCGGGGATCCCGGTATTGGCCAGGCTTGACCGGCATTTTGGTTTCGGCTACGATGTAGACGTCGGCCCCGGCTGCCTGAGCAGAGCCGTAGAACGGTGCCTTGGCGGCTGGGTAATTGTTTCTGTCGACAAAGACGTAGGCCGTCTCTCCCCGGTTGCGGTTCCGTTCGTCCGCCATGACAAATAAGTGGTTTGGCAATTGAGTCGTTTGGATCCGAGGGTTTGGCCGTCAATAGCAAGGACTCAACAAACCCAAAGCAAAATCACCACAGTTTTTGCTGGGTCTCGCGCCACTTAAATCTGTTCTCAAACCAACAACCCAGGGCAGTCGAATGTCAGTTTGACGATGTGCCAGAGTGGTAATGGGCCCGACGAAAGTCGGTTTCAAGAATAGCATTCCGCGCAGGTTCGAATTCGCAGGTTCGCATCCTGCCATTGTCAAACTGTTTTTGCGGCTTGCCGTAAATACAGCAAACCCACCAGGTCTGGATTCCCCAACGGTTCGGGGATGAGGTTCAAGATCTCCCGCTTCGGCAAAGTCGGTTCGACTCCGGCCCAGATCAATCCAAACGGCTTGGATTTCCCAACGGTTCGGGAAAGAGGCTTAAGTCCTCTCGCGCTCCAGCAAAGTCGGTTCGACTCCGGCCCAAGTCATGTTTTTTTGTCGCGTTTTGGGTTGGCGTATTCACGGCAAACCGTAAACACTGCCGCCCCAATAAAAATGAATCTTGAGCAGAGGGTTGAACGTTGGTTAGACGCCTACTGCCAGATCGTGGTCAAATGGCGCAAGTTTTATGCCAAGCAGCCAAGTCTTACCCGTCAGGTCAGGTGTCAGCAGGCGTTGGGCAACAACCTGGACCAGGCAAAGCAGGTTATGACCTTGATGTTGGATTGTCCTCTGGAAGGCCAGCAGTTTGCCAACCTGTGGTACCAGTACCTGACAGCCGTCCACGATTTGGTGCGCAATACGGCGTTGAAACAGGGTTCTTGGCTTGCCGTGAACACGCCAATCCAGCCGGTGGACAACCTTGATCTTGACCAAACCAGTCAGGCGCTGCTCAACTATTGGAACCGCTTTTTTGACGGTTTTGGGGCGCTGCGGCAAGCGTGGTTGGTCGGGTTAGACCGGTTGTGGGGCCTGGTCCATATCGGGTCGCCGACAAGGCGCCAAACCAAACGTGGATTCCAGCGAGCGGTCCAAACCTTTGGGCTCAGGTTGTACGAATCTGCGTGGCATCGACACCAGGCGATGCTGGCAGAAGCCCAGTATGTTCAAGAGGATAGGTGACCTACCCAGAATTCGCATAGGGTAGGGCGACGTGTCCGCGACAAAACCACAGTCCAATACAACCATGGCTGACCGATCAATGGTCTCGGTCAACCCGACGCTTTCGGTTGACGCTCCGTTCTGTTGTCTGGCTTTGTCGACCGCTTCCCGGCTCAACACGGAATTGGAAGACCCGGCCGAAACGTTTTGGGCGACCTGTTGGCGGGAGGATCAACTGTTGGACGAGGACCTGGTGGAGGCTCGACGTCCAAGATTAGAGCCGACTGAGTCGATCCCGCTCAGCAAGCGACGCCGGAAGACACGACACTTCCCTGACCGCGAGTCGAAAGAGTCTAAAACCGGGTGGGTCGCCGAGATTGCTGCTGGACATACTGGACTGCCTCGACTTCTCAGGTCCAAGGCCAACACCACCACCCACTCGCGCTACACCGACGCTTCGCTGTTTGAGCACCCTCACGTCTACAAGTTAGGCGACGTGGAGCGCTCTCGTCGGTTTGACGTCACTTACCGTGTGTACCAGGACCGTTGCATCCCGACCTGGCAGAATGCCACGGCGCGGTTGGGACGCGGTCGGCATCAAAAACCGATGTTGAAGACCCAGATCCGCAGGATTGTCAACCTGAGCAGACCTGACGACCCCAAACTTGCCCTCGCCAACCTAGGGGTGCCGTTTTGGCGCCGGGTCAGTGTTACCGAATACCAAACGCTCAAGCAGGACCAGGATCATCGAATCATCGCGCTGGACCTGATGTATGAAACCCCCGACGGCGTTCCCATTAGTATGCTCAACCCGGGTCGTCGGGTGATTGTGTGTGCCTGCAAGGGGGTAGGCATCGTCCTCCAAATCTCACTGACCAACGACTCGGTGCTTTCCCGCACCCTGTATCTGCCACCCAATGTCAAGTATGTTCACCTGTCAATGACTGCCAAAAGTTTAGTGCTCCAGATGTCCGAACACGCGGGGTACAGCCTGCCCCCTTTAGCGTCTGTCGATTACATGTTTGCCCCGCCCCACAATGTAGAACTCCCGACGTCGATGCAATCTGTCCACCTGTCCAAAAACTCGTCCCAGTCGTGGTGACAATAAATCAGCAAAACTCAGTCCAAAACGTTGTATTTCGGCAAACCTCCATTGCCTAGTCGGTTTGCGGACGATGGGGAAATCGTCTATCCCGAAAGGTCTGCAAAAGGCGTTGTTGCAGCCACCTGTCGTGGTTCAACCACCTTGGGGGCAGGTGAGGCGCAACGCCCTAAGGGAGTTGGCTCGGGTGCTGTTGGCCCAGACCCAGTGGGACACGTTGCACGTGCGGCCTTACGCGACTCAACTGGAACAGGCGGTGTTTATCCAGGCGCAAGGCCAACTGCTTGACTACCAGGCCAAGGCGGCCCAACTTGCCTGGGCCTTGGAGCAGAATGGAGCCCATCTCGCCGAAACCTACCCCGCCGGGGCCCTGACGGACCTCGACGACCAGGCCCTGACCGCAACCACCCCGTTGCAGCGGATCTTCACCGAGCACGCCTTCAAGATGCACGCCTTCTCCAACATGATTTTGGACACGGACCGCAAGGTGCACGACGTCGAGGCACAGGTCGCCAAGGTCACAGGTCATTCTGGCGCCCTCCAGACCAGATGCACCGGGTGCGGAGGGACCAAAATCTCCTGGGACCAGAAACAGACCAAAGGGGGTGACGAAGCGATGACGACGTTTTACAAGTGCGAGAACCCCAGGTGCCGACGTACCTGGAAAGGGTGACCAAGTGTTTGTGACCCGTCGCACATACTGCAATTACACCAACGGGTGGCCTCGGTACCGGCGACCGCTGGACCGACCCAAGTAAGGTTGCCCCAAGGCCGCCGTAAAGTCACAGGTCCCGTCCAAACAGATTGGTCTCATAAAGCGCAGATCCTGTTGACTACAGTTTTTGATGGCCCAAATGGCACAGTCCCCTGACCCGGTGCAGGGCACATCTGGCAGTTTAGGCAGACAACTTTGGTAACTGCGCCCGGCGTATTCAGAGAACTGGTTCCCCTGTTGAGGCCGGTCAATGCGACCTTCCAGCCCAGAAGGAAAGTTGGCGTTCGACATTCGCAAACACTCAGGCCCAAGTTCGGCGCAAACAGATTTATCGTACAGGGTTCTCATACCCGACCACCCCGACTGTTGCAAAAAACTGAGTTGGGCTGAGTCGAGAACACTCGCCAAATTGCCAAACCATTGGCCCGGAAACCCCGACAAAGTTTTGAGCATGGCGTTCAACTTGATCGGGACGGTTGAGGACGCCAAGCAGTCTCGAGCGGAAGCCGCCGCTGCCGCCGACGCTAAAAAGGCAGCGGCGCCGGTCGTACCGACCCGGTTGATGCCTGGCAGGGGCGAGATTCCCCAGATGTACCGGTGGCTGTTTAGCATCAAGGCCCTGGGCAGCCAGGACGACAAGAACCACACCCCGGCGCCCCGCAGCCACCTGTCTTTGGACGGCTACGGCGGGGGTCAGTTTTACGTCCCCGCCAGCCACTCGGCCGAGTTTCTGGACCGTTACGCCGAAGCCGTCGGTTCTGGTCACCCGATGTTTGTCGTCGAGTGTCGCACCGAGGTGTTTCAGATGCACGGCGACATGGACATTACCCGTTATGTGCCAGGGTTGGACAATACCCTGTTGTTGCAGTACGCCCGGACCTGGCAGAGGGTGGTCAAACGGTTCTACCCCAACAAGCGAGATCTGCCAGCCAATACCTTTGAGACGTTGCTGTGTGTCACCCCGTCCCAACAGACCGGCCTGGACCCGCCCAAGTGGAAGTACGCCGTCCACCCGATCATGCCTCATTTGGGGGTTACGGCCCAACAGGCGCTGACCATGCGGGAAGCCCAGTTGGTCGCCTTTCGCAAGGAGTATGGGGACATGGAAGGCGTTCAAAACAGTTGGGACGACGTGCTGGACGTCGCGGTCTACATGGCCAACGGCCTGCGTATGGTCGGGTCTCGCAAAACCATCCTCTGTCCGACCTGCAAGAACAGCAAGAAGCGGGTAGCCGAGTGCATGCAGTGCATGGGCAAAGGTCGACTGGACGCCGGGCGCGTCTACAACCTGTGGGCGGTGCTGGACAGCGAGGGCCAATACGACGCGACCCGCACCAGCCAGTTGCAGATGAACTACACCCGGTTGATTCACGCCTGTTCGATTCGGCGCCAGCAACCAGCAACCCCCGGCTTTGCCCGCTTCAAAGGCTGTCCAGCCGCCCCGCTGGCGGCCAAGGCCAACCAAGTCGTGGTGCTGGACCGGGAGTCGGGCAAGGTGGTTAGTTTCCGCGAGGACGAGATGGGGCGCCGAGCGTTGCGCTGCCAGGATCTGCGCCAAGGCGTGCTGAGCCAGAAACGGTACACTTTGGCTCAGGAAGCCATCCGCAAGTACCACCCCCGGTACCGCCACGTCGACGTCCACACCATCGCCACCAACAAGGCCGAGACGCGGTTCTTCGTGACCCTCCGCGGCGAAGGGTCCTCCTTTTGCCAGAACAAGGGTAGCGACCACAACCACAACACGGCCTACTTTGTGATCAGCCAGAACGGCCTGAGCCAGAAATGTTTTTGCCGCTGCCACGTCGAGCGCATGTTTGGCACCTGCAGCGAGTATGAGTCCAACCCGGTCGCCCTGTCCCGCACCACCCAAGCCGCTTTCTTTTCCGGTATGAAGGAGTTGGGAGCGTTGGAGGCCCGCCGCACCCTGACCCTGTCCAAGACTAACGCTTCGTTGATGGTGCAGCAAGTGGAGTCCATCATGGTGCGGCTGATCGGAGACCTGACCGAGAGCGAAGTCAAGCAGCGCGAAAGGGCGCAAGGGGGAGGCCGCGGCGCTCTCCGGCCTGGAACTACGGGACGGCAACGCCCGTTACCTCCAGTCCGCCCCGGCGACAACCAACGAGCCGGCCTGGACCTGATTCGCGACCACGCCCGTGCCTGGCTGATGTCGACGCAAAACGCCCCGCGCAAGAAGAGGAGCAGCAAGAAACGCGCCCGGAAGGCCAAGGCCAAAAAACCCAGTTCAAGCGGGTCCGACTCGTCTGACGGGGAAGGCTCGGCAAGCAGCAGCGACAACTCGGACCGCCCGCCTCGGCGTCGTCGCCGGCGCCGCAAATAATCTGGGCGAGTCTTGTAAGCCATCAACCTCACTATCGAATAAACTCTGTCTGGCCAAATACGCCAACCCAGGTTCTCTGATTTGTGACCATGTCGAACCGTTGGCAAGATTGTGCAAACTATATGACTTCCGGGCCGTGTATGGACCCGTCCCTGTACGACGGAGGGTTTCTGTTTGACGGCGGCAAACTGCGGGATGAGAACCTGAACCAGGATTGGACCTTCACGCCGGAAGCCTACTTCGACCCGCACCTGGGGGCGGCTATTTTGGGGCCTCGCGCTTTGCAACGCCTCCAGGGCAACACTTACCGGACCGGACCTCTGGCGCCGCCCCCTCGCCACTCGTAAACTCATAAAAGACACTCAAAAACTCTGTATTGGTTTAGCATATGCACGAACACTCGGTGACCTAAACCAGTCGAAACTTGGACGTTAAAACCTGAGCGGCTGACTCGGCGCGCGGCCGTTTAGCACGTCGTTGACTGGCCGCCTGAGCAGGCGACAGGTTACCGGTCAAACTGAAGGTCGCTGGTTGGACCAGTTTCGCGCGGCGAGGGACTTGGGGTAAGGTTTCGCGCATCCCAGACACCGCCTCATACTGCTGCAGGCCGTCGTGCATCCGGAGGCTGCTGGCGTGGAAGGCCGTCAACTTGAGGCCGGCCAAAGAGGTTAACCGACTGAGACCCACATAACTCTGGCCGCCGGTAAACACCGAACGTCCCAAGTCCATAACGGCTTCCTGCAACGACATCCCTTGACTCGCGTGAAACGTCGCGGCGTAGCCGGGGCGCAGAGGAAACTGCCACCGTTCCAACACCCGGTCAATCCCGATCTTGATCTTGATGTTGGTCCGGGCCAGGTCCAAAGGCAGCCGGGTGCCGTTCTCAAAGACCAAGGTGCCCAGATCGGCCTGGTAGATCGCGCGGGCCCCGTTTACCCACCCTTTAGCCGGGTTCAGGTTGACCGTCAAAAAGTACTGGGCGCCGTCCAGCAGCGTCAACCGGGCCGCCATCCGGTGATCCAGGCGCGCAATCGGTTTGGGGTACGGTGCACATTCCTCCAGCATCTCAAATTTGGCCTTGCCTTCGCGGGTCTGGGACACCTGGTAGACTACGTCCGTGGCCACGCACAGCCGCGGGTGGTCATCCTGGATGCAGCCCATAAACGCCTCGTTGATTTGGGCCACCTGGTGCTTGCGGCTCATCAACCACGGGGACACAAACCGCAGGTTCTGGCTGTTGCCGACGGCGACCTGGGAGGCCACGGTCTTGACGTCTTGCGGCGCCACCCGACTAATCAACTTTTGGCAGTCTTGGCGCGTGACTCGGTTGTGCCGCACCCGTTGCAGCAGGTCGAAAAAGTGTCGGTCCTGGCCTTGGCGGTAACACACCTTGAACTGGACAACGTGAAGCCCCAACTGACGCCAAATTGGCGCTTGAAAGGTTGGTTCGGCGTTGACCGGCGGCAACTGGGCAAAGTCGCCACAGAGCACCAGCGTGACCCCGCCAAACGGCAACTTGTTTTCTCGCACCGTGCGGAACAGCCAGTCTAACCGTTCCAGTGACTGGGCGCCCAGCATCGAGATCTCGTCCAGGACCAAGATCCGGAGGCGCCTGATCTCGGCCCAGTGTTTGCGCCGCCAACCTACGCTGCGGATTTTGGGCCATTTCTGCATCTTCTTGATTGGCACGTCAATCTTGCCCAACCGACTCAACATGTGAATCGTCATGCCTTCGGGCAGGTGCGTCGCTGCCACCCCGGTCGTCGCCGTCATCGCGATCGGAATGTTGGCCTCGGTCGCCAACCGATGCAGTAACTTGAGTGTGTAGGTTTTGCCGCAGCCGGCCGGGCCCTGCATGTTGACGTTCTCTTCGTAGCGCAAGACCCGACGCAACACCTCGCCTTTGGCAAAGTTGGCGTTGAACAACAGGTCATCTCGTTGGCGGTGTTTAGCCAGGCTTTGGCTGGCTGAAGTCAACTGCAGGTAGTCCGGTAAGGTCAACAACTCTAGGACCTGCTGAAAAGTCTGTTTGTCCAGGGTCTCCAAGGTCGGGCAGACCAACCGGGCGTCTAACGTGGTGGTTGTCATGGTGTTTGAATGGGTTTATTTTTGGAACCTTTGGGCCCTCTCGGGTCTCGCACAGTGTTTGCGGCGTGTTATCCGTAGAACCCGCCTGCCTGACAGCAGGGTCGCACATACTTGGCGTTTTTCGGGTTGAGACTGGCCATGTTGGCGTTGATCATGTAGGACGGTTCAACGTCTGCGGTGGGGATGATCCGCCGAAAGATGCCCCGCTTGGCCCCGGCCGTAAGCGCCTCGGCCACGTCGGCCGCGGTCAGGGCCGGACACAGACTCAAGGCCAGCGGTTCAATCTCCAAGATAGTCGACCCGTTTGGTTCGTCCAACCGCAGAATGGCTTCGATGACGGCCGAGAACGGGTCCGTGCAGTCCAACGTCGCCGGTTGACAGGACAAGGCCGCCGACCCCATCATGTCCGCCGCCGCATCCAGATCGATGCAACACCCAGTGTTGGCCATGGTAAAACGTTTCGAAGGTCACCCACCCGTTCGTTTTGTTTTACCGGAGCGCCAAAGTATCGGGACGCTCTTCACCATGCCTCACCCGCGTTTCACGATGTACACCTACGGGGCGCCGCTGGAAGACCGCTTCTACGTCAACACCTGTTACACCCCTGAACCTCCAGCCATTTGGCATTTGCGCGACGGAAAGACCCAGGCGCGCCACGCGTTGCACCTGACCCGGGTCTTTGACGACGGCTACGCTTTGTACTGCGCGCGCACCCCGGATAACCCACGGGTTCAACTCGGCAACCTGTGCGACTCTGTGGAAGTCAAGGGACAGCAGGTGAACGTCGTGGAACTCAGTCCTCAGTACATGGCCAGCCCCAAAAACGTCAGTCCTCAACCCTACCCAGATCCCAACAACCTGTTTGCCCCAAACCTGCCGGGTTTTCTGGAACGGTTGCGCGACCAACACGCTCTCGCCTGTCAGAAAGCCGGGTTGAGTTTGGTCACGTATTCCTCAGGGGAATGCAAGAATCAGATGACCTACACTCTGTCTGGCATTGGTCTGGACCCCGTCCAGGTCGCCGACTATCTGTTGCACAGCCGATTGCTGCTGGTCCAAGTCGCCTACCGGTTGGCTCTGGACGTCACCTTTAAGGACACGGTGTTGGGAGAACACGGTTGGTGCGGCAACCACACGCCGGTCGCCGCGGCCGTTGACGGGCCGGTCCAACCCCCGACCGGCGAACTTCCTTCCTTGACAGAACCCGTGGACAGCGCACGAGGTAGTTTGCGGTCTGCCCACCCGGCCACCAAGCAACGCCCCGCGGTCGAGATTCTGTCCAACACAAAAGTCGGCAACATTGTCATTGACCGCCGGATTCCGGGAGACGCGAACCCCTACAGGACTCTAATGCAAAGTATCCAAATTGCCCGTCTGTGTCAACAGGGTGACTAGGTGTTCCTCCAGTGGACCGACAACCCAGTCTATAAATTGCGTGAACTTTAAACGCTGGTGGTTAGTGTATTTGATTGGCGCTTTAACAACCTAGAAAAGTCTGGATGCGTTCCAGGTCGAGGACATAACTGCCCAAAGCAGTCAATATTCCCCTGCTCAAAGACAAATTCCAGGTTCTGGTTTCGAGTATCTGGATTTTCCGGGCAGCGGATTTCGGTTACCAACAGATGGGACCTCGGCCCTTTTGCACCAAGTAGGCGTTGGCCTGCGAAAAGTGCTTGCACCCGAAAAACCCTCTTCTGGCCGAGAGCGGTGAAGGGTGCACGGCCTTGAGGATCCGGTGACCGGCAGCATTGCGGATCACCCGTTGGTACCGTTGGGCTTGAGCGCCCCACAGCAGCCACACAATGTTAGTCGTCTGCCGGCTCAACAGTTGCAACAGCGTCTCGACAAAGACCTTCCACCCGAGGCCGCGGTGCGAGTTGGCCTCGCCGTGGCGCACCGTCAACGCCGTGTTGAGCAGCAACACGCCTTGGCTGGCCCAATGGGATAGATCCCCGGTGCCGGTTCGAGCGTCTACGCTGCCTAGATCGGCCTTGATCTCCTGGTGAATATTGGCAACGCTATCACGCAGACCAAAACGGGCTGGGACAGAAAACGCCAGTCCGGTCGCTTTGCCAGGAGTGTGGTAGGGGTCTTGTCCGAGGATGACAACCTTGACGTCAGCAGGGTCGACCGCTTCTAGGGCCGCGAAGACCTGGTTCTCTTCCGGAGCCACGCGGCCTCGGCGGTAAGCAGCCTGCACCTTTTGGCTAAGTCGTACAAAACTCGGACTTTGCAGGCGTTCGGGGCCCAACAATTGGGCCCAAGCCGGTGGCAGTTTGCTCCACAGCCACTCTTTGGATTCCTCCATGGAGTCCTGCTTTGGTAGCGTCAGGGTTGCTGACCTGTCAGTAGCCTGACAAGTTGCATTCTCCGTAGTGTCATACTTGGCCCGCAAACGAGCAAACACCATTGGCACAGCAGGCAACAAGCGCGTGGTTAGTGGCTCGTCACAATCTTCGTTCCCCAAGATTGGATTGGCGTATTCACCGCAAGCGAAGAACACTACTCAGGTTTTAGGATCGGCGAGGGTCCACAGTGCAACCCTTGCAGTAACGCTGCCCGTTAGGTTTCTTTTCCCCACAGGTTCGTCAAGTCAACACCGTTTCAGGATCCCAGGAGTCTTCAAGTGTGCCAAGGAAGTTCCCCACAGGTTCGTCAAGTCAACACCGTCCCACGATTCCAGGAGTCTTCAAGCGTCCCCAGGAAGTTCCCCGCCTTCGTCAACGCCGTCCCAGGAGTTCCCAGAAGTTACACGAGTCTCGCCAGGTAAGTAAGTGTCAAAGTGTTGGTTGTGAATTGGACAGTCGTTTAGTGTAGTTTTGTTGGTCTGTTCAGACCGACTAGAGTGTTCTCGGCTTGCCGTGAATACGCCAAAACAATTCCAGATTTGTGCCAGATGTACTTACGTTGTTCTGTTTGTCCCCCTAAGGGCCAGGTACCTGACTGCCATTTTCATAGTTGGCGGTCAGGTACCTGGCCCTTCTTTTTTGCCTCAGGGTAGTACGTACGCGCGGCAAGCCACAAATAGGTTCGCCGAGTTATCGGTGCACCGAAAAACCCACTGCTTACCTTGCCGTGCCGGGACTTCTGCAGATTAGTCAACCTAACCTCGACCTTGCAATAAACCGACCTGGGGGTTCTCGTGTTCCAGCCATGAATCCAATTCGGTGTGGCAACCACCTCTGTTTCAACGGCGGTACCTGTGCTAACGGAACGTGTCAGTGTCCGTCAGGTTTCTACGGACCGGAATGTCTGGCGCGCGGGGCGGCCCCTGACAAATCGGTGTCTGAAATTCTGGGCGATCTGTTTGAACAGACGGCGTGTTCCAACTGCACGTTTCCAACCGGGCAGGCTCCTCAACTCTGTTTCAAGAAGGCCTCGGCGTTGGGGGTCAGCGACGACACTTGCGTAGCCTTCAACCTCATCTCGGCCGACCCCAAAATTCGGGCTGGGTCGGTCGGGTTTGCCGGGATGATGGACACGGCTGACGTTCAACCTGCAAGCCCCCAATCCAGGTTCACTGATTCATCGGTGGACCGACTATCCGGGGTCAACTACTGTGTCGGTCAATCGTTTGGACCTGAACATCTGTCCAACCTTCAGGGCATTTTGGGTGACAGTCGTTGTTTGACCACGCCAGATCAGTGTGGTCCCGACGGTGGCGAGTTGTGCAGTCACGGCGGGTTGCCTTGCTGTGAAGGACTAGTCCCAAAACGAGTCGGGTGTGTGCCATATGGCAATAGCGCCATTGGGGTGTGGACCTGCATACCCAGCCCGAACTGCCAGCCAGGGTTCACCGAAGTGCAAGGCAAGTGTTACCGGGACTACCCGAAGCCCAACACCGACTGGGTCGCGCCGTGTGCTCCCAACAATTGTCCCCAGGGCACCGACGGCGACGACACCGGGGCCTGTTCTGCTCAGACTCCAGCGGTCAACTGCGGGTTGGGTTATGAAGGTTGCGCCTGGTGTGCGCCTTGCTACAGCACCGACCATTCGATCCACGCCCGCTGCCACGACACTTTGACGATTCCCTACGGGTCCTACTACTGCAACCCGGACGGGTGGACGTGGAAAGAATGTACCGATGAAGCCGGCTGTAAGGAAGACCAGTACTGGTACATGGACCCTGACGACGACACTGGCAACATCGCCGGCAAACCACCCCAAAGTCCTTCCAACGGCAAAGGCCAGGTACAGTACTGCCAGATGCCGTCCCTGATTTCTGGGTGAATTCGATACCCACACAATAAACCTGACAAGTCATGAGTCAACTTTGTCGCATTGTTGGTTGTCAGAACGGCGGGAAATGTATCGACGGGGTTTGTCATTGTCCGCCCAACTACAGCGGCAATCTCTGCCAGGATCACCTGTCTCCTCTGCCTGGCACCACCACTGCCCAGGAGTTCCTCAAGGATGTTTTCAGCGAGACAGCCTGTTCCAACTGCACCTTCCCTTCTGGCCAGGCCCCTCAGGTGTGTTTCAACCACGCGGCCCAGTTAGGGGTCAGCAATGATACCTGCGTGGCTTTTAACCTGTTGGCGATCGATCCTCAGATCCGGGCTTCCATGTTTGCCGGATTTGCTGGAATGATGGACACGGCAAACAGCGAACCGCAAAGTAGCGTCGACTACTGCGTCGGCCAGTCGTTTGGGCCCCAAAACGTGTCTAACCTCCAGGTCGTGTTTTCGGACGATCCTAACTGCGAGACATCGCCGGAGGACTGCAAGAGTGACCCGACCAAGTGCACCTACGGCGGGTTGCCTTGTTGCGAAGGGCTGGTGTCCAAAAAAGTGGCGTGTATTAGTTACCGGGACAAGACGGCCGGCGTGTATACCTGTGTGCCGGATCCTCACTGCCAACCGGGGTTCACCGAGTTTCAGGGTGAGTGTTACCGTTCTTACCCGAAGCCCAACACCGACTGGGTTGCGCCGTGTGCCCCCAACAATTGTCCCCAGGGCACCGACGGGGACGACACCGGGGCCTGTTCCGCCCAAACACCTGGAGTCAACTGCGGGTTGGGTTATGAGGGTTGCGCCTGGTGTGCTCCCTGTTACAGCACTGACCACTCTATCCACGCCCGCTGCCACGACACTCTGACCATTCCCTATGGATCCTACTACTGCAACCCGGACAACTGGAATTGGCAAAAGTGTACCGATGAGGCGGGTTGTCAAGAAGACCAGTACTGGTACATGGACCCCGACGACGACACCGGCAACATCGCCGGCAAACCAGCCCAAACTCCTTCCAACGGCAAAGGCCAGGTGCAGTACTGCATGATGCCGTTTTTCGTCAACCCGACCGCCGGGTCGTGAGGCCTTTTTGCGCCCAATGGTGGCGACGGTGCAGCAAGAAACACACCAGACCAGCGACTAACCCCAAACTGCCCAGCACGATCACCACGATCCACCCGGTTGGCAGGCCTTTGCCGGATTGCTTGTCTGGGCAGGCACAAGTGCTTGAACCTTGTCCTGGTCGGTCTCCTAATACACAGGTGCCTCGCATGTCGTCGTATTTCTCCTTGACAAAGTCGTAGGCCATCACCGGTTTCCCTAACCGCTGGTTCACGTCGTTGTGCACGTCCACGATCCAGCGACTCAACGTCTCCCGGTTCTGCAATGCCGGGTCTAACGGCTTCCTGGCCAGCACCTTGGCAAAGTGACCGCGGCAGGAATCGCAGGGCAACACCCGCGCGATAGACGTGTAAAACTGGTGGTGGGCCTGTTGTTCGGCCGCGGTC
>Ga0070729_10004234_pt1 | contig 15851 bp, 10 predicted proteins | sample tdDd472_FD_66725 | JGI IMG/M metagenome (GOLD analysis project Ga0070729, IMG submission 66725) | Marine sediment microbial communities from the Atlantic coast under amendment with organic carbon and nitrate - tdDd47.2 | ecosystem: Environmental > Aquatic > Marine > Coastal > Sediment | place... | reverse complement strand
GCTTCTTGGCCCAGAGGAACTGGTCGTCAGCTATGTGGACCGACTTGAAGCCGTTGTCCTTGAGCCACTTCATCTCCTCGTAGACGCGCTGGGGCGAGGCCTTCTTGACCGGCGGCTTGCGCCCGTCGTTGCGCATCTGGTGCTCCATCTCGCGCTGGAAGCTGATGGCGTTGGGGACGCAGAACGAGCAGCGGAAGGAGCAGCCGCGAGAGGCCAGCATCACCGCGTGGGGGCGACCCTTGTACTTCGGGTTGAAGTAGCGCTCCTTGAACGGGAGCAGCGAGGGGTGGTCGCGAGCCGGGATCGGGAGGTCGTCGAAGGGAATGTAGCCGCGAGGGTCGGGGTCGTAGGTCTTGTACTCGCCGTTCTCGAGGCGGGTGATCCCGAAGGGCTCGGTCATCTCCCCGGTCACGAGGTCGACCATGGCCCGCTCGACCTCGCCCCGGATCACGATCACGTTCTCGTCGCCGTCGATGTATTCCTCGGGGACCCGGGTCGCCTCGGGGCCGTGGATCAGGATCTTGGCCTCGGGGAACAGGCTGCGCAGCTTGCGCACCCAGTAGAGGTCCGTGGGCTTGGCCAGGACCACCGCGTGGAGCACGAAGTAGTCGGCGGGGTTCGCCTGCAGCCGCGCGGCGAAGGCCTGCTCGTCGTCGCCCAGCAGCGCGGCGTCGAAGAAGTTCACCTCGACCCCACGCTCGAGGAGCATCGTGAACGGGTAGAGGTTGCCCAGATCGGGGAAGTGATAGACCTCGTAGGTGCAACCTGCGAACCGCTCCGGGTTGCGCTCGGTGACCGCGGGTGGCTCGAGGAACCAGACCTTCTTCGTCATGACAAACTCCCCTGGGCGACCGGCGAGGTGCCGGCCTTCCCCGTCGTTTCGTGATGGTAACCGTGCATGAAGGCGTCGCAGCCTGCGCACGCCGGGTGCATACCCGGGCCGTAGAAGCGCTTGAACTCCGTCGAGTTCCACACCTCGTCCAGGCTCTGCTCGCGCAGGTTGCCCAGGTGGTGAGCGCGCAGCAAGCAGCAAGGTGCCACGTTGCCGGCGACGTCGACGTAGACGTAGTTGTCGAGCCGCATGCAGAAGCGGTCGTTGTGCGAACCGAGGCGCAGCGCCCAGCCGTGGTCGTTGACCGAGCCCAGCGGGATCCCGCGCGCCTTGGCCCGCTGGCGGGCGAGGGCGATCAGCTGCCGCTCTTCCTCGGGCTCGGGGCGGGTGAGGTCGGGACGTCCGCGCACGTCGAGGCGAACCACGTTGATCGCCTGGAAGCCGAGGTCGGCGCCGAAGTCGACCAGCCGCTGGACGGTCTCCGCGCTGTTGGGAAACAGCACCACCTGCAGGCGGACCTCGGGGGCCGGCTCGCCACGTGCCGCCTGGGCGTTGCGCTGGGCGAGGAAGTGCCTCAGGTGGTCGACGACCTTGGGCGGGGTCGGGTGACCGTCGCGGGCGATTCGGTTGTCACCGCCCTTCATCGGGTTGCCCCGGCGCGCGTCGTCCGGCGGGGGAGGCGGCGCCGCGAACGCGTTCGCGGCGACTGCGTTCTCCCAGGGGAGCTCCTCGAGGGAGACGTTCACCCGCGCGACCGGGCGGCTGAGGATCTTCTCGACCATGCCAGGCGCGAGCAGGTGCCCGTTGGTGGTGAAACCCACCGCGCACTGGGGGTGCCGGGCCTTGATCGCGTCGATGTAGTCGAACAGCCGCGGGTGCATCAGCGGCTCGCCCCACCCGGTGAGGGTCACCGACTCCGGCTCGACCATGCGCGAGAGCACCGCGTCGAAGGTCTCCTGGCTCATGTCCACCTCGGGGACCTTGAGCAGGGTCAGCCGCGGGCACATGTCGCAGTCGAGGTTGCAGCGGTTGGTGACCTCGATCTGGAACTCGCGCGGTAGCGCGACGCGCTTCTTCAGCGCCAGCCGAGCGAGCTTGCGGCCGTCGTGGGCGAGCTTGCGGCCGTCCTTATAAATCCTGCGGATTCGGTCCATGAGCTCCAGTCGAGGCTGCACATTTCGGACCGAAATAGTCCGACATGCAGGGGGGTCAGTATAGCCCATCGCCATTGGAGTTGAAGCGGATATCCCGAAGTCCGCGCGACGGAAATCTGGCATATCCTGCCAAGACTTACGGAAGATATCTGGCGGCTCCGACGCCTCGCGCTAGCGAGCGTCCGGTCAAGGCTTTAGAACGAACCCACACCCCACACCGGAGCCTGCGTGAGCCTGAGGGAGTTCGTCGCGTTGGGGACCTCGAGTCAGGTCCCGACCCGCTACCGCAACCACAACGGCTACTTGCTGCGGTGGGACGGCGCAGGGTTCCTCTTCGACCCCGGCGAGGGCACCCAGCGGCAGTTCATCCTGGCGGAGGTCGCGGTCCCGGAGGTGCGGCGGATCTTCATCACCCACTTCCACGGCGACCACGCCCTCGGGCTGGCCGGGATCGTTCAGCGCCTCTCCCTCGACCGCGTCAAGCACCCGGTCGAGATCTTCTTCCCCAAGAGCGGCCAGGCCTACTACGAACGCTTGATCCGGAGCACGATCTACCACCGCGCCGTGGAGCTCGTCCCCTGCCCGGTCTCGGGCGACGGCGGGGTGGTCAGCGAGGACGCGACCTTCGTGATCGAGGCCTACCCCCTCGTGCACTCGGTCGACACCTTCGGCTACCGGATCAAGGAGCGCGACGGGACCCGGTTCGACAAGGAGAAGCTGAGCGAGATCGGCCTCCGCGGTCCCCAGGTCGGCGAGCTCCAACGCGAGGGCAAGCTCCAGGTCGGAGAGCGCTTGGTGACCCTCGAGGAGGTCACCGAGACCAAGCGCGGCGCAGCCTTCGGCTTCGTGATGGACACCCGCCCCTGCGAGGGCGCGCGCGCGCTGGTGCGCGGCACCGACCTCGCCGTGATCGAGTCGACCTACCTCGAGCGCGACCGCAAGCTGGCCCGCGACCACAAGCACCTCACCGCCACCGAGGCGGCGACCATCGCCCAGGAGGGCGGCTGCCTGGGGACCCTGGTCCTGACCCACTTCTCTCAGCGCTACCCCAGCACCAAGCCCTTCGTGCGCGAGGCCGAGGCGGTGTTCCCCAAGGTCGTCGCGGTCCGCGACCTCGACCGGGTGCCGTTGGCGCGCCCGTGATGGGCTAAACTCCTCGAGCACCAGGAGCAGCGCAGGGCATGGCGAAGCGTCGCCGAAAGCAGAAGAAGAAGCACAAGCAGGCCGACGCCTCGGCGCAGCCGGAGGCCGCGGCCAGGCCGGCGCTCGATCCGCGCCCGCTGTGGTTTCGTCGCATGACCCACGACCTCTCGGGGACGTGGACCGCGCTCTACCTGCTGCTGGTCCTGGCGGTGGCCGTGTTCACCTACTCGGTGTTCGTCCCCTTCATCTTCGACGACGCCCCAGTGGTCACCCGCAACCAGAAGCTCTGGAACCCCATGGGCGAGCTCGACAGCTGGTTCGAATTGGTGAAGCTCAACGCCAACCGCTGCCTGGTGAACGTCACCTTTTACTTCAACTTTCAGATCGCCGACACGCCGACCACCCACCCCTACACGCCCGCCGTGCAGTACACCTGGTCGTACCACGTGGTGAGCATCGCCTTTCATGCGCTGAACGGGATGTTGCTGTTCCTCCTCGTCCGCGGGCTGCTGCTGGCGCGGAGCGAGGTTCGCCCGGGGCTCGAGCACTGGGTCGCGCTGGGCGCGGCGGCGCTGTGGATGGTCCACCCGGTCCAGGTCATGGCAGTGAGCTACATCGCCCAGCGCTACGCGGTCATGGGCGCCACCGCCTTCCTGAGGGCCTGTGTGTGCTACGTCAGCGCGCGGCTACGAGCGGAGCGCGGAGAGGAGGACGCCTCGCCGTCCTGGGCGCTGTGGGGCGGTGTCCTGCTCTGCGTCACCGCGTGCGCGCTGACCAAGGAGAACACCCTCGTGATCCCGGGCGCGCTGTTCGCGATCGAGGTCTTGTTCTTCAAAGGCAAGCGCTGGTGGGCGCCCTTCGCCTGCATGGCTCCGTTCGCCCTGGGCGGGCTGGCGATGCTCGCCTACTACGGCCCCAGCAAGCTCGGCGCGCTGTGGTTCCCCACGACCTCGGCCGCGGGGGCGACGCGCTTCGAGTACTTCACCTCGCAGATCTACATCACGCTCCGCTACCTCAACCAGTTCTTGCTCCCCATCGACCAGGCGGTGGAGCATGGCTTCCCCCACTCGGCGGCGACCGGCTGGCCGAACAAGGTCGGTGACGTGCTGTTCGCCCTCCTCGGGCATCTCCTCATCTGGGCGCTGGCCTTCAAGCTCCTGTTCCGTGGGCACCGCCTGATCCCGCTGGCCGTCGTCTGGTACTACCTGACCCACATCGTGGAGAGCTCGTTCCTCCCGATCCTCGACCTGATGGTCGATCACCGGCTCTACCTGCCGAGCGCGCTGCTGCCCGCTGCGATCGTCGTCGCCTGCGCTCGCTGGTACCCCAACCTCGAGCGGGCGGAGCCGCGCACCCGGGTCCTGATGCCCCTCGCCTTCGCCGCGCTGACCGTGGTGCTCTCGGTGGGGACCGTCCTGCGAATCCACACCTGGACCTCGGCCACCGGGATCTGGGAGGACACCATCGCCAAGCGCCCTTACTGCGCGCGGGCATACTCCAGCCTGGGCATGGAGCACCTCTACAACGAGGAGTGGCTCGAGGCGGTCGGCCCCATCGAGACGTCGCTCAAGCTGGGGGCGGTGCACGTGGAGGGCTGGAACAACCTGGGCAACGCCTACCTCAACCTCAAGGACTGGCAGTCCGCGGAGTACGCCCTCCTCAACGGGATCAACGTTCACCGCTATTCCCCCTCGAAGTCGGTCCGCTTCTGCTGGAACAACCTCGGCCTCGTCTACCGCAACATGGCGTTCAAGGACCTGGAGTACCGGCCAGACCCGAACCTGACCCCCGAGCAGAACGAAGCCCGGCGCCAGCAGCAGCTCGTCGAGCACGAGGCGCAGCGCAAGCGTCTGATCGCCGAGGCCGCCCGCCGTTTCCGTGGCGCGATCCAGGTCGCGGCGCAGGTCGACCGCTACTACGGGGTCGCCTGGATGAACCTCATCGACGCCGAGAGCGCGCTGCGCAAGCTGGCCGAGACCCGGGAAGAGCGCACCGAGCACGCGAAGGCCGTGACCCAGGCCTTCCGCGACTACATGGAGGTCTCGAGCAAGCAGGGGCTGCTCCCGGCGCCGGCCTCGCTGATGCATGTGCTGGAGGCCTGCCTCGCGCTCAACGACACGGCCACGGGCATGGCCTACATGGAGCAGCTGGGCTTCCGCTACCCCCCCCAGTCCCTCCAGCTGCGACAGGCCTATGCCCAGGCGGCGCTGGCGGCGGCGATGTACAGCGACGAAGACGCGGGCATGCTCCTGAAGCGCGCCCAGCGAACCTTGGCAGGCGAGTACGCGAAGTTCGCGAAGCTCGCCCAGGAGGACCCCGACGTCGACCCCCGCGCCGGAGCGCGCCTCTTGCTCCTGCGGATCCTGATCGCCGAAGCGCTGGGCGACGCCCAGAGCGCGGCGACCCTCAAGCAGGAGGCCCTGCAGCTCAACCCTCAGCTGGGCGCCGAGCTCGACAAACTGCGCGCGGCCTTCACCGCCCAGCAGGAACAATGAGCGCGCCTCGCCTGGCCTGGATCGCGCTGCTGAGCGCCTGCTGCCTCCAGGCCCAGGACGCCCCGCCGGCCAAGCCGCGAATCGCGCAGTCTCCGCTGCCCTCTCCGGAGGTCACCCGGGAACACTACGCCAAGTCCACCGACGAGCTGCAGGCCCTGGCGGAGGAAGACCTCGACGCTCGGGTCGACCTCGGCTGGCGGTGCCTCTCGGGCGAGCGGACCCCCCTGGACCTCGCGCGCGGCGCCGAGCTGTTTCGCTCCGCGGCGGAGGCGGGCAACCCCCGCGGCATGATGCGCCTCGCGCAGTGCTTGCTCAGGGGGCTGGGGGTCGAGCAGGACGTCCCCCGGGCGCTGGAGTGGTACACCAAAGCCAGCGCCGCGGGGACCTGGAGGCCGTAGCCGCGCTCGGCTTCGCCCACTTCAACGGAGTCGGCGTCGAGAAGGACCTGGCCAGGGCCCTCGACTACTACCGCCAGGCCGCCGAGGCTGGGGGGCACCACGGGCGCAACAACCTCGGCTGGTGCTACCTCCACGGGCTGGGCCTCGAGCAGGACCCGGCCCGGGCCAAGGAGCTCTTCCAGCAAGCGGCTCAGGACGGAAACCCCAAGGCGATCCTGAACCTCGCCATGTGCTACGCCAACGGGCAGGGGGTCGAGCGCGACCTCTCCCGCGCCGCCGAGCTCTACCGCCAGGCCGGCGACTACGGTCACGGCACGGCGCTCGTGGCCTTGGCGATGGCCCACTTCAACGGCCATGGGGTCGAGCAGGATCCAGAGCAGGCGCTCGAGGCGCTGCGCGAAGCGATCTCCTACGACGACGCCCAGGCGATGCAAGTCCTCGGCAGCTACCACTACAGCGGACGGGGCGGGGCGCGCGACCTGCCCAAGGCCCGCGCGCTCTACACCCAGGCTGCCCGCCGCGCGGACACCCAGGCCATGCTGAACCTGGCCTACATGCTGGCGGCGGGAGAGGGGGGACCTCGGTCGGTGGAGGGCGCGATCAAGTGGCTCGAGACCGCCGCGCGCCTGGGCAACGAGCAGGCCCCGGGCATGCTCGAGGAGCTGAAGGCACAGCTAGAGCCAAAGTAGCCTCGCGCCGGCGTCAGGACTCCGACTCGAGGGACTGCAGGGCAAACTCCAGCGACTCGTAGTCGGCCTCGATCGCTTGCTGCAGCTCCTTGTGCTCGTAGATCAGGGGCACGCTGCGCTCCTGGTCGTCGAAGAAGCCCGCCTCGCCCATCAGCGCCTCGAGCTCGCCGACCCGGGCCTCCGCGGCCTCGATCTTCTGCTGCAGCTCCTCGGCCTTGCGCTCCCACCTCCGCCGCTCGCGGGTCTTGCGGTTGGGCTTGGGCTTGCCAGCTTTGCTGGACTTCGCGGGCTTGCTCGGCTGGCTGGGCTTGCTCGGCGCCGCGCGCGACTTCTCGTAGTCGGCGCGCTCCTTGGCCTCCTGAGCCAGCCGCCAGCGGTACTGCTCGTAGTCGCAGGGGAAGTGGCGTACGCGGCCGTCTTCGATGGAGAGCACGGAGGTCGCCAGGCGGCGAATGAACTCGCGGTCGTGGGAGACGAACACGCAGGTGCCCTTGAAGTCGCTCACCGCCCGGAACAGCAGGTCCTGACTGTGGAGGTCGAGGTGGTTGGTCGGCTCGTCGAGCACCAGCAGGTTCGCCGGGCGCAGGAGCATGCGCGCGATCTTCAGCCGCGCCCGCTCGCCACCGGAGAGCATGCCGATCTGCTTGTCCACGTCGTCTCCGCTGAACAGGAAGCAGCCCAGCACCGTGCGCGGGTTGATCGTCGACTTGAGCGGCATCGACGCCTGCATCACCTGCAGCAGCGTCTGGGTCGAGTCGGCGATGTCGTCTTCGTACTGCGAGAAGTACTGCACGGTCACGTTGTGGCCGCGTTTTACCGTCCCCTCCGAGGGCTGGTCGACGTCGGCGATCAGCCGCAGGAGGGTCGACTTGCCCGCGCCGTTGACGCCGGTGACCACCAGCTTCTCGCCGTTCTCGACCTCGAGGTCCAGCCCCGAGAACACGGTCAGGTCGCCGTAGCGCTTGGCCAGCCCCTGGAGCTTCAGCGCCACGTGACCGGAGCGCTCGGGCTCGGGGAAGCGGAGCTTCATCTTCGGCGGCTCGGGGGGGAGCTCGATCCGCTCGATCTTGTCCAGCTGCTTGATTCGGCTCTGCACGTTGCTGGCGGTGGTCGCGTTGGCGCGGTTGCGCTCGATGAACCGCTCCTGCTGCTTGAAGTAGCGCTGCTGCTGGGCGTGGGCCATGCGCAGCCGCCGCAGGCGCTCCTCGCGCTCGATCTCGTACTTGGAGTAGTTGCCGACGTAGACCTCGAGCCGCCCGCTCTCGAGCTCGAAGACCTTGCTCACGAGGGCGTCGAGGAAGAAGCGGTCGTGGCTGGTGAGCAGGATCGTGCCCGGGAAGCCCTGGAGGAACTCCAGCAGCCACTCGCGGGTCTCGATGTCCAGGTGGTTGGTCGGCTCGTCGAGGAGCAGCAGGTCGGGCTGCATCAGCAGCAACCGCGCCAGCTGAACGCGCATCAGCCAGCCACCGGAGAGCTGGTTCAGCGGTCCGTTCATGCGCTCCTGAGAGAAGCCGAGCCCGTGGAGGATCGTGCGCGCCTTGGCCTCGGCGGAGTAACCGCCTAGCTCCTCGAAGCGCGCCTGGGCGCGCCCGTAGGCGTTGAGCACCTTCTCGTCCTCGGGGTTCTCGCCCAGCTCGACGAGCAGGCGCTCGACCTTCTTCTCCAGCTGCCCGAGCTCGGGGATCCCCGAGAGGACCTCGGCCACGACGGTGGTCTCCTCCTCGGGCGGCGCCACGTCCTGGGCCAGGTAGCCAACCGTGCGCCCCTTGCCCAGGTTGACCTCGCCCTGCTCGCCGGCGGCCTCGCCCATGATCACGCGAAACAGGGTCGACTTGCCCTGGCCGTTGCGCCCGGCGAGAGCCACCCGCTGGCCAGCCCCCAGGCGAAACGACACGTCGTTGAAGATCGTGCGCCGGCCAAAGCGGAGTAAGAGTCCCTGGACGTCGAGCATGGCGGGATCTTAAGGGACGAAGGGAGCTCCCCGGGAGGTCAATTCGAGCCCCCGATCGTTGTTGCCACGGCCGGGAGAGGGACTACCCTATGCCCACGAAAGCGAGATACCCCGTGAAGATCGGCGTCCCGGCTGAAGTCAAGTCCAACGAGCACCGCATTGCCATGGTCCCCGCGGGCGTCGACGCCCTCGTTCGCGCCGGGCACGAGGTCATGATCGCTGCCGACGGCGGAATGGGCTCGGGCATGCCCGACCAGCAGTTCGTGGACGCAGGGGCCAAGATCGCGCCCGACAACGAGAGCGTCTACGCCTGGGCCGACATGATCGTCAAGGTCAAGGAGCCCCTGCCCCAGGAGTGGGAGCTGATCCGCAAGGACCAGATCGTGTTCACCTACTTCCACCTCGCCGCCTCGCGCGAGCTGACCCAGGCCATGGTCAAGAGCGGGGCGACCTGCGTCGCCTACGAGACCATCGAGGACCGCCAGGGCCGCCTGCCGCTGCTGACGCCCATGAGCGAGGTCGCCGGCCGAATGGCGATCCAGCAGGGCGCGAAGTATCTGGAGAAGCCCATGGAGGGCCGCGGGATCCTGCTCGGCGGCGTCCCTGGAGTCGAGCCCGCCTACATCGTGGTCCTCGGCGGCGGCATCGTCGGCGCCAACGCGGCGCGGATCGCCGCGGGCTTCGGCGCCAACGTCGCGGTGATGGACGTGAACCTCGATCGCCTGCGCTACCTCGACGACGTGATGCCCCCCAACGTGACCACCGTGTTCTCCACCGCCTACGGCGTGCACGAGCAGGTCAAGCGCGCGGACCTCGTGGTCGGCGCCGTCCTCCTCTCCGGCGCCCGCGCACCGACCCTCGTGCCCCGCTCCTACCTCAAGGACATGAAGCCCGGCTCGGTGATCGTCGACGTCGCCGTCGACCAGGGCGGCTGCGTGGAGACCACCAAGCCCACGACCCACGCCGAGCCGACCTACATCGTGGACGGGGTCGTGCACTACTGCGTGGCCAACATGCCCGGCGCCGTGGGCCGCACCTCGACCTACGCGCTGACCAACGCCACGCTCCCCTACGCGATCAAGATCGCCAACGAGGGCGTGGACGCGCTGGCCAAGAAGGACCCGGGCTTCGGACTCGGCGTGAACGTCCACCAGGGCAAGGTCACCTGCAAGCCGGTCGCCGACTACTTCGAGATGCCCTACACCCCGCTCGGCGAGCTCCTGGGCTAGACGAACCAAAGCGCGCGCGGCGAGGAGAGCCCCGCCGCGCGCATGCCACCGGTCCCGTGGTGGAGTGTCTTCGTCGCAACCTCGCGGGGGACTCCAGCGCGAGGGGCGGGCCTCGGAGAGGCCCGCCAGGCTAGTCCTGGGCCTTGGCGGGGTCCTCGAACTGGATCGCCAGCTCCTCGCTGACCGCCGGGCGCTCGCTGCTGTGCTCCGAGCGCAGGCTCAGGCCGTCGCTGACCTTGAAGCCCCAGGCCTTCAGCAACGGCACGGGGTTGAGGAAGATGTCCTGCCCCCGACCGGCGCGCTTGGCGAGCATGCCCGAGGTCCCAATGTAGGTGACCACGCCCTTGTTCACGCGAATGTGGCCGTTCCACATCAACTGCTGACCGCGGGCCAGGGCCGGGTTGGTGAGGATCAGGTTCGGGTGGTCCGAGTGCCGGCGGTTGGCGGGCAAGCAGTGGATCGTGCCGTCGCTCATGATCGCGACGTTGCTCGACCAGCGGTTGCCGCTGGGGCCGCGCGAGCGGCGCACCTCCTCGGGACCGTGCTCGATCAGCAGATCGCGCTGGGGGTGCGAGAACATCGACCAGGTGGTGACGGGGTAGCCGAGCTCGTCGTATTCGGCCGAGATCGACCCCGTGCCGCCGATGGTCTCCTCGAGCAGGGCCATGCTGCCCTGCTGACCCGCCTTGCGCAGGTGCGTGCCCGTGTCGTTCATGTCGGCCTCGAGGGACATGGGGGTCACCTCGGTCCAATCGAACGCCATGTTCTCGGTGGGCGGCGTGATCGAGGGGTAGTGGCTGTATTTGTGCTCGCCGTCGGAGTTGGTGTCGTTGGGCGAGTAAAGGATCGCCCCGTTGAGTTTGGCGGTCACGATCACGTCGCGCACCGCCTGCGGGATCGGAGTCCCACCGAAGGTCTTGCCTCCGGCCAGCAGCGCCTTGGAGTCGTCGTACATGTTGGCGAAGAAGATCGCCTGCCTGGCGTGCTCGAGCACACCGTCTTCCAGCGCGAAGTCGGCGCCGTCGCGGACCTTGCCCTGCAGCGCGTCGCGGAGCACGATCATTTCGCGCTCGCTGACGCGCTGGCCGGTGTCGCGCATGGCCGCGTCGAAGTCGGCCTGCGAGAGCGAGCCGTCCTTGGTCACGCGGCGGATCAGCCGGATCAGGCCGCCGTCGGGTCGAATATCGGGTGCGGGAGACGCCGCGGCGGTGTCGCCGCTGAGGCTGGGTGCGATCGCGTCTTGGGCAAAGAGGGGCGCCACGGCTAGCAAGAGCACGAGGATCGCCTTCGTCAGGACGTTGAAGTTCATGGGGGGGACCTTTGGTTCTTGGAGAACGCTCTTCTCTGTTACCGTCCCACCTTGCACGCGGCATTCCGACTAGCAGCGTCCCAGAACGAGACTTAAACGAACCGGATTCGACTCATCGTCCCCCGAACCCCATATCTGGGAGACTCCGTTAATCCAAAGGGTGCCCCACTCGGTCGCGAGCGATGAAACGCTCCCGATCCACTTCGCACGCCGGCCCCCCGCGCGCGTAGTCGCGGCACACCTGGGGGCGGCGTTCGTAGAGCGCACACCGCACCCGGTCCCCCTCCCGCTCCAGGTTCACGCAGCGGCCGTCGACCATCCGCATGAAACACCGGATCCCACGAAACACGGTCCGCTCACGCTGCTCCTCAGGGGTCAGGCGCGCGTGGTCCTCCCCGCTGAGGGGCACATGCCCGGGCGAATCCGAGCAGCAACACGCGCCGCACCGCTGGCAATCGAGATCTTCAGCCATGCCCCCGTTGTAGCGAGTGAATCGCCTCTGACGGAGGGGCGTCGCTAGGTAACATGCAGGTGCGAGGTGGGCTTTGGCCAGGGACCGCGGCAGCTACAAGGAGCAACGGCGAGATCGCGACGGGGACGCCGCTCGTAAGGGCCCCGAGGACGAGGAGATGTTCTTCGGTGCGTCCCCGACCGAGAAGAAGGCGCTGCGGAAGACCAAGGAGCCCAAGAAGCTCAAGCTCGTCGAGCTGAACCTGGACGCGGTCGACCGCGACAAGTTCAACGCCCCGGAGAAGGTCGGCGAGGGCATGCGCCTGATCGACATCGCGATGAGCGACGACGACCAGCCCACCCGCCGCGCCCCGCGCCCCACCAGCCAGCGCCCCACCCGCCGCGAGCCGCCGCTGACCAGCATGGGCGAGTTCCCCAACCGGCCCATGCCCTCGGCCGACTTCGACGACCCCGAGCCCGACCCGCCGCCCGCCGCACGCCGCACCCCCAAGGACTACGTGCCCACCGGCGAGCAGGGTGAGGTCGAGGGCCGGCTCAACGTGCAGCGCCCGTGGCGCAATCGCTTCGAGCGCGCCTCCTGGGTGCTGGCCGTGGTCTTGACCCTCGCGGGGCTGGCCGCGCCCTTCGCCCTCCCCGCCCTCGACCCCGAGCTCGCGGTGAGCGCGGCGGCGGAGCGCGACGCCGAGGTCGATCCCTGGGGCAACCCGTGGGACGCCCGCGAGACTGGGACGTTCTCCCTGGGGCCCGACGGGACCGTCAGTCCGGACGACGTCCAGTGCCCCGAGCCGACCCCAGGGGGCCTCGCCCACTGGATCTCGTGGACCCGCGAGCTGGCCCTGCTCATCGCCGGCGGGTTGGTGTGGCTGGCCCTGACCCTCAGCCTGACCCTCGACCTGCGCTCGCCGAGCCGAGTGGTCGAGGGCCTGCGCGCGCTGATCCTGGCCAGCCTCCCGGCGCTGCTCGGCGCCGGCGCGTTGGCCTGGGGCACCGACCTCGGTCAGGCCTGGGGCGTGCCCGACCCGCCGCCCGAGCTCCGTGACGCCGCCAGCCAGCTCACGGGACTCAGCGCCGCGCTCCCCCTCCACCCCGCCCTGCCCTGGGCGATCGGGTGGAGCGGCCTCTGCCTGCTCCTCGCCGCCGGACTCCGCCGCCGGCGGCCGCTGCAGCAGACCGCGGACTGAATCAGCGCTTGCCGACCCACTCGAGGTAGGTGTCGAGGAAGCGCTCGACCGCGGGGCGCAGCTCCTCGCCGAAGACGACCCCCAGGATCTGATAGATCAGGGTGTCGCTGGCAGTCAGGCGGATCACGCTACCCTTGGAGCTCGTCGCCAGGCGCGCGACGTCGGCGCCGAGCCCGCCGCAGTCGACGGCGTGGAACACCACCTGCTGTTTCTGGTGCATGCTCTTGGCCAGGGCCTGCATCGAGGCCACGTCTGGCGCGTGGGGCGGGGCGTCCCCGACCACGACCACGACCTTGGTGGTGTTCTTTTGCCAGCCCATGTTGCGCTGGAGCGCGCTGGCCAGGGCTTTGTCGACGCCCTCCTCGATGTCGCCCCCGCCGTTGGCCCACACGCCCTGGAGCGCGTCGCGGAAGCGCTGGGCCCCACCGCCGAGGGGCAAGCGCGCGGTGACCCCGTCCTTGTAGGTCACCAAGCCCAGGCGGTTGCGCTCGACCAGGGCGTCGAGGACCGCGCTGAACACACCGAGGTTGCCCTTCGCCGCCTCGATCACGGCCTCCATGGAGCTCGTCTGATCGAGGCACACCACCAGATCCAGCCCCCGGCGCTGGAGCTCCTCGAGCTTGCTGAACACCGGGTTCCCTGGGATCCGGCTGGGGTCCGCGCGCAGTCGGGTTCCCCCGCCGGTTCGGACCCGCGCCACCACCCGCGGATCGTAGGCGCCCTCGTCGAACTCGGGAGCTGCGAGGCCCTGGTCCAGCTCCGTTGCGTGGGCAGCGAGCCAACGCTTCCAGGCCCGCGGCCGGGACGGAAGGTCCTCGCCCGAGATCCGCCGCAGGAGGCCGAAGGCCTGCTCGCGCACCTCCTTCGCGTGACGCTTGCCCGCCTCGAGCAACGCCCCCGCCAGCTTCGCACCGCCACCGCGGCGAAGGTCCTCGCCGCCGTACTCCGCGAGGCCGAGGAGCACGAAGAACACGACCTCGTCCTTCTTGTCCTCGAGGAGCTCACCCAGCGGCTCGACGACGCGGGGGTCCTTCAGCCGTGCCAGCTCCTGGGCCATGATCGCGCGCAAGACCCACTCCTCGGACGTGCGCGCCCGCCGGCCCATGGCCTGGATCTCCGCCGTCCGCTGGTGGTAGGCGCGGACCTTCGCCAGCTCGGCCGCGGCCCGCGCGACCTCGGCCGGGTCGAGGGGCGCCTCGGCGGGCTCCGGCTCGGCCTCGGGCTCCGGCTCGGCCGCGCGCTCGACCGCCGCCTCGGCCACCGCGGCCACCTCTTCGGGGACGGCCTCCGCCGCGGACGAACGGTCCGCCGTCCTGCTCACGGTCACCACCGCCTCGACCTCGTCCGCGCTCAGCGGACGGTGGCCCCTCCGCTCGCGCGCGGGAGCCTCCGGTGAACGCCGCAGGTGCGCGGGGAGTTCGAAGGACTCGGTTCGCCGGGGATACACCACCAGCCCCTGCGGAATCGGTCGCACCCCCGCCGCGCGAGCCACCTGCACCGGCCGCGGCGCGAGCAACACTGGCCGCGGAGCCGAAGGGGCCCTTCGCGCGGGCCGCGGCGTGTCCTGACGCTGAACGTGCCTCGCGAGCGCGACCCCCCAGCCGAGCCCGAGCCCCACGCCGCCGGCCCACACGAGCCCCATGAAGACCGCAGTCCGCACTTGGACCCGCCAACACGCCGCCCGCAGCCCAGCCGATTCGCTCACGTCCGAGACCCCTTCCCCCGCTCTCCCTACAACCGCCGTTCCACCCCTTCAGCCCTTGTTCCACAGCGAGTTACGGCGCCCACGGCTGTAAAGTGTGAACCCCACCAAGCCCACTTCCGCTGCAAACCAATGAACACGCCCCACCGATCCTTGGATCGGTGGGGCGCGCTCCCAGAGCCGCTACGCCGCACCCCCGTACGGCGTAGCCAGAGAATGCTTACTGTCGCACGAACATCTCGGCGCCGCCGATCGCTTGACCGTCGCTGCCGTTGAGCTGGGTGCTGCCAGTCATGCCGCCCACGATCAGGATCCGACCGTCCTTGAGGGTCGTCGCCGTGTGGGCGGTGCGCGCCTGGACCATTTGGTAGCTGGTGGCGTTGAGCGTGCTGGTGGTCACGTCGAAGACCTCGGCGTTGTCGCTCTCCTTCGAGCCGTCGAAGCCGCCCACGATCAGGGCCACGTCGCGGTCGACGGCGATCACCGGGCAGGTGCGCGGGCTCGCCATGTTCCCGCCGTTCGACCAGGTCCCGGTGGCCTCGTCGTAGACCTCGAGCATGGCGATCGCGGTCTGGGTGTCGTGGCCGCCGGCCAGGAGCACCTTGCCGCTGTTGCCCAGCGAGGCGGCCGCGTGGTCGATCCGGGGCATGCTCAGGGCGCCGGCGTCGTCGCTGGCCATGCCACGCACGACCTCGGTGCCCGGGGTCATTTGCAGCTTGGGCTTGATCAAGCCGAACAGTCCGCCGCCCTTGTAGAAGTTACCGCCGGCGAGCAGGATCCCGGTGTTGCCCTCGATCGCGGTCGCGGTGTGGCCCATGCGCTTCTCGCGGCTCTTGAAGCGCTTGAAGAAGCTGCCGACCTTCTCGAACGCGCCCTTGGCCGGGTCGTAGATCTCGAAGGGGGCCTGGGTCTTGTCCTTGCGCCAGAGGCTGTCGTTGTAGCCGCCCGCGATCAGCACGCGCCCGTCGTCCATGAGGGTCGCCGTGTGCGAGTGGCGGGGATACTGCATGTCGCCCACCTTGGAGAAGGTGTTGTCGACGGGGTTGAACACGAACGCCGACTTGAGGGTGTCGACCTTCTCCTTGCCAATCCCAAAGAAGCCCTTGCGCTCGATCCCGTAGCCGCCAGAGACGAGCACGGTGCCGTCGCCCAACTCGACCAGGGTCGCGTCGGTCATGCGCACGTCGACCTTGCCGCGGCGCATGCGCCCGGCGTCGCCGCTGAGGTCGGTGACGAGGCTCCAGGTGTCGGCCAGCGGGTCGTAGACCTCGGCCTCCGTCACCAGGTCGCGGTCGCC
>Ga0070729_10004231_pt1 | contig 15852 bp, 12 predicted proteins | sample tdDd472_FD_66725 | JGI IMG/M metagenome (GOLD analysis project Ga0070729, IMG submission 66725) | Marine sediment microbial communities from the Atlantic coast under amendment with organic carbon and nitrate - tdDd47.2 | ecosystem: Environmental > Aquatic > Marine > Coastal > Sediment | place... | reverse complement strand
TAGCCCGATGATTCTATCTTCGGGTGATGGTGAAAATATAAATCAACCGAAATGGATACACTATCTTTTGTGATCGATGCTGAATTGAGTAGACTTACGCTTCGTCGCTATCATTTGCCAATTGTGCCAGATAATATTTTTCATCTTCGGTGAGATCAGCGGTCAGCAATAAATCGGGGCGGTTTTGCCATGTGCGTTTGATGGCTTGCCTGCGTCGCCACTGGTCAATATGAGCATGATTCCCATTTTTGAGCACTTCAGGTACACCCAAACCTCGAAAATCGACAGGACGTGTATAGTGTGGTCCTTCTAGCAATCCATCGGCATGACTATCACGGTCTTGTGCGCCTTCTGCACCGAGTACCCCCGAAATATGGCGCGTCACAGCATCAATGACGACCATCGCCGCTAATTCACCACCTGTCAGCACATAATCCCCAATGCTGATTTCATCCGTAATCGCGAGGTCACGAATGCGCTCATCAAAGCCTTCATAGTGTCCACAGACGAGTATCAAGCGGTCATATTTTGATAATTCCAGCGCGACTTGATGGGTTAATACCCGACCTTGTGGTGACATCAAAATCACAGGGGTATCACTGTCGCCTTTAACAGACTCAATCGCACGTACCACCACATCAGGTTTAAGCACCATGCCACCGCCCCCACCATAAGGCGTATCATCAACTTTGCGGTGTTTGTCCTGTGTATAGTCACGAATGTCATGGGCTTGGAAGTGGAGCAAGTTATTTTCGCGCGCCTTCCACATCATGCTTTCCGACATAATCGTATCGAACATATTTGGGAATAAGGTTAGTACATCAATTTGCATGGCATTGCCTATAAGGTCACTTGAATTCGCAGAGTGATGATAATAGAGGGAGGGAGGCAAGCAATCAAGACAAGATAATTTGTGATTGATTGACGAAACCTATGCTATGATATTAGACGTAGCCCTAACATAGAGCCAAGAGGAAAATACATGCACGATAATCTTGATTTACAAGAATTACGAGAACGAGTTGACCATTATCAAGCGAAACATCGTGATATTCGGAATCAAACGGTGTTCGCACTCATCTTGACCTTGATCATCTTAGGTTTTATATGGTTACAACCCCCTACAGCCTTTAACGAAACATCGTATCAAGACTTTCTGACAATGTGGAATCTAAGTATTGCTCTATTTCCATTGATAATTCTTATCATTCTTTTGTTCATCTGGTTAGCACCACGCCAAAAGTTGGCAAAAGAACGATCCCAACGCGCTCAAAAATTCCTCCATCAATTTTTATCCGATGGCACTGCTTCGGATATTGATGACGCTGACAAATCTGATGATAGTCAACCTCAGAAAAAAGACAGAGACAATGTGTTTATGGTGTTATTGGGTGCTGTAGCCATTGCTAGTGTTGGTGACGCGCCATGGATTATTATTTATCTGCTCTTGTCGGCTATCCCCTTCTATCTATTATTAAAATACCCCCTACGAGGCTGGAAGGTCGAGGATCTAACTGCACACGAGAAAACATATGTCTTGCACGAAGCACGCACCCGTATCGGATTTTGTCTGGGATTACTCGTATTCAATTTGTTGATCGTGCTAGGTCTTGGACAATTTACCCAGCAACTGATATTTCCTTTTAGTATGGATAGTGCACTGATGGTAACGACGCTAATTGGCGTATTTGTGCTTGAAATATATGTATTTAATCTGTGGTATCAGCGTGCAACCTATTTCAAATTCCTATTTCAGGGGCGTTATGATGATCTGCTTGATATGATAAATTTTCAGGCAAAAATAGCTGGCAATACACTTGGATATTGGGAAGCCGTTATTCGCCAATTTAAGGGTGAATCAGCAGAAGCGGAATCTCTGTGGCGTGAATTTTTGGAGATGTCCAAAGATGGCGCACATATCCAGACCGTGAGCATTGCTTTGAACAACATCGGTTACACACTCATGGAACAATATCGCACGGAAGAAGCCTTAACTTATTTTGAAGCCAGTATTCGCCTCTATCCAGATTTCACTACGCTCTATCGTGGCTTAATGGAGTATTACGACCAAATGAATATTCATCCAGATCGCGCCTTAGAACTTGGGCAATTTATGATGTCGATTGCACAAAAACCGCGCTTTAATCTGATACTTGATTTTTCTGAATGGGCGAATCATTTATCAGCGCTTGCAGTTGCTTATGCTAATGTTGGGGATACTGTTCAAAGTCGGGCATATTTAACACAATCATTTGCAATAGCCGATACCCGTTTTAAATCAAATATGGCTAGTTTACATAACTCTGCTGGTCATATTGAATCGGTGGAAGGCAACCTCGATGAAGCACGTAAGCACTATGAACAAGCCATGCAGATTGATGCAAACGGTCTTACAGCTAAAAAAGCCCGTAAATATCTCGCTGAATTGTCAAATTAACCTATCCTTGCCCCAACGCATACAAGTCATCGTCGCTCATGTCATTGGCGATGGCTTGTGTCACTTCATTATAACTGGCTATCCAGCGTATAGAATCGGTTTCATCCATAAAATTAATTTCCAGACGATTGATTTTTGGTAAGGATTCACTTGCTTCGAGTGCCGTTGCAATCTGGCGGAGTTGCGCGCCGAGAGCCGTTGAATCGGCTAAGGTCTCGCTAGCGACAGTTAGTGTAATGGTGGGTGTGATGTCCATCATATAGAACGAACTAGACACAATTTCGTCACCGCGCTGACAAATTTTATCTTCCCCATATGCTGATGCAATTAACTCATATGCCTCGATTCCTGCGTTATCGAGTGCGTCGTGCAAGGCTTCGATATGCTCGGAAGATGCGTTGTTTGTCGCCCAATTCCAGAAACAAACAGGCGTTACATCGGTGTTATCCGATGCATTAGACGGTGGTGTGACAGTATCGAGTGGGGATGAAGCCAGTGTGATGATTTCGGCAGATGATGCTTGATCTGCGCGTTGATAGGCAAAAAACCATATACCACCGATGAGAACAACAATCAGCAATATAAAACCGACAATCTTATTTTTGTGCTGTGATGAATCGCTATCGTTTTTGCGTTTGGGTGACATATGGGTGACTCGCTCATCCACTCAACCAACGAATTGTATAGCAAATGTGTTACATCGAATCGCGGGTCTGTAAGAAGAATGCCTTCTTTAAGCTGGGTAATGTGAAGTCGAATCCACAAGCTTTGAAGAAGTCTTCAGCCGCACTAATTGCCATAATCTCATAGATGCCTTCACGGTTTGCCAATTCAACACAGGCTTGTACTAATTTCTTGCCGACACCCATACCTTGGGTACTTGGGTCTACAGCGAGGCTACGGATTTCGCATAATTTCTTGTTATAAATTTCAAGGGCGGCACAACCGACGATCCTGCCATCATGATAGGCAATAAAAAAAGTACCTAGAAAATCTTCCAGTTCGTCAAATGTGCGTGGGAGTAAATCCCCTTTGTTGACAAATGGTTGGATGAAGTCGGAGAGTTCTACGAGGTCGCTCTCAATGGCTTTACGAACAGTTATGTCTGTCAATGAAGTACCTAACATACAGCATGTCATCCTAACAATGATTATCGGTATAGTTTATCAGTATATCGTTTTTTGGCAAGTTTAAACAATTACTTGTAAAATTTATTGTTTAATTTTTAATCATGTGTTTTCGCAAAAAATAGTGGAGAGGATTAGAGAGAGGAAATCAAAAAGTGGGCAGCATCGCCACCCACCTTTAGGTCATTTTGACAATGGCGATTAGCCGTTGTTAAGTTGACCAACGATGTTGGAGAAGATGTTACCAATTGCAGGGCCAAGCAATGCAAGGATGACAATAACAACAACTGCTACCAAAACCAAGATCAAAGCATATTCTACTAAACCTTGACCTTCTTCGTTACGTGGTTGATACAACATAATAATAGCTCCTAGATATATAATTGCTTAATGATGTGTGAACTACTTCTTGAGTTCATTGTCACTATATCATAGACTTAGTCGCCTGACAATTAATTGTTCATAATTATTTACGACTTTTTTATGATATTAACATTTCAGAAGAATTTCTGAATGTAAGTAATACTATACGGTACAGGCAATTTTTGCAAGATAAAAGCGCAAGAATTGTTGCTAGATATATACCTTTTCAGACACTCTGATTAGAGCTAGAAGCATTAAGATTACTCATAACGCAAGACATTCATTACGCGCTCGTTAATGGCTACTCTGGCACTTAAGAACGTTGCAATCCACCCAATTAAAATCGAAGCAATCACCAACGCCAATGTTGTTAGGCGAGCATTTGCGGGAACAGGAATCAAGAATCCACCAGCAGATGTTACCAAAGTCATGATTAAGACGCTTGTGCCAATACCGATAAATGAACTTAATAATCCGATAATTGACGACTCAATTAACATGACACGTAAAACCCGCCCCGACTTCAAACCAATTGCTTTTAATACTCCGATTTGACGGCGACGTTCTAACGTAGAGAGTGCGACTGTATTTGCCATGATGACAGCTGCCGCAAATAACGATAACAACCCCACAATAGTCGGTATTGCTGCAAATTGATCGATCAAACGTCCGATCAAGCTATCAACAAAGCTCACATCTAGCGTAAATGCGACAATCACAGTTGATAATTCTGCTAAGGCTTGATTGAGATTTGCTTCTGCAACTTGAAAGGTAAACAATTTAAAGCGTGGCTCTATCCCGCTAGGTAACACATCCGGCGGTAGTAAAATACTTGACCCCATGATTGATGGTATCCCATCTGATGTCCCTGTAATACCCATCACATCCAATTCTATTGGTGCGGAATTATCCACCGAAATCGTGATACGGCTACCCACCTCAACACCATATTCTATGGCAGTTTCCTGCGGGAGAACTACAAGTGGTGCTCCTCGATCCTCTGGCGTAAGCATCCGTCCCGACACAATCGACGATTGCCCTGTATAAATGTCGGGTTTATCAGAATCCCAAATCGTGAAGCTAAAGTCAAAGTTAGTCTCAACGTCTTCATCATCAAATTTGAGTACATTGGCTTCATAGTAACCGATAGTGGTGCGATAATCGACTTCACTATCTTTAAGAGCGTTATTTATGCCAAAATCAACGATACCATCGGGTATCCCCGGAAATGGAAAAACCAATATATTGCCACCGAATGATTGACTCAGTTGGATATTAAGTAACTCGCGCGTGCCTTCCCCTACAAATGTGATACTACTCAATGCCAGCATACCCGAACTTAATGCTAGTAATGTGATCGCCGTTCGTAAGCGGTGTGTCGATAGGTTACGCAGTGCTAGGCGTAACGTCACAGAACCGAAGGTCGGGAATTTACCAATTAGGTACACAATTACCCAGATTATCCCAATTAGGATGCCGAATATAATAAATGTACCACCAACTCCCAATACCCCTGCTAAATACGGGGATGGAATATCAATGCGATCAACATCGTCCACAGGGACAACATCATCCACGCGGTCTGCAAGTTGTTCAGCATTAAGGCGTTCATTGGTTAATTCAAATGAAGGACGTACAATATGCCCGACGATAAGCCCTAAACTGATTGTAACAAATATCAGCAAGACAACTGATTGAAGAATTCCCAGTGCAGGCATTTGATTTTCATTCGGGCGTAAGATGATACTTGGGCGTACTTGTACTGCTGTTAAGATGGGGGCAACACCAAAAATCCCCGTGACAATCATCCCCAATACAAACCCAAATAGCAAGGCTTCGGGATAGATGCGCCATACAATCGGCTGTTGTAAGGCAACTGAACCATATTGATTGACAATCCCACTCAGTCCAACCCCGACGATGATGCCTAAAATACTCCCAATAAACCCTAATAAGAGTGCTTCGACTAAAAATAGGGTTGCAACTTGGCGCGCTTTAACCCCGAAGGTTTTCACGGCGGCGATTTCGTTAGTACGACGACGCACTAAAACCAGCATCGTATTCATAATCCCGACACCACCAATGAGTAATGCACCTAAACCCATCACCACAATAAAATCACCGAGATACTGTGAGATAATTTCGTAACGGTCTAATAGGTCATAAGTAGTCATCAACCGTGTACGGGCAATACCTAGAATTTCTCTGCTATAGGTTTCCATTTCTTCTTCAGTAGGTGCGTTCGGAAAAAGAACAGCGATGCGATTTGGCGCAAATTCTTCGTTGATTACTGCTTGAGCATTCTCAAGATCAAAATAAGCAAAGCCAAAAAAGCCATTCAAGAAATTAAAGATACTGGTTTCTTCAGATGAAGAGACAATACCGCGCACGATATAGATTTCTTGTGTCCCACTCACACGTACTTCGTCACCGACACGCATATCATTCTGTGCCGCTAGATTGTCGCTAATGATGACATCATTCCCACCTGTAAATAATTCAGAAATCGGTATATTAGGTGGGTCAATAGTACGGATGGTATGTGTTGGTGGATAGGTCTGAGGGTCGATGAAGTAACTACCGATAAAGCTTGGTCTACCAAATATGCCTTCGTCAGTTTTTGTGATGCGTACATTGTTACCTGTCATAAATGCTGAAGTCGTCGCTCCTTTTGCATTTGTCCAGTTTTGCAAATTATCGAACCGGTGTGGACGGAATGTATTCAAGTCATCACCACCAATGCCCGAAAAAATTCGACCATTATAGATCAATATATCGCCTTTAATTTCGAGACGGACATTTTCCGTCAGGGTATCCCCAATCCCTAATCCCAATGAGCGCAGCGCAACGACTGTTGCAACCCCTGTTGTGATACATAAAATGGCTAAGGTTGTCCAGCGTCCACCGCGTTGAATATTGCGTAGGGCATACATCATATAAAATTTGAGGCGTTGTATCATAGTGACTTCCTGTTATCAGCATCTATCATCATTTTATACGTATATTACCTTGAATAGTCTCATAGGTTATGTCGATAGTCCACCCAACAACCGCATATTAGAGAATTATAATTTTGAGTCGCGCTGTATGAATAGTCTATGATTGTTCATATCTTGTTCATGAATTTCGATTACAATATAGAGTAGATTCAACCCAATAACCGAAGGATAAGACCATGCGACATGCTTTTTTGCGACTCTTAATCATCATTAGTGTATTGCTTACCATAGCCATTGCAATGCCCTTAGCGCAGGACGATCCAACTATTACAGTTACCCCAGATACGGGTGTTGTTGGGTCTGCAATATTAGATGTTTCTGCAAGTGGTTTGGTGGCAGATGAGACCTATACGATTGAATTTCTCTTTAAGGGTGTTGTCGTCTTTGCAACGGATGAAGTTGCAGATGCTGATGGGAATGTCACGTTTATTGCCGCCAGTTCAGAAGGTGACGAGGCTGGTATTTATACGGTGCAACTGTTAAGCAATGATGACATCATCGCCGTAAGCGAATTTGAATTTACCGAGGATGATGGCAATACAGACCCACCTGCTGTTGGGAAAATAGGAAATATCAATATTTCTCCTAGTAGTGGTCCAATCAGCACTCTACATTCGATTATTGTTCGTGGACTTGATGCTGATGCACCTTATACGGTTGAAATTACTGCCTCAGAAACAGAAGAAATTGTCTACCGTCGGGTATGGACAGCTAGTGAGCAAGGGCGTATTAGCATAGAAATATTTGCTGAAGAAGGTGATACCACAGGGCAACAAGTGGTAATTGTTATTGATAATGCGGGTAATGTTGTTGCAAGGGATGTATTTACAATTGATGAACCACCGACCCGTAATATTGTTGTTGATGTCACACCAACTGTTGCACAAGCGGGACAAGAATTTACGATCACTGTGGATGGTCTAGCGGCGTTTGACAGCGTAATCGCACAAATCACATCGCAGAGTAATACCTTGATTGAGACGCTTCGGGCGCGTGCCTCTAGTGAAGGTGTAGCTGTATTATCGTTCATGAGTTCAGATGAACTAGGGAATGATACCTATGATGTGGCTATCTTTGTTGACGATAATCGTATGACAAATGCGACATTAACAATTGGTGAAAGCGATCAAGTAGATGAAGATGCAGAAGCAGAGACCTCCGAAGTTGTCTTAACTGTTGAACCTGAATCGGGTTCTATCGGGACACGTCATGTGATGACCGTGACAGGCTTAGATGCTAACCAGCCGTTTACATTGACAATTATGAATGATGCTGGGGAGATTGAATATACAGCTACACGTACTGCTGATGCCTCTGGTGAATTTACATTTAATATTAGTAGTTCTGAAGGCGATGAATTCGGGACTTACCCTGTCGAAATATCGGATGCGACAACAGGGGCAATTCTCGCAACAGCACAAATGATTATTGCAGAAGGTGATGCACCTGTTGCCTCCATAGCGGATGATCAAACAGAGCAAGCTGAATCTCCATCTGTTACGGTTAGTCCTGAAAGTGGTGAAATTGGCACAACACATGTCATTACATTATCGGGAATGCCAGCTGACAAACGCATTGGGGTTGTCATTCGGGCAGAGTCCGATAATACACTGGCACTGAGTAGTGTCGTCGCAACAGATGATAATGGTGAAGGCTCGCTTGAATTTACATCCCGTGCGTTAAACACCCCCGGTGATTATACGGTGACAGTTGTACAGCCATCCGGCGATCTCGCGTCAACCACGCTGACAATTGAAGGCGCAATTGCTAGGATCGACCCACCAACAGGTGTTGCAGGGACAGCTCATATAATTACCGTTGAGGGCTTGAATGCTGACGAAACCACCTCGGTTGATGTGACGTTTGATGGTGAATCGGTTTATACAACAGAAATTTCTGCTGACGCTGATGGTGTCGCAACCCTTGAGTTGAGGACTGAAGACAGTGATCCAGTTGGTGACTATACAATTACGATATTGCGAGAATCAGGCAATCAGCCGACGATCACGCTTACATTGATAGAAGAAGTTGATACACCACCCGAAACCACTGAAGATGATACTACGACTGATGAGCCTATTGTTAACGCAAATATCCAAGTCATTGAAGGTCGTTTATCGGAAGATGCTGAAGCGATTCAATTTGAAGGTGAAGAAGGGCAATATGTGATTATCCGCGTCGAGTCCGACGATTTTGATACGGTGGCAACGGTCTATGATACAGACAATTATGAAATTGCGTACAATGACGATAGTCAGGGCGAGTTAAACTCTCAAATTGGTCCTTTGTCACTCCCTTACTCTGGTGAATACACCCTTGAAGTCAGACAATCGCTTTACGCTAGTGATGAGCTTGCAGACGGTAATTTTGTTGCAACCATCGAATTTGTATCGGTACAATCCATCGACTCGGATGCACAAATAGCGTTTACACTCAGCCCAGAAGCACCTGCCGTATACTACGAATTATCTGTTGACGCAGGGGATAGCTTTAATATCACCGCTGATAGTGACGGGGTGATGGATACAGTCATGCAAGTTCTTTCCTATGATGGTTATGAATTTGCATTTGATGATGACAGTGGCGCAGGGCTTGATGCCGAATTCAATAACTTAATTTTTGATACAAGCGGAACATATATCGTTGTTGTATCAAGTTTCAATGACGGTATAGCTGGTGACGGTATGCTGATGGTTACACGCAATCCTGTGAAATCACTTGACGAAGGCGCAGTCAATATCACGCTGAGCAATAAAATCTATCGTGATATCGTGGTATTTGAAGGTGAAGAAGGACAAGTGATTACTCTAAATCTGGAACGATTGTCGGGTGAAGTGGAAGATTTGTATATTAACGCCAGTGTTGATGGAATGCAGGTTATGTCCTATAGCACGATGGGTGTTCCTGACAATTTACCGTTAACCTTCGTCATGCCGATGAGTGGACAGGTCATTGTCACACTCGAAGAATATAGTTACGGCGGCGGCATTTCCTTTAATATTACCGTCGAGAAAGAATAAGTTTTCGTGGAAAATGGCGGTCAGATTTTCCTCCCTACAAGAGGGATTTGATCGCCATCTATTATTCTTCATCCATTTGCATCAATTTGTGTATGTCCATACGCCGAAAATTAAGATGTCCCAGAGATTCTGGGGGCTTTGGCATAGGGTCAGCCCACCACACAGGGCGGATAAACTCACGGCATTTATTATCTTTACAGCGGTAATTCAGCGTATACTCCCACTCATACCCGCACCATTCACTCGTTGCAGAATTTTCCGACCAGAACAATTGCAAATAATCAGCTTCGTCAATTGCTCGTGCAATCGCGGCTTGCCAATCTTCCCCTGTACGGATGTCGTCCACATCAAAGAATACATCATTCCCTGCCGCCTCTTGTATAATTTTAAATGCCTCGGCAATCATCTTATCTTTGCGTGAATAAGAGATGAAGATTTTGTCGTAACCGCCTGTGGTTGTACTTTGCATCTTCGCCAGTGCAAATGGATTTGTTGGCAATTCACCACCCGTAGGACGTGCCATCGCTTGCATCTGAGGTTCGGTGATGTCGATGGCAAATTTGATTTTGGCAATTTCAAATCCCATGACCATGATTGATGCACGGACAAATGCTGTCTCGTTCATCAATTCTGCTTTGGGACGGAATTCAAATTCATAGCGTGTCCAATCGCCATGCCATTTTTTGGTGAGCATATCTGGCTCGAATTCGATTTCCTCACTTTCTAGTAAGACAGTGATTTTTGTGCCATGTGCTAATGATTTACTGGTTTTGGCAATTCGTGGTGATGGAACATTTCCACCGAGTTCTTCTTTAAACTTTTCGGCATCTTCTGTGATTTTCCCCAGCATAGATTCTGCATGAGCATAAATATAGACCCCATAGCGTTGTTCAGCTTGTGCTTCTTTGGGGTAAAATGCTGAAAAATGAGCTGTTGTGGCTGGTATAACTGGCTTTTCGGGATAGGCAATATCAAGGCGATCATCGGTATTGTCACCACCAATAGAGGGCATCACTTCTGTTGCTTCTTCCAATTGTTCTTTAAGATCATCCATCCACCCGATGATTTCTTCTGGAGACTCTATTTTTTCCTTCTTTTTATTTATATTACCTTCAGATTCTGATGTGAGGATGTCTTCAATCACAGGTTCAGGTTCGGCTTCATCAGGTGTCATACCGCTGATAAAGTCATCATCACTATCTTCTCCATATTTAATTTCACCGATCAATGGCGTATCTGTTCCGATTGATGCTTCAAGTGGTGGAGAAGGGGGCGGAATAGTGCTACTCTGTGATGGTGGTGTGATAGGTTTGGGTTTTCCCGGTACTTGGGATGCTGTGTCGAGTTTAGGATCGGGTGGTGTGGGTTCTTCATCGGTTTCTTCTACTATTTCTTCCTCGTCTTCGATTTCTTGGTCTGCTTCAGGATCAAGATCACCCAATAATATGGTACTACCACGTTCAGGTTCAGATTGGTCGGTAGGTATACCACCACGAAGTCCTGCTGGTGCGCCAATCCCCGAACTCTCAGAAGGGCTTGGATTAGAGTAGAGATATACACCTGCGCCCACGATTCCTAAAATAATCAAGCTGATAATCAGTACTTCGATACCCATATTCCCTGTCCTTACATCATTTGATGATCTCTCTATCTTAGCCTGAGATGATAACTTGGGCAATTTGTAGTGGATTTAGGCATTCTCTACAAGGTCAAGAGCAACATCGCAACGGCTATCCCTGTAAGATGTTATGCTATATATCTATTATAGTAATCTCAGTTGTGTATAACATTGTTAAATGATAAACAATCTCATTTAAACAACTCTCGATAGGGTACTTGGTTATTAGTTTTTGGTTTAACTATTCATGAATCAGTGTCATGTTTTTACCAATAACCAATGACGAATAACTAAAAACTTATGATGTGAAGTCCCCCATCTATAGAACTCTACATCGAGGTGTAAACAATACTAGGTCATAAATTATCAAGAGGAGACAGATTCACATGGCATCAATTACACGGAAAGAAGCCTTAGACTATCATCGCATGGGTCGCCCCGGCAAAATTCAAGTTGTCCCGACAAAACCCCTCACCAGTCAGCTTCATTTATCCCTTGCCTATTCGCCCGGTGTTGCCGAAGCTGTCATGGAAATCGTCAAAGACCCTCTGAGTATCTTTGAATTGACTGCAAAAGCTAATCTGGTGGCGGTTGTCTCCAATGGGTCAGCTATCCTCGGATTGGGCAATCAAGGACCCGAAGCCTCCAAACCTGTTATGGAAGGTAAAGGGGTTCTCTTTAAAAAATTCGCGGATGTTGATGTGTTTGATATTGAAATTGATGCGACCACACCCGAAGAAATTATCGCCGCTGTAAAAGCGATTGCGCCAACGTTTGGGGGCATCAACTTAGAAGATATTAAATCGCCAGAATGTTTCATCGTTGAAAAAACACTACAAGACATGCTCAATATTCCCGTCTTTCATGATGACCAACACGGCACAGCCATCATCACAGGTGCGGCACTGATTAATGCCTGTGAAATTACCAACCGCAAATTTGAAGACTTACAAGTCGTGATCGTGGGTGCAGGGGCGGCGGCGATTGCAACCGCTAACTTTTATGTGACATTTGGGGTCGCGCGCGAAAATATCATCATGTCTGATATTCACGGTATCGTCTATGCAGGACGCGAGATTGATATGGACGAATACAAAGGCGTATTTGCGACAACTCGCCCGATCCGTACCTTACAAGAGGCACTGGTTGGCGCAGATGTTGTGGTTGGCTTATCGGCGGCAGGTGCAATCAAAGCAGAATGGTTAGCAGGTATGAATCCTGATCCGATTGTGCTGACGATGGCGAATCCTACGCCCGAAGTTATGCCAGAAGAAACACGCGCGGTTCGTCCTGATGCAATTGTGGGGACAGGACGCAGTGATTATCCTAATCAAGTCAATAATGTGCTGGGTTTTCCGTTTATCTTTCGGGGGGCGTTGGATGTCTATGCTGAGCGCATCAACGAAGCAATGAAAATGGCGGCGGCAAAGTCACTGGCGGCATTGGCGCATGAAGATGTTCCTGATAGTGTATTGACTGCTTATGGCGAACCTGCGATTAAATTTGGACGTGATTATCTGATCCCCAAACCACTTGACCCACGGGTATTGCTGTGGATGGCACCTGCTGTTGCTCAAGCCGCAATGGAATCAGGGGTAGCGCGTCGTCAAATTGACCTTGAAGAATACAAACAAATCTTGATTGCACGACAAGGACATGGGCAACAAGTCCGCCAAAATATCATCAACCGTGCACGGGCTGGCAAAGCCAAGCGAATTGTTTTCCCAGAAGGTGAAGAACCGAAGGTCATTCGTGCCGCGTTACAAATCAGGGATCTTGGAATTGCTGATCCGATTTTGATGGGTCGCCCTGAAGTGATTCAGGGGATTATCGAAGAACTGGGATTAAATTTTCAGCCCACCATATTCGATCATTATTTTGCCGACAATACACAAGAATATGTTAATATTTTATATCAACTGCGCCAACGGAAGGGTGTTACACAGGGTAAAGCGCGTTCACTGATTCGTCAGCGTAATTATTATGCGTCGGTGATGGTCAAGAACGGCGATGCTGATGCAATGGTGAGTGGCATTAACTATGAATATCCTGACGTGATTCGCCCTGCGCTGGAAGTCTTTGGGACTCGTGAAGGCGCGACCCGTGTGACAGGCGTTTATCTGATGATTATTGATGGACGTGTCTATCTCTTTACTGATGCTACCGTCAATATCGACCCGAATGCCGAGACACTTGCCGAAATTGCGATTCTAGCGAATGACTTTGCCAAGACACTTGGTATCGATCCACGGGTGGCGATGTTGTCGTTCTCGAACTTTGGTTCAACACCACATCCAGAAAGCCACAAAGTCCATCAAGCTCTGCAAATTGTGCGACAAAAACGCCCTGATATGACCATTGATGGCGAGATGCAAGCCGATACTGCTGTTGTTGCCGATATTGTCGAACAACGTTATCCCTTTAGTGCCGTGAAAGATGCCAATGTGCTTGTCTTCCCGAATTTGGATGCCGCCAATAGTTCCTATAAATTGCTGTCACGCTTGACCGAAGCCGAAGCTATCGGACCAATTCTATTGGGCATGGGTGCGCCTGTACATGTTTTACAAGCAGGAGATGGCGTAGAGAATATTGTCGCAATCGCCGCTGTTGCCGCGATGGATGCCAATAGCCGTGATGGTTGATGCGTGACCTGTGATAAAGCGATCTGAAATGACGTGCAGATAGTCCCTTACATCTCTAATATCTGCTATTTTGAACTCATTCGGTGTACAATAAACTCAAGAGAAATTGGATAGAGGAATAACCCTTATGAGTTCACAACCCATCAACAACATGACAAAGGATGAGTTGAACCAACTTATTGAAGACATGATTGACCGTCGGCTTCAAGGATTGCTCAAACCACAGGATAGTCGAAGTAATGCAGAGATTTTAGCATCAATTAAGAAGCATCGCTTTACACCACCCGAAGGTGCAAAATCGACATTAGAAATGTTACGGGAAGATAGGGACGCATGATACATTATGTTGTAGATGCTAGCGTTGTTGTGCAATTGCTTATCACCGATACTTATTCTGACGAAACGGAAGTCCTATTTGATAGTATTGAAGATGGGAATAAACTCATCGTACCTGAGTTTGGAGTGATTGAGTGTACCAATGTCCTATGGAAGCATGTTCGTTTTCATAACCTGAAACAAGCTGATGCTGAGGGTTTGGTTCAGGACTTAATCAAATTGGATATTGTTGTTACTCCAGTAACAAGTCTGATGGCTCATGCATTGGAAATTGGCTTGAAACATCAACTTACTATCTACGATTCTATCTATATCGCTCTCGCTGAAAAGCTCAATTACCCCTTGATTACAGTAGACCAGAAACAAGCAAAAGCATCACAAACCGAAGGTATTACCCTCAAGAACATCGCCGATTTTACACGATAATTCAAAGCTGAAATGCACCCTCTTCTAACACTCAAATTAATAGCTCGACGAGACCTATGATACAGTGATATGAAATGACTTAGGGCTAGGGTGAACTAGGATTGACTGAACGCATGATTGATAAGACTAACAATTGCAGAATATGTGGTCTTGATCTCCTCGAACCACCTTGGGGAATTAATGGTGATAACCCTATCCATATCATTTGTCCATGTTGTGGTGCACACGTGGGTTTAGATGATGAAACCTATGAGCAGGTAATTTCATATCGTGAACAGTGGTTATCGGATCGAGGTAAATGGAGTGTCAGAAGACACAAACCAGATGACTGGAACTTAGCTGAACAACTTAAGAATATTCCTGACGAATATCTTTAATACGCCAGTCATTTAACGCGCTGGTCTCCCAGCAGGTAAGGTGGCTTGGGTGGTTCGGTGATTTTCAGGCATACAGAAGCACAACGCTCTCTTGAATTTCCAAACAAGTACCTATTGTGACCAACAGCCAAAAACGTTACATCCATGTGTACTTCAATAGCGACAACAGAAAAGTGTTCCTATGATCGGGATAATGGTAACAAAGAACAATTGTCGGATTCGGTCACGACATCTTCGCGCACCCAACTCCCGCCTTCGATTTGCCACCAGATGAAACCATCAACGCCAACTTCCTGTGCAATCCCTTTGACGGGTGTATCAGGGGTTAGCGAACCTTGTACAGAAAATGCCGCACCCGGACCAGATCGCGCATTGACCACATTAATCGCGGTAATATCACAATCCGTCACTACGCCAGTATATTCAAAACTCTCCGTCACGATGCGTACTTGGCGTTGATGTAAACCCATTTCGCTACGGGGTGTATAAATCAAACTTGTCAAAATT
>Ga0070729_10004225_pt1 | contig 15860 bp, 12 predicted proteins | sample tdDd472_FD_66725 | JGI IMG/M metagenome (GOLD analysis project Ga0070729, IMG submission 66725) | Marine sediment microbial communities from the Atlantic coast under amendment with organic carbon and nitrate - tdDd47.2 | ecosystem: Environmental > Aquatic > Marine > Coastal > Sediment | place... | reverse complement strand
GATCTCGCGCAATGCACTGGCGCGGGTGGCGACCGAAGCCGCCGTGATTTGACCGGAGGCCGGCGCCATGCCCGCGGCCTATGACACCATCGGCATCAACTACGCCAACCTGCGCCAGCCGGACCCGAGGATCGAAGCGGCGATCGGTGCCGCGCTCGGCGATGCGGTCACGGTGCTGAACGTCGGCGCGGGAACAGGGTCCTACGAGCCGACCGACCGGGCCGTCACCGCCCTGGAACCCTCCATCGAGATGATCCGCCAGCGCCCCGCCGGAGCCGCCCCCGTGATCCGGGGCTTTGCAGAGGATCTGCCGTTCGCCGACAGCGCCTTCGACGCCGTGATGGCGGTGCTGACCGTGCACCACTGGTCCGACCAGCCGAAGGGCCTGGCGGAGCTGCGCCGGGTCGCCCGCGGCCCCACCGTGATCCTGACCTTCGACCCCGCCCACCGGGGCTTCTGGCTCACCGACTACCTGCCGGAACTGATCCGCATCGACGCCACACAGATGCCCCCCATGAGCGCATATGCCGCCACCCTCGGCCCGGTGCAGATCACCCCGGTCCCGATCCCCCACGACTGCGCCGACGGCTTCCTCGCCGCCTACTGGCGCCGCCCCTCCGCCTACCTCGACCCCCGCATCCGCGCCGCCATCTCGTGCTTCTGGGCGATAGAGGATGTGGAGGCGAAACTGGAACCGCTGGCACACGACCTGGAGACGGGGGCGTGGGAGGCGAGGTACGGGGATCTGCTGGGGCGGGAGAGTTGTGACCTGGGGTATCGGTTGGTGGTTGGGAGGGAGTGAATGCAGGAAGCGGGGTTCCGGAGAATTATGATATGTCGGAAGTCCTGATGGGCGACACTGCGGACAGGGGCCTATGCGCTGCATGTGCGAAAGGTATTTGGCTTTGATCATTCCGCCGGAAATATGGGCGGGAAGGGGTCGTTCGCTGCGTCGCATCGAAGGCCTAATGCGTCGACTGAAACCGGACTTAGATAATCGTGCCCAGCTTTCTCTACAAATGTTTGACCCGGCGGCTGGGTGGCAAGGCGTCGTTTCAAGGTGGCCGTCAGGCGTCACCTTCATCGGAGGCCAAAGGGTCGCTTCTGGGAATAAACCCGGCTCTCTCGTCTGGACCAGCCGTCGGTCCGGCAAAAAGCTGAAGGTTGAGGTTTTGAGCGAGCTCTTCGCCAGGCTCTTTGTTGTCCAAGACAATGATCTGGAGGTCGGGCGAGGTATTAGCGATACTTTCCCAGAATAAGGGCTCGATGGTTAGGTTGATGTTTTGTACCTCGTCCTGATCGCCCGCCGACGGCTGCTCCACGTCTCGCTGTTTGACGGTCGTCAAGGGTGAGTCCAACACGATGAACTTTGGGTGCGGTTTTTCATTTGCCTGGCAGTAGCGAATAACACCGACAGCTAGCGCAGAGTTAAGTACGGCACGAAAGCCCTTGCCGTGGGATTTTCTCGCCTTACCATTGACCTTGATATCGTAGGCCTTGTCATCGAACTCAACCCTAACGTCGTTAGGCCATGACCATTCGATCAACACCTTCTCGATCACCCGGCAAAGTGCAGTGACCGCGACTGGATCAATCGGTGCCCATGTTTGTTTCTGACCCGCAGAAGGCATTTCCTGATCGAGTTCGTCTTTGAGCGCGCGAAGACGCGCGGCCTCTTCCCGATCGGATTGCCAAGTCTGTAAATTTAACCGACGTTGCACCAACTCATCCAAACTGTATTGAGCACGCGCACGTGTCGGCGCAAGGACACGGTCAAGTTCACGGTCGATCCGAGGCACCTCGTCAGCAGCTGCGCTGCTCTCATTTTGGCGCCACTCTTTTCGTCCATTCAAATCTTTGATGGCGGCCTGAAGATCCCGCTGGAGTCCTCGTATTTTCGCCGCTTCCGCCGTGGTAGATTGGTAGACGGCCGCCGCGTCCGGAACAGTATCCGCACCATCGTGACTATGGTAGGCACCATCCATCTCTTGACCGCAAAGGGGACACAAACTGTCCTGAAGCCCATCAAAGAAATGCGATCCTTCGGCAATGAAGTCCAGTCGCTTCAGGTCTGATGTGTAGCGTTCATCAAGCAACCGATATCGTTCGAGCAATTCTTCAATGCCAATCAATTGGGATTCGGCTCGGCGTTGCTTCGCGAGCTGCTCACGGCGCTCCACTCTCAGACGCGTGCGTGTATCTTCATTCTCCGAGAGGAGGCTGGAGAGGCTCTCGATAGCGTCATCGATACGCTCGGCTCTGTCCTTCTCCTGGTCTTCACTGCCCTGCTTTTCCAGACGAGCTTCAATCGGAGTCAGAAGGTCATCAATGAGACTGAGCTTGGCTAATATCTCTGCCTGAACGATCTCGCGGCGCTCCTGGGCGATGATGCCGCTATCGTCCGTGCCAGTCAGGACATAAGAAAACATGCGTTTGTTTGCGGTCTGACCAAACCCGTCACCGATGATTGGCGAGCGTTCGCTAATGATCGTAGCTTCGTCAAAGACAAAGATCGGCATGAGAGTGCGGATGGACAGACGCTGGGTTTTGCCTTTGTTATCGCTGCGCAAACGTACATCTTCAGGCATCCCGAAGAACGGAAAGATACGTGAAGTGACATCAGGCGCTTGGGACAGCCCCTGCCGCCTCCAGGCGAGCACCTGACCATCCGTACTCCCGTTCTCCGCTTCCTGTGCTTCGGTAGCAGGCGGTTCGCCAGTTTCTTCCTTAGCGCGGCCTCGTCGTGCCAACACATCGTCAATCGAGACCTTATGTGCACGCACGTCACCGCCGGTCAGGTGCCTCTCTAAGGTAAGTATCTCATCGTTAGGGTCTATTAACTCGAGCCACACCAGTTCATATCCGGCCGCTTCTTCGATGACCTTTGTCATTTCCTGAGCGCCGAGAACGAAGTCAATGCAGCGGGGAAGATAACTTTTACCGGTATCGGAATCACCGGAGACCACGTTCGCGCCGGGCTCGAACTTGATGGAGGCGTCAGCCTTTCCTTTGCCTGTCAGGCGGATTTCGGAAATGCGTGCCACTAGAGCTCGAGCTCATGCAGAGCTGAAATCCGATCAAATTCGGCACCCCATTGGCCTACCTTTTCGGCCATGAACGACTGAAGCTCTTGGTCGCTGGCTGCTCCAAACTCGTCGGCCAGCCAACGTGCCCGAATACGCAACGATAATGCGTAGTCGGTCTTGAGTAGCGCGACGAAGGCCGAAGTCAGTTCGGATCCGGCGAAACTGATACCGTTCGTCGTTAGGTTTTTCGATATGAGGTCACGCGCGAAGAGCAGGTTCAGTCCCGCGCGCACAAGGTCGCGCTTCACGACCCATTCCGACCCGCGGAAAGGAACCGGCGGATGAAGGCTCGGCGGGCCGCCGGCGATATCCCCGGAATGTACAAGCAAGTAATCGTAGCTGATAAGGCGCTGTAGATCAGCGGCGTTTGGCCGGCACGCATCAAGCGCAAAAAGCAGGCGGAAGCCACACTCCAGCGGAGTATTGAACAACCGATGGCCGTCAATCGGCGTTGATGTCGCTGTAGCAACGTCAGACATCGTCGCACCATTTGACGTCACCATTGTTTGCCAAATGATGGCAAATCCCCTCACGATCCGGCGATGTGATATGGTCTTTCAAAGCGTAGCTCGAGACTTGCTGCACCTGCGCTGCCTTCACCGTTTCGCTGAGCCGCGTATAACCAGAATCTGCCGGGGCGCTATAGGTGTAGTAAAGGCCGTGGCGGAATTCCCCGAGAAGTTCATCGAAATAGCCAGCATCGGCCATTTGGTCGCGCGCGAGTTCTTTCAAGCCTTCCACACTGTAGAAGGTCATCCGCGAGCGCTCGAAAAGACCATTGGCTTTCCCATGCGCCGCGAAATCACCCTCACTTGAGATCGTCGTCCCAGTCATCTCACCGATGACCTTGAAGAGCTCGCCTACATATCCGCGCTCGGCTTCAGCGACCTCGGAGGGTGGAGTTGCGGGCGGGGTACGCTCAATGAGCGGCGCTCCGAATACAACGAGATGATATGACGTCTGTGCGTGTTCGTTAATAAGATCGAGCGGTTGTTTAACACGAATGAAGCTGAAGTCGGTCTTGGCAACGTATTCTGCGAATTCGCCCTCCAAGGCGATGACTTCTTTCGAGGTAATCGCGTTTGCGCAATGTGCATTCCAGTTCGCAATCAGATAGGCGCGCAGCTTCTCTGGAGCGTCGATCAGATCCTGAAAGTCTCCGGTGACGCCTTTACGGGTCACGAACCAGTATTCTCTCGGAAGCTGATAGTCGCCACGATGCGAATAGAAGAGAACCTTGGCGATCTCCGCGATGCCTTTGCCTGGGCCAAGCGCGTTCGCATAACGCTTACATTGGTATAGGTGCCAAAATCTGGACGGCGATCCCGGTGCGCCGAACCAGACAATGATGTCGCGTCCCTTGTCACCTGACCCGCCACGTTGCTGAATGTCGTTGACACCCGTGAGCTTCGTGCGCAGATAGCCATTGGCCCATTCAAGAGCAAAACGCTCGAATTCATCGGCACTAAAGTTGGCTAAGCGGTCAAGCGGTTGTACTGGGAGACCTGCCCCTAGACCCAATAGCCGAGCATTTGCCGATGGCCACTTGCTCGGCTTGTCCAGGCTCGAAATGGGTGTTGAACTATGAACCATCGCTCGTATTTTTCAGTTGCCAGTTGACGTTGATTTGCCTGCAGCCTCCTAGGACCTATGGTTTTTTATATGCGTCAATAAATGCGCGGCTTCCAGTGCATAAATGAGCGCAGCTGAGCTCGACATCGTGCCAAAACCGTAGTTCAACGGACACTTCAGATCAAACTAGTCGTCGGCGACCTAGCCTCATGAAACTGATCGAACATAGCATGCAACAAGACTGCGGCGTGTCTTGTGTTTGACCAGGGGCCGCGAAATGACAGCCCATTGATTGTATCAGCTAGCTTCAATGTCCGCTATGGCAGGCCGCGCCGCAGCATTCGGGCTATATGCCGAGCGACCGCTTGGGGCCGAGAGCGAATTGGGGGTTCACCGTACCCGCGCAAGAATGACCAACACAGCACGTCAACTACGGGCTCGACGCCGTCATCCACGTATTCCGCGAAACCTGCGCTTTTCGGAAACACTCAATAGGACTATCGCTCCATCGGTGGTCCAGAGAATGGTGTTCCGCAAACCGCCCCCTGAAATGCCGCGTTCGAACAACCTCGCCGCTGATGGATTTTCGTGACGCATACGGGGTCGGCGGCAAGGGTCGTCGCCGACGGTTAATCCATGGACATTTCCCCCCTCACTCGAACCCCGGCGGTACGTGGCAGCCGCCGAAGGCCTGCTCGATAAGGCCGGCGAAGCGGATGGTGGTGAGGTCGCCCATCCAGGGGCCGATGATCTGGACGCCGACGGGCAGGCCCGTGGTGTCGCCCGGACCCAGCGGGGCGACCGTGCCGGGCAGATAGACAGAACCCGAGATGCCGGCCCAGAAAAGCTGGTCGTTGTATTCGACCTCATGGCCGTTAACCGTGATCATGCGGTGTTCGCGGGGGATACCCTCCTCCCGCGGGAAGGCGGCGGAGGCGGCGGCGGGGCAGAGCAGCAGGTCATAGTCCCGGAAGAAGCCGTTCCACTGGTCACGGTAGCCATAGCGGCGGCGGTCGGCGGCAGCCCATTCATAGTAGGACTCAGTCGCGGCCTTGATGTTCATGCCGTTGTAGCTGCGGTCGTCGTCGGCAATGCCGGGACGCTGCGCCAGCCAGCCGTCGAAGACTTCCTTCGGCAGGCGGCTGTGGGTGACGGGGCGGAACAGGCGGAAATAATCCTCGTGATACTGCAGCCAGTCGACCTCGAACGGGTCGCGCTCGTCCACCGTGACGCCCGCCTTGCGCAGCTGGTCGGCCAGGGTGAGCAGCTTTGCCTTCACCTCCTCATCCACCTCGGAGGCCGGGGAGTCGAGCATCAGCGCCACCCGAAAATCACCCAGATCGTCCTTTGTCGGCTGCGGCAGGGTCAGGTGCCAGCCCTCCCCATAGACCGGGTCGGCCCCGGCGACGGCCAGCAATGCCGCCTCCAGGTCGGCGGCGGAACGGGCCAGCGGGCCGCAGACGGCCACGTCGCTCGGCTGGTTCGAAGCCACCTTGCCATGGCCGCGCGGGGGCACGATGCCCCAGGTCGACTTGTGCCCGAAGACACCGCAGTAATGCGCCGGGTTGCGGATGGAGGCGCCGATGTCGGAGCCGAACTCCAGCCCCGTCAGCCCCGCCGCCAGCGCCGCCGCGGAACCACCCGACGATCCCCCCGGTGTGCGCTCCGTGTTCCAGGGGTTGCCGGTGCTGCCATAGACACCGTTGTAGGACTGCCAGTCGGTCAGGTTCAGCGGCACGTTGGTCTTGCCGAAGACCAGTGCACCCTGGCGCTTGATCCGTTCCACCACGACCGCATCGGCGGTGGCGATATTGCCGATGTAGTCGGTGTCGCCCCATGTGGTCTGCAGTCCGGTGACGTTGTAGCTTTCCTTCACCGTCATCGGCACGCCGTGGAAGGGGCCGAGGCGATAGCCGCGCCGGTTGAGCTGGTCCAGCCCTGCCGCCGCCTCCCGCGCCGCCGCGTAGTCCGTGGCGATGACCGCATTGATCGCCGGGTTCAGCCGCTCCGTCCGGTCGATGAAGACCTCCAGCATCTCTGCCGCACTGGTCTCGCCATCGCGGATGGCGGCGGCAATCTGCAACGCCGACGCGTGGTGCAAGGCTCTGGTCCCCATGGTCTTCATCCCTCCCGGATTGTCGTGGTCGCTTGCCGCTGCACCTGACCGCTGCAGGTCCATCAAACGATACCCACCACGATCATAGGACCGTTTGCGGGCGGAGGGTATGCGCGACGTGCCGGTGCCGGATGCGCAAACATGACGTTTGCCTATGGCAGCCCTGCATCTGTCGTGTCTTTGGCCCGGCAGAAATCATGTTACAGTGCGCTCAAGTGTGTTCTGAACATGATGTATCGACCGGGAGGATTTGACGATGGCGTCAGGAATTCGTGACAAGGTAGCCATTCTGGGGATGGGCTGCTCCAAGTTCGGTGAGCGCTGGGACTGCGACGCTGAAGACCTGATCATGGAAGCCTATGAGGAATGCGTGAAGGATGCGGGGATCGAGACCTCGCAGATCGACGCCGCATGGTTCTCCACGGCGATCGAGGAAGTGCATGTCGGCAAGTCCGCCGTGCCGCTGTCCGTCGCCCTGCGTCTGCCCTACATCCCGGTGACCCGTGTCGAGAACATGTGCGCCTCCGGCACCGAAGCCTTCCGCGGCGCGGTCTATGCCGTGGCCTCCGGTGCCGCCGACATCGCCCTGGCGGTCGGCGTCGAGAAGCTGAAGGACACCGGTTACGGCGGCCTGCCGCAGCGTGGCCGCGGCCCGCTGAACGACATGGTCAACCCGAACGCCTCTGCGCCCGGCAACTTTGCCCAGCTCGCGACAGCCTACCAGAATAAGCATGGCGTGCAGGCCATGGACCTGAAGCGCGGCATTGCCCAGGTCTCTGTGAAGAGCCATGAGAACGGGGCCAAGAACCCGAAGGCGCATCTGCAGAAGGCCGTGACCATGGACACGGTGCTGAACGCGCCGATGATCGCGGAGCCGCTGGGCCTGTTCGATTGCTGTGGCGTGTCCGACGGTTCCGCCGCCGCCATCGTCACCACGCCGGAGATCGCGCGCAAGCTCGGCAAGAAGGATCTGGTGACCGTGAAGGCGTTGCAGCTCGCCGTCTCCAACGGGACCGAGGCCTCGCACAGCTCCTGGGACGGGTCGTACTTCATGACCACCCGTCAGGCAGCCCAGCGCGCCTACAAGGAAGCCGACATCACCAACCCGCGCGAGCAGGTCTCGATGTTCGAATGCCATGACTGCTTCTCCATCACCGAACTGGTGACGGCTGAAGACCTCTACATTTCCAAGGAAGGCGAAGCCTGGAAGGACTTCCTCGACGGCTTCTACAATGCCGACGGCAAGGTCCCGGCCCAGATCGACGGCGGCCTGAAGTGCTTCGGTCACCCGATCGGTGCCTCCGGCCTCAGGATGCTCTACGAGATGTACCTGCAGCTGCATGGCCGCGCCGGCGCCCGCCAGCTCTCGAACCCGAGCATCGGCATGACCCACAACCTGGGCGGCGCGCCGCACCAGAACGTCTCCTCCATCGCCATCGTCGGCCTCTACAACGGCTGACCCGCGACGACAGTGACGTGAAGAACCAGGCCCGGCGGATGCATGTCCGCCGGGCTTTTTCTATGACTCACCGGTCCTGTGTCCGATGGCGACTGTAAGGCCCCTGAGCCGAACGCCGGAAGGCTGGGCACCCTGATCAAGTCAGGGTGCGGCGTGGTGCAGGTGGTTGGCTCACGTGACCGGCACCGAAAGGGAACGGACTATTGCCCCCTCACAGCACCTTCTGCATCGTCAGCACGTCCATCCAGCGATCGAACTTGAAGCCGATCTGGCGGGCGGTGCCGATGGGTTCGAAGCCGAGGGCGCGGTGCAGGGCGACGGAGCCCTGGTTGGTCTGCGGGTCGCCGACGATGCCGATCATGTTGCGGCAGCCCAGGCCACGGCAGGTCTCGATCAGGGTGGTGAGCAGGGGGCGGCCGATGCCGGTCCCGACGGCGTCGGGGGCGACGTAGATCGAATCCTCCAGCGTGAAGCGATAGGCCGGACGGGGACGGTAGAGACCGGCATAGGCATAGCCGACCAGCGCGCCGTCACGCGTCGCGGCGAGCCAGGGCAGATCCCTGTCCTTCAGGGCGGTGAAACGCGACAGCATCTCCGCCTCGTCCGGGGCCTGGAGCTCGAACGACGAGGTGCCGGTCTCCACCCAGTGGCCATAGATGGCGGTGATCGCCGGAATGTCGTCGGCGGTTGCGGGCCGGATGTCCAGTGCCATGCGCGAAGTCTCCCCTGGGCTGTTCGTTCCGCGCGGGAGTATCAGAGACCCAGAACCGCCTTGGCAAGAATGCCGCGCTGCACCTCCGACGTGCCGCCTGCGATGGTATAGCCGCGATGGTGCAATTGGCCGGAAGTGATGCCGACCGCGTGGTCCGGCCCCACGGGCAGCTGGTTGCCGCCCCGGAACAGGAAGTCGGAATGGTCCGGCGCGCCGTAATAGCCGATGGCCTGATACAGCACCACGTCCAGATCCTGCACCATGTGGCTGCCCAGCAGCTTGGTCATCGACGGCTCGGCGCCGATGCGGCCGCCTTCCGTGGCGCGGGACAGGATGCGCAGGCTGGTCATCTCCAGCGCGTTCAGCCGTGCCTCCAGATCCGCGATCTTCATGGCGAAGTCCGGGTCACGGATCAGCGGGGCGCCATCGGCGCTCTCCGTGGCCGCGACTTCCTTGACGATACTCAGGACACGGGCGTTCTCCGAGACGCGGGAGACGAACAGCCGTTCATCCCCCAGCAGCTTCTTGGCGACGGTCCAGCCCTCGTTCTCCCGCCCCAGCACGTTCTCCACCGGCACCCGGACATCATCGAAATGCACCGTGTTCCACAGCCGCCGCCCGTTCAGCGCGATCAGCGGTCGCACCTCCACCCCCGGCGTGTCCATCTCGATCAGCAGGAAGGTGATCCCCTCCTGCTTCTTCGCCGCCGGATCGCTGCGGACCAGGCAGAAGATGTGGTTCGCCTCCTCCGCCGCGCTGGTCCAGATCTTGGAGCCGTTGACGACATAATGGTCGCCGTCGCGCACTGCCCGTGTCTGTACACCGGCGAGGTCGGAACCCGCCCCCGGCTCCGAATAGCCCTGGCACCACCAGTGCTCGTCGGAGAGGATCTTCGGCAGGTAATGTTCCTTCTGCTCCGGTCGCCCGAAGGCGATCAGCGCCGGGCCGATCATGTTGAAGTTGAAGGCGATCAGCGGCGGCGCATGGGCCAGACGGCATTCCATGTCGAAGATGTGGCGTTGCATGATGGTCCAGCCCGGTCCTCCGGCGGATTTCGGCCAGCTGGCCGCCAGCCAGCCCTGCGCCCGCAGCGGTTCGTGCCAGCGCAGCATGTCCTGCCGTCCCACCGGCAGGCCCCGCTTCACCCTGTCGGCAATGTCCGCAGGCAGTTCGGCCTTCAGGAAATCACGGACTTCCGTCTGGAAGGCCTGTTCGTCGGCACTCAGTGCGAGTTCCATGCCCTAATCCTCCTGTCAGCGCCCGGTGAACTCGGGTGCCCGCTTTTCCTGCCAGGCGGCGATGCCTTCGCGGAAATCCTCCGACTTCAGGGCAGCCGCTGTTTCATCCGCGGCCTGGTCCTGCGCGGCATCCATGGATTGCACCATCGACCGCAGCACCATGTCCTTCATGATACGGGTGGAGCGGGGCGAGACATTCGCCGCGATGTCGCGCGCATAGTCCTGAGCGGTCTGCAGCACGTCGGCGGCGGGCACGGTCCGGTCCACCAGCCCCATGCGCTGCGCCTCGTCACCTTGAACGATCCGGGCCGAATAGAGCAGGTCGAGGGAGCGCGACGGCCCTATCAGACGGGGCAGCAGCCAGGCCTGACCATATTCCGCGACCATGCCGCGCTTGGCGAAGGCCGTGCCCAACTTGGCCTCGGTCGCCGCGATGCGCACATCGCAGAACAGCGCCAGAACCAGCCCGACACCGACCGCAGCACCATTCATGGCGGCAATCAGCGGCTTCGGCACGGTGGTCAGATAGGCATACTTGGCGTGAAACCCCTCCGGCAGGTCCAGCCCGCCGGCGATCGCGCCGTGGTTGGGCAGCGGTTCCTGCTCCTGGCCGCCGCTGGCCGTATTCGACAGCCGTGCCGCATCGGCACCGGCGCAGAAGCCGCGACCGGCGCCCGTCAGCACGATGGCCCGCACCGCTGCGTCATCGGAGGCGACCTGCATGGCGTGCCGGATCTCTCCGCCCATCTGCAGGGTCATGGCGTTCATCCGGTCCGGACGGTTCATGGTGATGGTGGCAACACCGTCCGACACTTCGTAGAGAATCTGTTCGTAGTCCACGTCCGGCCCTCCCCGACCCTGAAGCTCTACGCATTCTTATGCCGGGGAAGTCGATTTGAGACAAGTGCATTAATGCGTCCGGTCGCCTTGCCGGATCAATGCATGTCACGCGGGTCGGGATATGGAGCAGGGTCAGGCCTTGACGGGACCTGTCCGGTCCAGAGCCGCTGGGCAACCAGGCACCGGCGAATTTCCCCGCGAATCAAATCCAGCAGCTTGCCCCGACCGGCGATACGCCACCCAGCCCACACATAGGCCCGGATGTACCACTTCTGCGCCTTCAGGTGATGCGTGTAGATACCATCGACGCGACGGGCGATGGCCCGATCGATGCTTGCCGGATCAAAGCTGTCCACGGGCCAGTCGGGCAGGCAGATTTCCTCCGCACACTTGCCGAACAGGGGAATGATCGGCAGATGCGGCCCCGTCTCATGATCCTCGATCAGCCAGGTGCCTTGCGCGTTGTCACCGGCTGCCGACCACCCCTCGAACAGCTTGTTCCTTCGCGGCAGGGAGAAGTGCTCCATCAGGAACTTCTGGCAGTTCCGGCGTCCGAGCATGTAGTCGTGGTGGCGGTAGTCCTGATGAAAGAAACCGGAGAATCCACCCAGGCCGCCACCGGCACAGGGATGCTCAACCGCCTGTTCGTCCGCACCGCGCGACGGCGCGAGCAGAAAACGACTGTAGACGGTCTCATGCTGGGCAAGGGCCAGATCATCTGCGTTGTAGCGGTTCTCCGCCATCATGGCACCGCCAAGCGGCAGAAGTGTCCTGAACCAGTCGACTTCCGAATCCGGTCCGAGCTTCCCGGCACCGACAAAGGGGTCGATCAGGACCACAGCCCTGTCAGCCTTGTCGCCATCACGCGGGTTCCTGGCGAACGGCTTCTCCGCCAGGACCTCACGCGCATATTGCAGGGGTTCGTTGTTGAAGGCACCGCTGTCGACACAGAGATAGCGATAGGGATCGCGGGGTGGCGTTTCCGGCCATGAAGGGGAAATGGGGATCTGGCGACTTTTCCCATGAGCGGTCGAGTCCGAATTGTCTCCCGGAATATCGAACAGTCTGCCATCGAATTCGGCATGGTGCGCCCGTGCGAGAACAACAGATTCCAGAAACGCGGGAAACGCCCCGGACGCACGTGCGGCATCGCCCAGGTTGACCCAGCCCTGATCGGTTGCCGAGTTGATCCGGCTTATCTGCTTCCAGTCAGTTCGCCCGTAGGCGATGGACTCCACCGGAATCGGCTTGTCCGAAAGGATGAACGTCGTCTCGTCGGCGTGATTCCTTACCGAATGCCCGCCACCGGTGTTGCTGCGCATGTCGATTGTGTAAGGCACGCCACGCAGGTTGGTCTGGGCCAGGCGAATGATCAGCGGATCGTTCACCCAGTCGCGTCGGACCTCGGGCCCCCCTGTCGCGATGACGCCGGCAACGACGCTCTTGAGCCGTGCTGAATTCAGCAGCGATCGCAGTGGGCCTGCCGAACTCTCCAGATCTGCCGGGTCGAGCAGGTGCCCGATATCGACACCCTTGACCCATGCCTCGTAGAAGGGATTGCCGTCGAATGATTCATTGCTGCTGTCCGGGCGTTTCCGCCCCAGCGCCACAGCGGCGATACCGGCACACATGCTGCCCGCGGAGGCCCCCGTCATGACATCGATGCGCACCCAGTGGCGGGGCAGGTCCGGGTTATCCGGGTCGCGATGCGCATCCCATGCATCCAGCGCCTCGATCAGGAAATCCATTGCCCCTGCGGTATAGGCACCGGCCGATACCGCCCCACCAAGCACGAAACCGATCCTGAACTCGGGCACGTCGGTCATGTCACTGCTCCCCGCGTCTGATGCATTGCTATCGCACTGATTGTCTGAGCGATGAACAATACACCAGAACACGCCGGAACGTGAGCGAGATTGGTAGGGGAAGCCCGGTTCGGTCGGGGGGACCCGGGCTTCCCCGCCAGATGGATGCCGTCTGGGAAAGGAGGGGGCGACAGCATCATCTGGTCCGTTGGCACGCCGACGGTGGGACCAGCCGGTGCGGCACAACGAACCTGTTGGCGGTCAGGGGCCTCTGGGGCCTGACCGGTTCAGTGGATAATCGCAGTCGGCGGCGTCAGCCGGGACCGGTCGAGCAGGGTCAGGGCCGCACCTTCGATGGCATAGAGCACGTCACTGGCCAGAACCCGGTCGCACGGACCGGCATCGGACATCAGCAGGGCCAGGCGATAGCCATCGGGCCGCTTGCTGTCATGCTGGCGCACCTGTTCCCGCCGGAATGCGGGATCCGTGACCAGGGTGTCGAGGCCGTGAATGATGTCCAGTGTCGCCTCCAGCAGGCTGTTGTGGCGCGCCCGGCTGATCCCGCCGGCGGCGCGGACCGCATCCAGACCGAGGCCATAGGGCACGGTCAGGGTCTCCGGATAGGGATTGCTCGCCTTGCTGCTCGTGAGGTCATTGCCCCAGTCGGTCACGGCCGCAGCCAGTCCGATCAGCAGCGACGGCGGCAGGTCGGACGGCACGGCAGGGGCGTCCACACCGACCCGTGCCCGGGCCACCGCGTCGCGCAGACCGACGATCTCGTTGGCGCGCAGCACGATGGGCAGCAAGATGGTCACGAAAGCCTGCTGACGTTCGGTCATGCGGCGGCAGCCCGAAATGTCTGTCGGCAGGGATTCGGCAAAGCGGCGCGGGATCCGCAGCCCTGCACGGGTCGCATGATAGGGGTCATAGTCGAGTTCCTGCAGCGCCCGGCGGGTGGTCACGGGGCTGTAGGTGGCACCCCCGACCGAAACGCCGAACTGGCCCAGAGGATGATCCTGCAGAGCTGCGAAGTACATGTTGCGTCCTTCCATTTGGCTTTCGTCCGAACCAGTCCCGTTCGTCCGCCGGGCGGGAGACAGGTCGACTGCCCGCCGCTGTCCATTGATCTGGGGAGTCGCACGTGACCGGTCAGCGTCGCGGCTGTGGCCGATCTGTGACCGACGATCACGGGCTTCCCCTTCATCGGATCGGCCCGCTTCATGCGGCGCACGATGGGCTTCGGCACTCGCAACCGTTGCAAGGTCCCGTGCCTCGATCATGCGCTGGTCGATCTGGTGCCGCTTTTCCATGCCCCCATGGTCGCCGACCAACCGTGGCATCGGTGTGTAACGAAAGGGGCAATATCGGGGCGGATGAGCCGGTTTCGACACCACGGGCCGACAGGGGACTGGAACAGGTCCGGGCCGTCTGGCAGGATCAACGGATGAGCACGACAGCCGACATGCAACCAGGAGACGTGACCGCTGCGTTGCCGGAGGCGGAACGGCTGGCGCGACTGCGGCTGATCCGCAGCGAGAACATCGGCCCCGCCACCTTCCATGGTCTGCTGGCCCGCTACGGGTCTGCGGTCCGGGCGCTGGAGGCACTGCCGGAGATCGCGGCACGGGCGGGCCGCCGAAAGCTGCGGATCGCACCTGCAGCCGATGCAGAGCGCGAATGGCAGGCATTGCGGCGGCTGGGCGGCAGCTTCCTGATGGTCGGCGACCCGGACTATCCCGCCCCTCTTGCCGCCATCAGCCAGGCACCGCCGGTGCTTGCCACGGTCGGACGGCGGGACCTACTTGCGCGTCCGATGCTGGGCGTGGTCGGCGCCCGCAATGCCTCCGCCAATGGCCGGACATTCTGTCGCCAGATCGTCGCGGCAGTGGGGGACGCCGGCATCACGGTCGTTTCAGGACTGGCCCGCGGCATTGACGGGGAGGCGCATCGCGCCAGCCTGGCGACCGGGACCATCGCGGTCGTCGCGGGCGGGATCGACATCTTCTACCCGCCGGAGAACCGCGAACTGCAGGCCGCGATCGGGCAGGAGGGCCTGGTCATCGCGGAGGCGCCGCTGGGCGCGGAGCCGATGGCGCGGCATTTTCCCCGGCGCAACCGGATCATCTCCGGCCTTTCGCTCGGCGTTCTGGTGATCGAGGCGCAGTTGCGCTCCGGCACCCTGATCACGGCCCGGCTGGCGGGGGAGCAGGGTCGGGAAGTGTTCGCCGTTCCCGGATTCCCCCTCGACCCCCGCGCCCGTGGTGCCAACCGGCTGCTGCGCGAGGGGGCGACCCTGGTCGAGACGGCGGATGACATCGTCGAGCCGCTGCTCACGGCGCACAGCCTCGCAGGCTCACGCAACCCGGGCATGCCGGAGGGGCCGTCCCCCCTCTTCGCGCGCCATGCGGACAGGGCGGACGAAATCGCGGGGGCCGATGATGTGCCGGATGGGATGGACCATGCCCGCGACACCCTGCTGGCCGCGCTGTCCGCGGAGCCGTCGCCTGCCGATCACCTGATGCGCGCGGCCGACATTGCGGCCCCGGTGTTTCATGCCGCCGTGCTGGAGCTGGAGATCGCCGGACGGGTCACCCGGCATGCGGGAAACAGGTTCTCCCTGGTTCTGTAGGTGGTCGTGGCGGATCCCGCCAAAACCCGAACGGGGCCGGTCGCGTGACGGCGGCCCCGTTGACAGGCTGAAACGCTTTGCCCATGTTCCAGCCGCCCGGGGTGACAGGCATTGCGCGTCACCCGAAGCCAAGCAGAGGTTCCATGGACGTCGTCGTCGTCGAGTCGCCTGCCAAGGCGAAAACCATCGGTAAGTATCTTGGCCCGGGCTATACCGTCCTGGCATCGTTCGGTCATGTGCGCGACCTGCCGTCGAAGGACGGGTCGGTGCTGCCGGATGAGGATTTCGCCATGACCTATCAGGCGGACCCGAAGTCCGCCAAACACCTGAAGGCCATCGCAGATGCCATGAAGGGTGCGGATCGCCTGATCCTGGCCACGGACCCGGATCGTGAGGGCGAGGC
>Ga0070729_10004223_pt1 | contig 15866 bp, 12 predicted proteins | sample tdDd472_FD_66725 | JGI IMG/M metagenome (GOLD analysis project Ga0070729, IMG submission 66725) | Marine sediment microbial communities from the Atlantic coast under amendment with organic carbon and nitrate - tdDd47.2 | ecosystem: Environmental > Aquatic > Marine > Coastal > Sediment | place... | reverse complement strand
CCCTCATGAAGTAGGTGACGGGCATGAAGACCGCTCTATCGAGTATGCTTATCAAGCTGGCTGTCACCACCGCCGTGGCAATGACAGCCGGCACAGCCCTGGCCGAGGTGAACCTCCGCTGGGCTCCCGCCGATACGTCGGTGGCTCTCGGCGACAGTCTGCGGATGTCGGTGTTCCTGGACGAACCCGTCGACATCCGCACCATAGAAGTCACCGTCAGCTACGATTCGACCATCATCGCCTCTCTGGGTGGCGGTCCCGGTACCTTGTTCGCCGACAGCGGACACTTCATCTGGAGCGAGTTCGAGGACAGCGAGGCGGGCCAGTGGCACGGCTTTGCCATCGTCATGGGTGCCGGCCTGCATCTGACCGGCCCAGGTGAGCTCCTGCACTGGCGGGCGCTGGGGGTCGACTTCGGCACGACCGGCATCAACACCATTGAAGTCCGGCTCTTCGCCCCGGACGCGTCCCTGATCGCCGACGTGTACCTGGCCGATACCACCGTAACGGTGCACGATCCGATCTCCGGTATCGACGAGCTACCCTCCCGCGACCCGGAGCTGCGCCTGCAGCCGAATCCTTTCAACCCGCGCACTTTGGCCGTCTTTACCCTGGAACAGGACAGCCACGCCCGTCTGACGGTCTTCGATGCGCGAGGCCGGCGAGTTGCCAGGCTCTATGATGCTCCCGCCGCCGCCGGCAGCCTGCAGGTCGCCTGGAACGGCAAAGATGACCGTGGGCTTGCCCAGCCGGGTGGAGTATATTTCTTCCACCTGGAAACCCGGGCAACCACCGTACGGACCAAGGGCGTTCTCCTGAAATAATCCGCCGCGTCCGGCGTTGTCTCCATCCGAAGGGAAGCGGGTGCACGCAGAGCAGCGGAAACACAAAGGACTCCTCGGTTTCAAGACCCTCAGACCGTATCTGAGATTACTGCGCGGCCAGGAGCTGGATCTCCTGCTCGCTTTGGCGTTGATGCTGGTGGCCACGGCCGTAGGACTGAGCATTCCCCTGATCGCCGGCCGCTACATCGACACTTTGGGTGCCGAACTCCCGGCAGGGTTGGGGCGCCAGCAGCTGCTGGCCCTGGCTGGTCTGTTGGTGGTGCAGCTCGTCGGGACGTTCTTCTATACCATCGTGTCGGCGCGACTCGGCCTGCGAACGGTCACACGGCTGCGGCGTGAGCTGTTCGCCCACCTGCTGGAACTACCGGCGCTGTTCTTCACCGGACAGAAGGCTGGCGATCTGTCAACCCGGGTCACCTCAGACGTGGGCAGCATCCAGTATCTACTGACCCAGGGCGCCGTCGGTATGTGTCGAGCACTGTTGACCCTCCTGGGGGCGCTGATCCTGATGGTGAGAATGAACCCTCGCCTGACGATCATGGTCGTGCTGCTGATTCCCTCGACGATCCTGCTGGTCCGTCTCTTCGGAACACGCCTGCAGAAGTTGTCCCGCCGCATGTACGACGAACTGGGCAAGGTCAGCAGCCAGGTCCAGGAATCGGTCGGCGGCATCCGCAGCTTGAAGGTCTACAACGCCCAGAATCACGAGAATCGTCGTTTCGGCCAGATGGTGGATTCCTATCTGATGGCGGGGATCCGCCGCGCCTGGGTTTCAGCGGCCCTCGAGTCGGGAATCCAGATCAGCCTGTGGATCTGCATGATCTCCATCGTCATCTACGGATTCGCCCTGGCGGCCCGGGGCGAGACCACCAGCGGCAACCTGGTGGCTTTCCTGCTGCTGGCATTCCGGGTGGCAATGCCTCTGGCATCGCTGACGAACCTGTTCGCATCGGCCCAGGGGGCCATTGCCGCGGCCGGACGCCTGGACGATGTGTTCTCCCTGGAGCCGGAACGGGTGCCCGGCGCGACGGTGCCGAAGCCCGACTCCCGCCCGGCAAACATCGTCCTGGACGGGGTCGGCTTCAGCTATCCCGAGAGTCAGGACGTGCAACCGGTTTTGACCGACATATCAGCTGAGATTCCGGCCGGAAGCTGGGTGGGAATCGTCGGCCCCAGCGGAGCGGGCAAAACCACATTGGCCGGATTATTGATGGGTCTCTTCAAGCCCACGACGGGTCGGCTCCTACTCGATGGCGACGACTACACATCCCTCGAGTTGTCCAGATTGCGTTCACGCATGGCGTTTGTTGCCCAGGATCCCATGCTCTACGACCAGAGCTTCGCGGAGAATATCCGATTCGGCCTCGGCGAGGTCGGTGACGAGTCGGTGCGCCAGGCTGCAGCCAAGGCAGGAGTGTTGGAGTTCGCCGACCGGCTTCCCGACGGCCTGGACTCTACCTGCGGCGAGCGCGGAGCGCGACTCAGCGGCGGACAAAAACAGCGGGTGGCATTGGCCCGGGCCTTCCTCCGTGATCCCGGATTGCTGGTCCTCGACGAGCCCACCAGCGCCCTGGACGCTGCTGCGGAGGAAGGGATCCGCTCCGCTCTGCAAGAGCTGATGACCGGGCGCACCGCCATCGTCATCGCACACAGGTTCTCGTTGGTCCGAGATCTCGACCTGATTCTGGTCCTGAACGATGGAAAACTGGTCGAGATAGGTAATCATTCGCAATTGATGGATAGACAAGGACTTTACTACTCATTGTACCAACTTCAACAGGGCCAAAGACCTACAAATGATGGAGATCTCGGGTGAACGTCCTCCTTCTTTATGTAATTGTTGACGTTTAATACTAGATATGCTATAATATCTACACGGTTGGGGGAGTGATAGCCCGAAAGGGTGTAGTTGTGTATTGGGAGGAGGGGCTCAAATGAGCGCCAAACGGACTTATACCAAACCCGAAATCAAGACTCGGACCATCGAGTTGGGTGTTTTCGGTGACTACAGCGACGGTGGTGATGGTGGCAGCACCATTAACCCCAAGCCCGTTCGTGTGATCGAGGAATTCGACCTGCATATGGAGTAAGATCGACGAAGTATTTCAGCCAGTTGACGAATCCAAATAGAAATGAGCTCCCGCCATCGGGAGCTCTTTCTATTATCGTGATCCCACTCATGTAGCCTTTCCGCGCTGCTGGCAACCGGTTTCAAGCGCCGGCAGCCAGCTCCTGCGTCGTGGACCCGAGGGCTTCATCCAACGATTCGAAAAGGGCGGCGCGGTGGTGCCTGCGGTGCTTCAATGGAACCCAGAAATCGTTCCGCTCGCGGTCCGACAGCTGGTCCCAGTGCACGCGCAGAAACTCGATGAGCGCACCGGTCGCTTCCAGGTAGCGAGCCAGTACCTCGCCGAAAGGCAGGCGTGCAGCCGCAGACAACGCCTTCCGGCTGTTCTCCTCGAAATCTCCCGGGGGCGACGGATTGCACGACGTCCGATCCAGCTTACGACTGAAGAAGCTGACAGTGAAATCGTCCCAGAACGCGATGTGGGCCAGGGTTTCCTTGAAGCTGAGGGATTCATCAGAAGCCCGAGACTCGCGCAGGGCGACGGGACAGGAGGCCAGTCGCAACCGCAGAATCCGGTCCTCCTCCACGATGGCATCGACGATGGATTGCCATTGATTCAACTTGTCGGTCACTTTCCGGCGAGAAAAGAAAGCCGATTTGCCTACGTACTTTCTTTATTAAACCACATTCTAATCAGGATTGCAACCGTCCTTGCCAAAGTGATTCAATGGGCCTAGGATCGACGGGTTCAGGAACCCTTCCGGAAGGCTGGTACAGCCGCCATGAGGTGGGCGGTGAGGACCTCCCGGAAGCGAATACTGGCCATGAGCCCTGACGCCATCGTCGGGAAACGACACGAGTTGACCGCGGGCCGGACAGGTCCGCTGGCCGGAGGAGTCCCATGTCAGCTTTCAAGTCATTCTTGTCTTCCATCCTGGCCGTAGTCCTGCTGACCGCGGTCTGCTTGTCTCCTTGCGGCGCGGCGGCCGAGGATCTGAGCGGACGCTGGGGCGCTGGTCTGGAGGGCGGCGTCATGAAGCTGACCGAGGGCTACTGGGACTACAGCAATGTCGATCAATTCAGCGGTCTGCATGTCAGTCGCGGTCTGTCCCGTACCTGGAACCTGGAAGTCGCCTTCAAATACGGGTACGTCCGCCCCGGCGCCTTGAACAAGACCGACAACGTGGGCTGGGACTTCGGCAGCGGCGCCCCTCTGTACACGGTTATCTACCAGCCGACAGCCAAGCTGCAGTATCGATTCATTCCCGACTCCAAGATCACTCCCTGGGTAGGCGCCGGCCTGGGCCTGACCAGTTGGAAGGTTCTGGACAAGAAGGGCGAGAACGTAGGCTGGTTTCCCACCGGCGATGCGACCACCGGATATGACAAGAACGGTAACGAGGTGACCCTCAAGGGCAACGATTTCACCATCAGTCTGGAGTTGGGCATCGATTTTTTCCTGACCGAGAATCTGGCCTTCAATCTGGGTGGGCGCTACCACCTGATGCCGGGTAACGAGAAGGACAACATCGGCATGAGCACCATCTGGGGGCCCGAGTACGTGGACGCGAACACCGCCCTTGCCGAGGGATTCCTGGGTCTGACCTGGTGGTTCGGCAGTACCGACCGCGACAAGGACGGCATTCCCAACAAATTCGATTCCTGTCCCGAGCAACCCGAAGACCCGGACGGATTCGACGATACCGACGGGTGCCCGGACCCGGACAACGACGGCGACGGGATCCTTGACGCAGCCGACGGTTGCCCCGAAGAAGCCGAGGACGTCGATGGTTTCGCGGATGAAGACGGCTGCCCTGATCCCGATAACGACGGTGACGGCATCGTCGATGCCGACGACGCTTGCCCAGACGAGGCCGAGGATGTGGACGGTTTCCAGGACGATGACGGTTGCCCCGACCCGGACAATGATGGTGATGGAGTCCTGGACGCTGCCGACCAGTGTCCCGACACGCCGGCCGGAGTCCAAGTCGATGAACACGGCTGCCCGGTGGTCGCCGAGATCAAGGCGGAGCTGGTCCTCGAGGGCGTGTCCTTCATGAGCGGCAGCGCCCAGCTCACTCCCGAGTCCATCGGGGTCCTGGCCCGCTTGGCCGAATCTCTGCGCGCGTGGCCCAACGAGAAGATAGAGATCCGCGGCCACACCGATTCCACCGGCGGTTCGGAGACTAATCGGGATCTCTCCCACCGTCGCGCCATGTCCGTGCGGGATTCGCTGATCCACATGGGCATTGATCCCGGTCGGGTATCGGCCGTGGGCTACGGCGAGGATTTCCCCATCGCCGACAACAGTACTCGCGAGGGCAGGGCCCAGAACCGGCGGGTGGAGATTCATCGCGTCGACCAGTAGAACCCGGTTCATCCGGAAGATCATTTGGTATTCGAACGGCCCGCGGCTTCCCGCCGCGGGCCGTTCGTTACTCATCCACTACTGGTCCGATATCAGTGGTCGATACCCGCCTTGGCCAGGGCCGCTCGCAACTGGGCTTCGGACTGGGCTCCAATCATGTGAGCCCGGATGATACCGTCACGGTCGATGACGAAACCCGCCGGTATGCTCGACACCTTGTACTTGCCGTGGGACTCTTCCTGGCTGACGGTCACGATCTTGAACGTGTAGGGATTCTTCTCCAGGAAGTTCTGGATCGTCGCCTGATTCTCGTTGCTGGCGCCGATGAAAACGACCTCGCCCGAGGTCCCCAGTTCCTGATATAGAGTCTGGATATGAGGCATCTCCATCTTGCAAGGACCGCACCAAGTGGCCCAGAAATCCAGAAACACGACCTTGCCCCGGAAGTCGGCCAACCGGATCACGTTGCCTTCAAAATCCTTGAACGAAATGTCCGGGGCAGGCTGGCCGGTCATCGCGTCGGGGTTGGTCAACCGGTCGAAGGAATCCACGACTTTCGCCCCCGTCGGAGGCGTGTAGGTGAAGCGTTCTTCTGCGATCTCGCCGTCCAGTTCGAACCTCTCGAGGTTGGCCGTCAGGACCTGTTCGATATCGACACCGTTGCGCTGTGCCGCTACGACGGTACGGGACTTGAGGACCAGACCCGATTCGGGGTCGAACCAAAGTCGACGTTCGATGACTCCGGGGCCGGTACCAATCGGTGTCGTGAAGACCTGGCAGCGGATCTCCCTGCCGTCCACGACCAGGACTTCCGATCCGGTTTCGGGCAGCAATTCCAGATCCGACGCCAACAGGTACTGGCCCAGGCCCGTGTAAAAATCGAAAATCCGGTCGGGAACCAGTTCCAGCTGCCCGGCCGTCTCGTAATTCCGTTGCAACTTCAGCGGCTCGCCCTGGTAACAACTACCCATCTGGCCGAGATAGAACCAAGAACCACCGGGCCCGGTGCCCAGGTGCATGGCGAACATCTGCCCCTCCTGGGAACCGTACAGGCGGTCGGGCCAGACTGCAGCACCGACCACGGACATCTCCATTTTCATGCCACCGGATTGTCCCCGCACGTTGTTCTCCATGATGAGCCGTCCGGACACATCGTAGGATCGCAATTCCTCCGCCATCTGCCTGGACTTCAGAACGCTCTTCTCGTAGTCGGAGTTGGTCGCCAGGGAGGGCGTCACGGCCAGGAATATCAAAACCAGCGCCAGGAGCGCCGGTTGCCATCGGTTGATACGCTGCATGGATTCGTTTCCTTCGCGGGGCCGGCGAGCGACCGTTCATCGTAATGCGGGAATCAGGTCAACCATAACCGATCGTGTCGGTTCCCGATACCTCGCAGCGCGCCGGACATGGCTCAGAGACTCGGCCCGGTGGCCAGGGAGATGATGTTCGAGTGTTTGGCGGCCACGGTCTGGGCCAGATTCACGATGGAATCTTCCGCGAACGCCGAGGAATCGAAGTTGCTGCGCACCCATTGCTCGATGACCAGCGAACCGGCGCTCAGCTTGGAAGCGAAATGAGCAACACGATCAGCCACATGCACGGCCTGGGCCAGGCGGCAATGCGTGCCGGCGCTCGTCGGATCATGGTGCCAGCGAACCGCGGCGACGATCTGATCCGGTAGGTTCCAGCTGTCCAGCATGGCGGCACCGGCCTCGGCGTGATCGTAGCCAGTACGTCGCCGCTCCAGGTCCAGGGTCACGTTGTCGGTGTCCGCGACGTCGGGCACTGCAGATCTCTGTTGATCAACGGTCCCGTCTCCGGCGGCCTGGACCAACCCCCCGTCCAGAACCAGCTTGCCGATGTCATGCAACAGCCCGGCCGTGAACGCCCGGTCCCTCAGGTCGCCCAAACCCATCGTCTTGACGAGGAACGCCGCGCCGTAGGCGGTTCCGAGGCTGTGCTGCCAGAGCGTTCCCATATCCAGCTGGTAGCCGGGTAGGTCCCGGTGCAACACCGGCTCCAGGCTGAGGGTAAAACAAAGGCGCGCGAAGGTGAGGTTGCCGACCAGGACGAGAGCTTCCCGAGGACTGCCGATCCTGCGCTTGAAGTTGTAGATGGGTGAGTTGCACAGTTTCAGCAGACCGGCGGTCAGTCCCGGATCCTGTTCCACGATGGGAACGAGCTTGTCGGCCTCGACCACAGGATCTTCGATAACTTCGACCAGGGATACGACGGAGTCGGGACGGGCGCTGACCCCCGGGGAGGCAGCAATCAGTTCCTGCAAAGAGGCCATGGGCGAGATTCCTCTACTGGTGGCATATATAAAAGGCCCCGCCCAGGGTAGCGGGCGGGGCCACCGAAGGATACCCGGTGTGTCAATCCGGGTATCTAGTCATCGGAAGGATGAGGGGATTCCTTGAGATGGGGAAACCTGTAAAACGATCCCGCCCTCGACAGTCGGCTCGGGCAGGACGTCAGACCACGATGATGTGGTGGTGGCGTTTCTTGCCGACCTGCAGCGCGATCCGCCCATCATCAACATTTTCGGAAGTGACCAGCAGCATCTCGTCGCCGACGGGCACTCCCCCCACCCTGACCGCGTTCTGGCGGATCATGCGGCGGGCCTCGCCTTTGCTCTTCAGCATCCCCGAGTCCACCAGCAGATCGGTGATGGCAACGCCGGCGCCGGCGAAATCAGCGGCAGGCCGCTGGCTTGACGGGACCGTACTGGCATCGGCGGCACCCGCGAACAGGGCGGCGGCGGCCTTGTCCGCGGCCTCGGCCTCTGCGGCACCATGCAGCAGCGTGGTTACGGCCCGGGCGAGCTCCCGCTTGGCGGTGCGGATCTCGGCGCCTTCCAACCGCTCGAGCGCCTCGATCTCGGCGCGGGTCAGCAGGGTGTACAGGCGCAGGAAGCGCGACACGTCACGGTCGTCTACGTTGATCCAGTACTGGAAAAAGTCATAGGGCGATGTCCGTTTCGGGTCCAACCAAACGGCCCCCGCGGCGGTCTTGCCCATCTTGGCGCCAGTGGCGGTGGTCAGCAGCGGGAAGGTCAGACCGTAAACCTCGGACTGGTTGAAGCGGCGGCACAGATCGATGCCGGAACAGATGTTGCCCCACTGGTCGTTGCCTCCCATCTGCAGTCGGCAACCCTGATCCCGGTTGAGAACCATGAAATCATAGGCCTGAAGAATCATGTAGTTGAACTCGATGAACGACAGGCCCGACTCCATGCGGGACTTGACCGAGTCCCGGGCAAGCATCTGGTTGACGCTGAAGAAACGACCCACATCGCGGAGAAACTCAATGTACCCGTAGTCCTTGAGCCAATCCGCGTTGTTCAGCATCATACCGTCTCCGGGACCGTCGCCAAAGCGGATGAAGTGGTCCAGCTGGGCGCGGATACCCGCCAGGTTGGCCTCGATCTGCTCGATAGTGAGCATGGAGCGCAGTTCGGTCTTGCCGCTGGGGTCGCCGACCATGGCGGTGGCGCCACCCACGATGGCGATGGGACGATGACCGTATCGCTGGAGATGGACCAGGCCCATGATGGGCAGCATGCTGCCCAGATGGAGACTGTCGGCGGTAGGATCAAATCCGATGTAGCCGGTGACCGTTTCGCCGGCCAGCAGCTCTCCAAGCGCCGCCTCGTCGGTACACTGTTCGAAGAAGCCGCGCCACTTCATCTCGTCGATGAATGATTCAAATTCTGTGCTGGTCATCGCGTCATGGGTCATGGTCATCCATCCGGGGTCACGGGTCGCAGGCTCACTCCCGCACCAGGCGGGTCAGTTCCTCGAAAAAGTCAGGGTAGGATACGGCGACACAGGCGTCATCGTCCAGCGCGGTTTCACCCTTGGCAAGCAGGGCGGCAACGGCCAAGGCCATCGCCACGCGGTGATCACCGCGGCTTTCGAGCAGAATCGGATCGCCTGCCGCTCCGCCGCGCAAGGGACTCGGGCCTTCTATGCGCCAACCATCGGGGCGCTCGGTGATGTGAGCACCCATGGCCTGCAATCCGATGGCCATAGCCGCGATTCTATCCGATTCCTTGACCCTGAGCTCGGCGGCGCCGGTGATCTCGCTGACGCCGTCGGCCTGGGTGGCCAGAACGGCCAGGACCGGTAACTCGTCCACCAGGGCTGGAATTTCCGGAGCGCCGACATGCACTGCCCGCAGAGATCCTGTAGCAACTTCAACACTGCCTGAAGGCTCGGCGCCGGCTGCGGCGTCGGGCCTCCGAGTCACCTGGACACCGGCGCGAACCAACACGTCCAGGGCTCCGCAGCGCCCCGGATTCAAGGACTGGTTCTCGATGACGAGACGGGAGCCGGGAATCAGGGCCGCTGCCACCTGCAGAAAGGCCGCGGTAGACGGATCGCCGGGAATCCGTAGCTCGTAGCCCGGCAGCTCGCCACAGCCACCGATACGCAAGACGTCACTTTGCGCGTCCGACTCGACGGGCGCTCCCAGACCGCTGAGCATTCGCTCGGTGTGGTCACGGGAATCGCCGCCACCGGCAACCACTGTTTCTCCCGTGGCGGACAGGCCGGCTAGCAGCAAGGCGGATTTGAGCTGGGCAGACGCCACGGGTAAGGAGTGGGACCGCCCGGTCAGGGACGCCCCCGCGATGCGGATCGGCAGTCGGCCGTCGTCGGACAGGTACTCCAGGTCCGCCCCCATTGCCCGCAGGGGATCCACAACTCTGGCCATGGGCCGGCTGGAGAGCGACTGGTCGCCCGTGAGTATCACGCCGGGGCCGCCCACCGGTAATCGACCGGCCAGCAGGCCCAACAATAGCCGGGCAGTCGTGCCGCTGTTCCGGCAATCAATGGTCACCGGGGCGGAGAAATCGAATGCTGGCGCCGGTCCCACCACCAGCGTACTTTCAACGAGGCTCACCCGACAGCCCAAGGCGGCGACGGCCGCCAGACTCGCCAGTGTATCGGCGGATTCGAGCCAACCGGTGGCCCTGCATTCGCTCCCGGCCATCAGACCGAACAAAGCTGCTCGATGGGAGATGGACTTGTCCCCGGGTACGGCTATCTCGCCGACGAGAGGTGTCTGGGCAGGCAGAAGGATTCGAGTCAAAATCCAGACTTCCCGTGAACTACTGGAGGTGGTCGGGGTCGCCCGTCAACGTAACCGGGAGGCTGTCCATTTTCTTGTTTATCCTTGAACCGAGTCGGCAGGTTGCTGGGTGCGGCCGGGATGACCGAATCGAGGAACGAATGGCCACGGCCCGTTCCCGCCATCAATGTAAGTCCTCGCACCGGGTCGAGACAACCCGGGATCGACAGAATGTCCGCAATCGCCCTGAGAAGCCGGGAGCAGCGTGAGCGATCAGAAGCAGAGTAACGAAGCGCTGAAGACTCAATCCCGGGGATTGGGAGGGCCCTTCCGCGTCCATCACGGACGTGAGATCATGGCTCTGGCCATGCCCACTGTGCTGACCATGCTGTCGCAGACGTTGATGTGGACCGTGGACACCGCCCTGCTCGGCAGGGTGGACAGCGTCTCGCTGGCCGCCGCCGGTCTGGGCGGTATGTTGACCTGGACCGCCTACTCACTGTTCAACAACCTGAGCCGCATCACGGGAACCTTCGTTGCCCAGGCCAATGGTCGGGGCGACGACGCGGCGGTCGGACACTACTCCTGGCAAGGGATCTACATCGCTCTGGTCTGCGGCCTGATTCTGCAAATGGCGGGCTATTTCAGCTGGACCGTTCTGCCCTGGACCCGCAATCCCGAAGACGTGCAGGAGCTGGCCTACGTCTACATTCGCTGGCGCAGCCTGAGCGCCGTGTTCACCCAACTCTCCTTCGTGTTGATGGGATTCTTCCAGGGCCGGCGCTCGGTGAAGGTGCCCATGTGGGCGGGAATCATCGGCAATTCGGCGAATCTGGTGCTGGACGTCTGGTTGATCTTCGGTTGGAGCGGATTTGCCCTGTTCGGGCGGACCTGGCTGGCGGTACCGGCCATGGGCATCAAGGGTGCGGCCATCGGCACCAGCGTGGGCACGGCCATCACCGCCCTGGTCCTGTTCCTCTGGGCGTTGGCTCCATCCCTGCGTCGACGTTACCGGTTGCACATCATCCGGCGGCCGGAGTTGCGAGCAATCACCAACATGGTGCGGGTCGGTCTGCCCGCGGCCTGGGAGAACTTCATCGACATGGGTGGCTTTCTGGCGTTCACCATCTTCATTGGCACCGCCGGCGCGGTGCAGCTGGCGGCCAGTCAGATCTCGATCCAGCTGCTGTCCTTCAGCTTCATGCCCCTTTGGGGTTTGACCACTGCGGCAGCGGTCCTGACGGGCAACTGGATAGGCGCCGGCCAGCCCGATACGGCAGCCCTCTACGGCCGGCAAACCTACAAGCTGGGTACCTACTACTCGATCCTTCTGGCGATCGCCTTGATCCTGCTGCGCAAGCAGATATTCAAGGTCTTCACCAACGATCCCGAGGTACTGGCCCTGGGCGCGGGTCTGGCCGTGGCCGCTGCGGTGTTCCAGTACTTCGACGGTATCCGCATGCTCAGCAGTGGCATCCTGCAGGGAGCCGGTGATACGCGATATACCATGATCGTGACCCTGGTGGTGATGTGGGGAGCCTTCATCCCCTTGACCTGGACCCTCATCGTGGCTCGGGGCGGCGACGTGATCACCGCCTGGATCGGCGCCTCGTTCTGCTACCTGATCCAGGGTATTCTCATGTGGCGGCGATTCCTGTCGGGACGCTGGAAACAGATAGCCATATTCCGTTGAGCCGCCGGGATCAGAATCGCCGGCCCACTGTCGCGGTCAGCACAAAACCAGGCATCTCCACGCCGGGTACTTCCTCGTAACGACGCTCCAGCAGATTGGTCCCGGTCAGAGCGGCGAACCAGCCCAGCGGATGATTCCAGTCAACTCGGCCGTCCAGAACGAAGAACTCCCGGAAATCGGCCGGGCCTCCGGTGTGGCTCTGATAGCGACCGGTGACGGTTGCGCCCAGAGACCAGGGCAGAGCGGCGCGTCCCCGCAGAATCAGCTGGTGCCGAGGAGCGAGCAGGGTGTACTTGCCCTCGAAGCCCGCGGGCAGGGTCGTCTTCTTCTCCAGCCAGCTCCAGCCCGCCGACAGGGTGTGTCCCCGGCCGTGGCGCCAGACCACCCGAGTCTCGACACCCTCAACCCTGCCATCGGCGACATTCATGACCTGCCAGATGGGGTCTCCCGCGGCTCGAGCCCATTCGATGAGGTCCTCCTCATGGCGCTGAAAGTAGGACAGATGGCCGCTCCACGGTCCGGACCAGGCATCCAGCCCGGCGTCCCAGGTCCACCCCTGCTCCGGTGACAGGCCGGGATCGCCGCGATTGGCGACACCATCGTCGTAGTAGAGTTCGGTGAAAGTAGGAATACGATAGACCGTGCCGATGCTGGCACGGGCCGTCAGCACCGCGCCCAAGGAGTGGGAGGCGGCAGCCGTCACCGAAGGCCGCGGAGCGTCGTTGCTGCGGGTATCCACGCGTCCGCCCAGTTGCCAGCTCAGATCGCCCGCCACGCCGTCGATCTCGACGGCTGCCGACGCGCGGCGGCGCAAATGCTCGCCCAACGCCGTGGCTGGTTCGCCCTCCCGGACGCCCTGGCTGTCTATATCCTCGTAAACCCCTTCCAGACTCAGGGCCAGGGCGTGGCGCCGGCCCAGGTCGGCTATTGCTCGCACCTCACCACCGATGCGACGGGTCAGATGGTCGTTGGTATAGCGGTCGGGGTCGTCCCGCAGCAGGATGAACAGATCGGTGTGCCGGCGAACGAAGAGCCTCGGCTCGATGGTCCAGCGGTCTGAGAGTCGGCGATTGTGGCGCAGCTGGGTCAGCAATGTCCGCGTCCGTTCCCACGACGGGGTCGGCGCATAGAAATCGAGAGCGCCGAATTCGCGGTCCGAGGCGCCGACAAAGAGATCGGTCTCGGCCCCATCATGCTGCAGGCGCAAGCGACCGTTCAAAATTTTCAGGTCCGCATCGTTGCCACCCCACGCCACACTACCGTCGGCCTGGCGCACGTCGTGACCATCGGTGTGAAAACGTTCGGCGGCAATACGCAGTCCGCTGCCGCCATCGCCCAGAGCCAGGTCGCCGTTGGCTCGAACTCCCCAGATGCCGTTGCCCCCGACCATGCCGGCCACTTCCCCCCCGTTGGCGCCGCTGGGAGGACGGCTGACCACGTTGATGGTGCCTCCGAAGGCTCCCGAACCATAGAGCGCGGTGCCGTGGCCGGGCAATACCTCCAGGCGCTGGATGTCCTGCGTACCCAGGGGCAAATTCGCCAGGTGGTGTCCGGTCTGGGGATCCGATACGTCGAAACCGTCGAGCAGGACCTGCACCTGTTCGAAGGTCGAGCCACGGACCGACAGGTCAGCCTGCACCCCGTAGTGCTGGCGCTGGGAGACACGGACCCCCGGAACTTCCTGCAGCAACTCGACGGTTGAACGGGCCGGCGATGTTTCGACTTCGTCGCGGCCGACGACCTCGACCCGACGAATCACCCCGGGCAGAGCCGCCGGCACCCGGGATCCGAGCACCTCCAGGGGCGCGACCATCCACAGGGTGTCCCCGTAAACGACCATGAATTCGGCCACAGTGGACGCGGTGTCGGTTTCCGCGGTTGCGGGAGCACCGTGCTGCGCGATCACGTCTGTAGAGAAAGCCAGGGCACACAGCAGTGCTGCCCCGGCGAGAGGGAGGGTTCGAGTTTTCATCCGCAATCCTCGAAGCGCCGGGCCTCTCCCGGCGGGTTCACGATACGTAACCGGTGGTCTCGATCAACCGGCTGTCTTGGGCTTGGGCTTGGCCTTCCAGACCCGCAGGGCCAGCACCAGGCCGATGGCCGCCATGGGAATCATGGCGATGGGCCACGCAAGCCAGTTGGCCGGATCAGTGGCTGCGCCGACGATCTTGCCCGCTGCGTCGAGCTGTTCCCGGGGCAGCACGATGGCGTAGGTCAGGGACATGAAGGCGGTGCCCAGGTAGACGAAGCCGTCGATAATGCCCACGGCGATGCCCGCGTTCTTGGCGCCGCCAAAGTCCATGCTGGCAGTACCGGACAGCATGCCGTGCACCCCGATGACCGCCATGGACATCAGCACGACCAGCCAGCCCACGATGGGTGTCTGGTAGGTGAAGGTCAACACGATGGAACCCAGCAGCATCACGCCGTACAGGAAGCCGGCTACCGGGCCCCGCCGGGACTGGAACAGGTGATCGCTGATGGTGCCGGCCAGCACGCCGCCGGTGATGCCCGCGACGCACAGCAACATGCCCCAGTTCTCGTTGACGAAGCTGGACTTGAGATGCAGCACCCCATCGGTCTGCTTGGCGAAAGAGCCGTACCACTGCATGATGGCCTGGCGCAGGAAACCACTGCAGAATTCGACGCCGGCAATGGTCAGGATGATCGGGTTGCGCAGCATCAGCTTGAAAACGGCCGCCGCCCCCAGCTGGGGTCCGGTGTCGCCGGCGGTGGCGTCACCGGTATTGAAATCCTCCTGGCCCGCTTCGCCGGGAGTATTGCGCACGACGAAGAAGTCGATGATCCAGAAGATCGCCAGCAGAATCGTCGGCACCAGGAAGACCCAGATCAGGCCCAGGCTATCGAGAATCATCCCGCCCAGATCAAAGGCGAAGTAGATCCCCAGGGAGATCAGGATGCCAAAGATGGCTCCGAACACTCCCCGTTCTCGGACGTGGAACCAGGGAGCGTTGACCTTGACGATGGCCACGGCGCCAAAGCTCTGGAAGTACATGTTCACCGCGTAGAGCACCGAGAAGACAACCACGAAATGCGCCCCGATGAACTCGTGCATGGGCCCCTGCTTGAGCAGGGTCAACGAGGCCATCCCCATCAGGAAGTTCAAGACCAGAGCCCCGGCAGCACCGGTGAGGATGGAGAATCGTCCACCCAGCCGGTCGGTCAGCGGCCCATTGATCAGGAAAGATATGCCGTAGACGATGGTGCCCCACATGAAGATGAGGCCGAAGTCGGCGTTGTCCATCAGCGGGCTGCCGTCCACGCCCTGCATCTCGCCGAAGGCGTACTTGCTGACCTTCAGGTTGTAACGACCCATGTACAAGAAGGCGTAGGTCAGGCCCAGGGGCAGCCAGTTCAAGACCCGCCGCCGGATGTAGGTCTTGCTGTGTCCCACGTCCACCGAGGGCAGACGGAAGAACACGAAGCCGACGATGGCCAGCAGGATCAGCACGGGGTAGAAGTCGTCGAGCCATTGAGGCATGGAAGGTCTCCTGTTCGAGGGCCCTGGGTCGCGGGTTCCTGGCCCGCAAAGATACCCACCGGACGGATATCGATCCAGCAGGAATCCACCGGGGCGCCGGCCCGCGGGATTGGAGCGTCCCGCGGGGCATACTACGGAGCATCAACCCTGGCGACGGATCACAACCAAGGTGATGTCGTCGGACTGGACGACACCCGAGGTGTGGTTGGCCACTGCATCGAGGATCGCTTCCTTGATGCCGATCGCCGGCAAGTGGCTGCTGGCACGTATCACCTGTTCCAGGGCCTCTTCACCGAACATGGCATCTGGATCGTTTT
>Ga0070729_10004220_pt1 | contig 15872 bp, 11 predicted proteins | sample tdDd472_FD_66725 | JGI IMG/M metagenome (GOLD analysis project Ga0070729, IMG submission 66725) | Marine sediment microbial communities from the Atlantic coast under amendment with organic carbon and nitrate - tdDd47.2 | ecosystem: Environmental > Aquatic > Marine > Coastal > Sediment | place... | reverse complement strand
TTTTGGGCGGAAGTAAGGTTGTTTCATTTATTCTTGTTGATTGCTCCTGTTGTTAGTGTATTAACAGCTTTTAACTTTTATACATTCTTTATCTGGGTGATTATTCTCGGACTTGTACTATACTTTACCCAGGAAAAATGGGTGGTTTTAATTGTTCTGTTTCTTGTTAATTTATCCCTCGGATTTACAACACCGATTATGTGGAACCACTTACGTCCATATCAGCAGAACAGGATCAAAACAATGTTCAATGTGGAAGCAGACCCACAGGGAGCTGGATATCAGGTGATCCAAAGTCAGGTTGCGATAGGTTCTGGTGGTTTATGGGGTAAAGGTTTCGGAAAAGGAACTCAAACCCACTTGAAATTTTTACCAGAACAGCATACAGATTTCATTTTTACTGTTATAGGTGAGGAATGGGGATTTGTAGGAGTGAGTGTGACATTGTTGTTGTATCTCATTTTGGTATATTTGAGTTACCAGACGGCCTATAAATTAAAAGACAAGTACTCTTCATTAGTGGTAGTAGGTTTATCAAGTATCCTACTCTTTCACATTGTGATAAATATTGCAATGACAGTGGGGTTGATGCCTGTAACAGGATTGCCACTGCCCTTTCTTAGTTATGGTGGAACATTCGTGCTAACTTGCTCATTAATAATTGGTTTGATACTGAATATGAGCGTTATTAAGACGAGATATTAAGCTCTTTTAATATTCCCTAAAATTTCTTAAATTTCGAACCTGTGAAAAGTTCTAATAAAACTTTTCCTTTTTTACTTTTTGAATAACCTATTTACTATAAAAAATTTCTAGTAAGCAAATGAAAAGAGTTGAATTATGTCAAAAAGAATTTATTACTTAACATCCGAGATTATACCTTTCGCAGAGAGCTATGATTTGGCAAACTTCTCCAAAGGGGTACCGGCGGAATTTATCGAAAGAAAATATGACTTTCGTTTGATGATGCCAAAATACGGATTTATAAGTGATCGTCGTTATATTCTCAGAGAAGTGATCCGCTTGAGAAGTATGAAATTGAATTACATGGGAGTAGAATTTCCAGCAAGTGTAAAATCAGCTTTTATCCCTAATACAAAAGTTCAGGTATATTTCCTCGAACACGACGACTTTTACAAACCAACAAATGAAAAACTCTATTTCATGGATGGTGACGAAGACAGTAGCAAAAATTCTGTCCGTTTTGGATATTTTTCTCTGGCAGCATTGAATACATTAAGCTATCTCAGATGGAAACCTGATGTATTGATCTGTAATGACTGGCAAATGAGTTTGCTACCTATTTTTCTAAATTCTGGACTTGTTGATAAAGAATTCCTTGAAGGTGTGAAAATAGTACAAGTATTACATTCCAAATCCGATATGGGTGTTTATTCAAAAGAAGATTATAAGAAAATCGGACTCGTTGATTTTGAAACTACTACAGAATGTGATGGTAAGATAGATTCTGTTGCAGAATCAATGAAACTTGCAGATTATATTTTATTTGTCAATCATGAAGGAACTAATTTAGTAGAAGAGTATAAAAAGGATAAAGTGTTTTCAGACATTATCGATGGTAAGAAAGAACAGATATCAACATTTGACATTGTTGATGAAAATTGGGAAGAATCCGCTGATGAAATTGTTAGAATTATTGAGAAATTTCAGTAATCTGGAAATAAGTTATCCGCTTATTATTTTGACATTATTTTTAACTTCATGTGATGACAAACTGCCAACCAAAAGTGTTGACAATAGTATCCTTACATACTCACAATCCACTTTAACAGGAAGTGATTTTGATGTAACAAAAGTTCGTTCAAAATATGCTGCCGGCAAAGATGGTAATTTATTTTTTGGAGAAAACGATGAGATCAAGGCCATTTCGCTTGTAAGGTTTACAAGTTTTGAATATGTCCCTGATACTCTTGATGAAGTCCTGGATTTGAATCTGACTTTGTATGTTGACGACAACCTTCCTATTGATACAAACAACGTAGATAATAATTATGTAAACATCTACCTTGTGAAAACTCAATTGGATTGGGAAGAAGAAGACGCAACATTCAATATGGAGAATCCACTTTATTTAGATAATATTGAAAAAGAATTAATCGCTAGATATCTTATTGGTGATCAGGATACATGCATAATTGATTTGATGGAATATAAAGATAAGTTTATTCCATTCTGGCTTGATTCTATAGATGCAGCATCTGGAATTATTCTGGAAGGCGATGATGAAAACGGTGAGAATATTCAAAGAATATATTCAATGAATTCATCTGGTAGAGAACCACGTTTCAGTATCGACTATAGAGTTGAAGAAGACACACTTTCTAAAATCTATATTCCGAATGATGATATCACGATATGTTTCGATAAAAAAGATGAAGATCGTTCTGGCTTTCTATCAATTTCCGAAGCTTACAATGAAGCAGTTACTGTCAATTTTAGTATTAATGATTTAATGTCAGTTACTGATTCTAATGTTTATGTTCCTGAAGCAAAATTGAAACTATATATTGATCGTGAAAATTCTGAATTTTTACAGGACGATATTTATTTATATATGGCACTTCTGGATACAGCAGATTATTATGATGAATATCTTTATGATATCACTGCATCGGATAATGGACTCTTGGTTGAGCCAGACGATAGTGTTGCTGTTTTTACTCTTTCATCTGACATTCAGACTTATTTTGCTGGCTATCAGGAAAATTTTGGAATGATAATCTGGTCAGCATTTAAATCAAATGACATGTCGCAAATCCGGTTTTTTGACAATAATGCAGAAGAAGGATTGAAGCCTGAACTGAAGGTGTTGTTTGCAAAGGAGGCGAGAAAATGAAAAAACTACTCATAATTTTGCTGACTTTGTGTACTGTTATTTTTGCCGAATCATCCTATTACTCTCAAAATGGTCTTGGACTAACAAGTAATATCTTGTCGGTAAGAGGACAGGGAATGGGAAATACAGGTGGTGCTGTAATGGACTCTATTAGTTTGACTGCCAGTAATCCTGCTTTTTGGTACAATTTTCAGACAACTTCTTTACAGGGATTTATGAATTATTCCACTCAAAGTTCAGGTAAATTGGATGAAGGGTTTCGTTCATCTGATCTTGGTGGTTTGGCTGTGAAATTTCCTGTTGGTAAATTTATCGGTGTTGTATTTGGATTAAAACCACAATACAGGACTGATTACAATACCAATAATCTTGATTCTGTGGAATTTGATGGGAACACTGTAAAGTTTTTTACGGAATCTGAATATTCCGGAGGTATTTCTGAAGCCTTCCTGGGATTTGGATACAAGTTTGGTTCTCGTCTCAGTGTTGGTTTGAAGTCCAAACTATTATTTGGTAATTATGATTATGAAAATATTACTGACAAAGGTAATGACGGATCCTACAACTCTATTATCACAGAGAAAATGGAGATGCGTGGCTTGCTTTCAGAACTTGGAATTGGTTGGCATCAACCTGGAAATTTTACTTTAGGTTTATCCTATACAATGCATAATGCTTTTAGATATAAAGAGTCTATTAATTATTTTCGTGGACCTGATGTCGATGGTAAAAGGCTAAGTTTAACATTACCTGAAAAATTTACAGTATCATTGCAAAAAAAGTTGATAAAACAATTGTATTTTACATCAGATTTTTATTATTTACGCGAATATAGTGATTTTGTTAAAAAAGTTGAGTTTTTTGAAGATGTTAAAAGTGATAATTCATATTTTGTCGGTTTTGGATTAGAAAAAACTCATGATAATGGAATTCATAAAGAATATTGGAAGAATCTTGACTATCGTATGGGTTTTTTCTACAAAACAGAACCTTTTTATAAAGGTGATGAAAAGATTAAAGATATTGGAATATCTTGTGGACTAGGTGTTCCACTGAATTTCAATTTTAGTCGTGTAGATGTAAGTTTTCAATATATTAATCGATCTGGTTTTCTTGAAGATGAAATCGGAAAAGAGTCAATTTATAAAGTTAGTTTAGGAATCACAACCGGGGGGTTGTGGTTTAAGAGATTTTAATAAAATTAGTGAGGAGACATCATGTTAACTAAATACTCAAAACAAATTCTTTTGCTTTTGCTTTTTGCATTGTCGGCAATGTTGTTGGTACACTGTGTTCCACCACCAGCAACTGAAACTGAAGCAGTAACAGAAACTGTAGAAAAAAAAGACTATGATCCAAATACTTGTGACAGATATTTAAGTTTTGCGTTTGCATATTACCAAAACCAAGATTGGAAAGGTTGTGTAAAAAATTATAATATCATGTTGGAAAATGGCTGCGAAGAAGCTTACGCTGATGAAATTTTTCGTTATTTAGGCAGATCTTATAGAGAGTTGAAATCTGAAGGCGATGAATATCTCGATAGTGCAGCATATACATATCAGAAAGGCCTTGAATACCTTCCAAGTGATAACTTTTTAAGATCAAATTTAGCATATATTTACAGACTTCAAGGTAAAACAGACATGGAAATTCGTGAGTATGAAAAACTTTCTGAAAGAGATCCTGAAAATATTAAATACTACCAGGAACTTTCAAAACTTTATTTCAAAACTGACAGATTTGAAGATGTAACCTGGGCTGCTGAAAAGATTCTTGAACTTAACCCAAGTGATCAACAAGCAGTTAATGACAGATTACTTGCATATCAAAAACTAGGTAAAGATGTTGGCGAAGTTAAAAAAGAAGCATGGGAAAAAAATCCAAATGCATCTACAGGACTTGATTATGCAACAGCATTGGAAAGTGATAAAAGTTATAGTGATGCAATTGCAGTATTAAAACAAGTAACTACAATTGATCCTAGTAATTTTGAAGCATGGGAAAAATTGGGTAACAATTATAAAAATATCGATGACAAAGAAAATATTGTAAAAACATATACCCATATTGCTACAAAGATATCTCCAAGAGATTTGAATATTGTATCAAATATTGTAGAAGCGCAACTTGGTCAAGCTAAGTTTAGCGAAGCATACATTTGGGCAAAAAAAGCAATGACTATCAACGAAAATGATAAAACATCACATAAACTTTTAGGTGATGTTTATTATGGGGTTGCAAATTACAACTCTGATAGTGAAATAAGTTTTGAAGATAAGTTGGTATATAAACTAGCTTATGATTCATATAAAAAAGCAAGTTCTTTAGGTGATTTTAGTGTAAAAAGTAATTTAGATCGTTTAAAAGAATACTATATTCCTACTGATGAAGATTGGTTTATGAATAAGTATGATGCCAGCGGTAAAGATAGAACTAATTTCAAACCTGCTAAAGCTGCTTATGATTTTATACAGGAAAGTGTAATAAAATAATGACCAAAAAACTATTTATTGGATCTGACCACGGTGGCGTGGAACTAAAATCACAATTAATAGAATTTGCACTTGAACAAGACTTTAATATACAGGATCTCGGCCCAAACAGCCGGGATTCTGTAGATTATCCGGATTATGCTGCAAAAGTTGGAAAAGAAGTTGTTGCAAATGATGGATCTATGGGAATTGCTATTTGCCGATCAGGAATTGGAATTAGCATTTCAGCTAATAAAGTAAAGGGAGTCAGAGCTGCTCTGGTAAGTTGTGAGAGAGTTGCCGAACTGAGCAGACTTCATAATGATGCTAATATAATTTGTTTTGGTGCTGATTTCATTGATGCTGAAGAAGCAAAAAGATCACTAATGAAATTTGTCAGCACTGATTTTGAGGGAGGACGACACGCAAGACGTGTTGATAAACTGAGAGATTTGGAGGCTTAAAGGTGGAATTTAAATACTTACAAGACAATGAGATCTTGAATTCAATCAGAACTGAACTTGACAGAGAGAGAAATACTCTTGAACTGATCGCTTCAGAAAATTTTGTTAGCCCCGCAGTTTTGGAAACTGCCAGTTGCGTAATGACCAACAAATACGCCGAAGGTTATCCCGGCAAAAGATATTATGGTGGTTGTTTTGCAGTTGACCAGGCTGAAAATATAGCCAGAGATAGAGTAAAAGAACTCTTTGGTGCTGAATATGCCAATGTCCAACCTCATGCAGGTTCCCAGGCAAATATGGCAGTTTATTTCTCATTTTTGAATCCTGGTGATACCGTACTTGGTATGAATTTATCTCACGGTGGACACTTAACTCATGGAAGTCCTGTAAATTTTTCTGGTAAACTTTTCAACATCGTTTCTTATGGTGTAAAAAAAGAAACTGGAAGAATTGATTATGATGATGTTGCTGCAAAAGCAAAAGAACATAAACCTAAAATGATTATTGCAGGTGCAAGTGCTTACCCACGTTTCATTGATTTTGCAAAATTTCGTGAAATTGCTGACAGTGTAGGTGCATTTCTGATGACAGATATGGCTCATCCAGCGGGATTGATTGCTGCCGGACTTCATCCAAGTCCATTACCTCATTGTCATGTAGTAACTTCCACAACTCACAAAACATTACGTGGACCAAGAGGTGGATTGATCCTTATGGGGAAAGATTACGAAAACACACTTGGACATGTTGCTGCAAAATCGGGTCGTGTAAAAATGATGTCTGAAATCATTGACTCCAATGTAATGCCTGGAATTCAAGGTGGACCCTTGATGCACATTATCGCAGCAAAAGCCGTTGCTTTTGGCGAAGCATTGAAACCTGAATTCAAAGTCTATGCACAACAAGTAATTGATAATACAAATACACTTGCTGAAGAATTAATGGCAATGGATTTTCAATTGATTTCTGGTGGAACAGATAATCACCTGATTTTGATTGATTTGACAAATAAAGGTATTTCTGGAAAAGCTGCAGAAAATGCTTTGGAAGAAGCCGGAATTACAACAAATAAAAATATGGTCCCATTTGATACAAGAAGTCCATTTGTTACAAGTGGAGTTCGTATTGGTACTGCTGCACTTACTACTAGAGGTATGAAAGAAGCAGATATGAAAAAGATCGCAGGTTTTATTAATACAGTGATCAATGATCCGAAAAATGAAGAGGTTTTAAACAAGGTAAAGAATGAAGCTAAAGAACTTTGTAGCCAATTCCCGCTTTACCAGGAAATAACAATATAAAATGAAGTGCCCGTTTTGTTCATCAGATGAAATTAAAGTAATTGATTCCAGGTCAGCACAAAAAGGTAAAGCTATTCGTCGTCGTCGTGAATGCTTGGAATGCCATCACCGTTTTACAACATACGAACATGTAATAGAAACACCTGTTTCTGTTATCAAAAGTGATGGAGGCCGAGAAGAGTTTGACAGAACAAAATTGGAACGTAGTCTGAAAATTGCCTGCAATAAACGCAAAATTTCTTCAGACATTATTGAACACATAATTAAAAATATTGTATCACAAGTTGAAGACCTTGGAAATACAGAAGTAGAATCATCATTTATTGGTGAACTTGTGATGCAATATTTGAAAAAATATGATGATGTAGCATACATCAGATATGCATCAGTTTACAAAAAATTTCAAGATATTGATGAGTTTCGCGATCAGATAGAACATTTTTCAAAAGATGATGTGGAACAGGAATAAGTTTCAGGCTTATAAGAAAAACTGATGGAAAAAGATATTTTACAGATATTAGCCTGTCCTGAATGTAAAAGGAAATTGAAGTTAGTAGAAAATGAGAAGTTGATTTGTGAAAATTGCAGATTGATATTCAAGATTGAAAATGAAATACCGATACTTCTAACTGAAAAAGCTAATAAGTTTTAAAGAGATAAAAAATCTTGTATTATGAAGAATAGTAATGTAATTTTCATAAAATTTTAGGAGAATAAGAACCAAAAAAATTGTTAAGAACTTCAATTAATTTATTAAAATACTCAAAAGTTAATTTTATACATTTTAAAATTTAAAATTTCAGTAAATTGTACAAATCGTTACGACCGAATTATTTTGATTCGGTTTTTTATTACAAGGAGAAATTAAATGAAACGCATATTTTTTACATTTGTGATAATTTCTATTTTATTATCCAATGCACTTGCAAGTAGTGAAGCTGGTGCAGTTTGGCTACTCATTAATCCTGGCGCGAGATATTGTGGAATGGGAGAAGCAGGAGTTGCTGTTGCAGATAATGCTGATGCTACTTTCTACAATCCTGCCGGATTAGGTTTTCTTGGAGGCAAAGAACTATCTTTGATGCACGTTCAATGGCTTCCAAATTTAGCAGATGATCTTTATTATGACTTTATTGCCTATCGCCATTATGTCAAAGATATTGGTACTTTTGGTGGTAATATTGCTTTGATGAATCTTGGTGAACAGACTGCAACATCTGAGACTGGAGATGTACTTGGTACTTTTCGTTCTTATATGTTAGCTATTTCTGGTTCTTATGGTACAAGATTATCTCGTACATCATCTTTTGGTGGTAACTTCAAAATTATCCATCAGCATTTGACAGACATGCTTGCCGGTAGAGAAAAAGGTAGTGGACAATCTACCAATTTTGCTTTTGACCTTGGTTATATGAAAAAAGAGTTTTTGCTAAGAAACCTGACTTTTGGTGCTAATGTCGCTAATATTGGTAACAAAATTTCTTTTGTTGATGTAGAACAAGCTGATCCAATGCCTACAAATTTAAAACTTGGGATGAAATATGACATCTTCAGAAATCACAACAAAATTTCTGTAACCTATGATATCAATAAACTTTTAGTTGCATCATATCCTGACAGAGATGTTGATGGCGACAAAAAAATTGGTGGCTGGGACGAAGATGGAAATCGAAGCCCTGGTGCAGAATTTAATAAAGATGGCAAAAGAGAAGGTGCACATACTGATGCATGGTACAAAGCACTTTTTACATCATGGGTTGATGACTGGTTTTTACTTCATGATGCTGACCTCGATGGTAATAGTACTGTTGGTGGTTATGACAAAGATGGAAACAAAGTAGATAATGGTAAATACAATAAAAGTGGAAATCAGGAAATAGATGCTGGTAGTTTCGGTAATGAACTGGAATCACTTGTTCATAATTTTGGAATTGAATATTGGTACAATAATCAGTTTGCCGTTCGTATGGGTGGAATTTATGACAAAGAAGGTGATATCAGACTAAAAAACGGTTTGCCGATTATGACTTTTGGTGCAAGTTTAAAAATTGCTGGGCTTGGTGCTGACTTTGGTTATACATACGGAGAATCAGGACACCCAAGAGCAAACACAATGTTTTTCTCTTTTAGTATAAAAATGTAAGGTTTTAAGAATCATCACAAATGAGAAAAAATATGCGTAAATTTACTCTCTTAATGTTACTTATGGCCTCTACTTTTGTATTTGGAAAAGACCTGGTAGCTTTGAATAAAAATGTTTCTACTTTAAATGGACCTAAGGAAATCAACAATATTAAGATTTGTGCATTAAGAGTTGATTTTCAGGTAGATGATAAAGAAATCACATCAGGAACCGGGAAGTTCCTTTATATACCTGAGACTGATGATACTTTAAATAGTAAATTCAAGATTGATCCGGTACCTCATAATCGTACTTACTTTAAGGATCATATACAATCATTAGCCAATTTTTACAACCATGCAAGTAATGGAAAATTAACCATTGATGCAGGTAATTCTGAAGTTTATCCGTTGAACGACAGCGAATACTTTACGGTTTCGAAACAAATGGATTATTACAATCCGTTTTTGGTAGAAGATTCAGTTGATATTCGTCTTGCTGAATTATTTATTGAATCAGTTCAACTGGCAGACAATGATGTGAATTTTGCTGACTATGATGTTGTGGTAATTTTTCATGCTGGAGTTGGGCAGGACTTCGCAGTTGACCTTGACCCAACACCATACGATATTCCATCGGCTTTCTTAAATCCAAATGATATTAAAAAAGCAGTATCAAATCCAGGATCCTTCAATGGTATTTCTGTAGATAATGGTAATACACTTCTCAATGAATGTATCATTTTACCTGAAACTCAGAACCATACGTTATATGAAAAATGGGACGAAGTTTTTTATACTGATGATGCTTTCAATGTGCAGGTGGGACTGAACGGTACTTTTGCATTCATGTTTGGTTTTTACCTTGGAATTCCCGGAATGTACAACACTGAAACCGGTGATGCCGGAATCGGACGTTGGGGAATGATGGATCAGGGATCAGTGAATCTCAATGGACTTGTTCCAGCACTTCCAAATGCGTGGATACGTGAATATATGGGATGGATTAATCCTATCGAAGCTATTTATGGTGGAGATGTGAAATTAGCTCATGCTGAATCAGAATCAGATACACTTGCCTGGAAAATCAGGATAGATGATGATGAATACTTTCTTGTTGAAAATAGATGTAATTTTATAAGAGATAATTGGAATCTTGACAGTATCAGAAATAAAATATATGAAGATTTACCAAGGGATTCAGATTTTCCTTCGATACTTCCATTGGTAAAGGATTCAATTGGGGCAGTGTTTTCAGAAGAAACTGGAGTATTACTTTCTGTTCCCAGATATGATTATGGGTTGCCTGGAAGTGGACTTTTGATATGGCATATTGATGAAACTGTAATTAATGCTAATCTAGAAACCAATAGTGTAAACAATGATCGTGAGCGACGTGGTGTTCATCTTGAAGAAGGTGATGGTGCTGTGGATATTGGTTTTCCACCAGCAAATATGTTTTCAGATGTTCACAATGGTTGGGGATTCGATGCATGGTTTGCTGGAAATGAAGGTTTCTGGGATATAAATAAAAACTTTTATGGATCTGAAGATTCTGCTTTTGTCGGATTCACTGATTATACTTTTCCAAGCACAAAAAACAATGATAATGTCTACACTGGAATATCAATTGATAAAATTGGTCAAAGTGGTGAAACTATGGAATTTGTCATTGATTTTGATGCGAAAGATGGACAGTTTCCAATGGCAGTGGAGAATGTAAAAGCAATGGCTTTTTGTGATTATGATAATGATGGAAACGAAGATATGATTATCGTATCTGATGATATCTATCTATATAATGGAAACGGAGAATTTGTTTCAAAGTGTCTTTATTATTCTGAAAATATTGGAGATATAGAAATTGCTTTAGATGGTGATCAATTATATATGGCTTTTGAAAATGGAAATAATGTTCACATCAAAGAGTTTACAATTTCTGAAAACGGTAATATTAGTGATAACAATGAAGATACCACCTCATTATCTCAATCAGAAATTACCTCAAATATGCTAATAGTAGATGGATCTTTGACCTTTGCAATTAATGGAAGTACTGGTAGTACTATTAAGCAAAATTCATCAAATTTTGGAGTTAATTCTCATATCATTAAAATTGGTAATTTTCAAAATCAGTTATTTTTTCTGACAGATGATTATAAAGTTCTTTTATCAGAAAATGTTATTAGCGAAAGTTCAATAGAATCAATTTACTATGATGCTGAAGGAACTGTTCAATCAATGGCTGCATATCTTTCATCTGATAAGTATGTTAATTTAGTAATTACTACGGATGATAATTTGGTATTGATTCATAATCTGACTTCAGATGATAGGGAAGTTAATAGTATAGAATTTAAATGTCACTCCAATCCAATCATCTCAGACATTAATGGTGATGGAAATAATGACATCATTGTAGTTAGTGATGGGGTAATCTACGCTTTTGATGAAAATTTTATATTACTGCAAAATTTCCCAATCGACATGCCAAATCTTTTCAAAGGCCAATTATTTGATAAGACAATTTATACAGCGAATGTAGATGGTAATGATGAAACTCTAGAGATTATTGCTTCCATAAGAAATATAGGTGTAGCAGCCTTTAATTATGAAGGTGAACTGGTTGATGGCTTTCCGATTGCTACTATTAGACCTAAACCTAAAACTGGAATGTCTGGATTATATAGTAAAGATGGATCGACCTATTTTCTTTCCATTGGTTATCATGAAATGAATTCAGTGAAAATTTCAGAAAATTCTTTTGATGAAAGATCATGGGCTAAAAACGGTTATGACGGTAATAGTTATTATTATTCCTATCAACCAACTGTAACTGTTGATACTGATAAATCTCTATTAAATAAGAAAAAAACATTTTGTTGGCCAAATCCTGTTGAGACAGACGAATGTTATTTGAGATATTGGGTTTCTGAAGATTGTGATATTACCATTAATATTTTCAACATGGCCGGACAATTTGTGAAGTCGTTTTCACAATCCGATCCTCATGTTAATCAATACAATGAGATTACCTGGAACGTGGCTGATATTCAAAGCGGAGTATATTTCGCCATTATCAAAGCGGAAAAAGGCAGCAAGTCAGAAACTGAAACCGAAAAAATAATGATTATCAAGTAATCCGGAGATTTTTTTACGTGAAATATATAATCAGAACATTTACTCTTTTATTAATTTTTAGTTTGTCACTATCTGCACAGTATGGTACTTATAACCATCCTGAATTGGAGTGGACAACCTTTGAGACTGAACATTTTGTCGTACATTATCATGATGGAACAGAATGGACAGCAAGAGAAGCCGTCAAAGTAGCAGAAACTGTGTATCCTTTGATCACAAAATTTTATGACTTTGAACCCAGTAACAAAACGGAATTGATAATAAAAGATACAGACGATATTGCCAATGGTGCAGCCTATTATTTTGATAACAAAATTGATATTTGGGCATCACCTTTGGATTTTGAATTGCGTGGTGCACATCGTTGGCTTCGTAATGTTATTACTCATGAATTTGCACATATTGTAAGTTTGCAGAAATCCATGAAAGCCGGACGAAATATTCCAGCCGGATATTTTCAGTACATGGGCTATGAACCGGAAAAACGCCAGGATGTGGTTCGTGGTTATCCTAATGTCATTATCTCTTATCCGATTCCAACAGTTGTGATTCCTATGTGGTTGGCTGAAGGTATGGCACAATTTCAATATCCCGGTGCAACAAATGACTACTGGGACTCACATCGTGATATGATCATTCGTGATCGTGTATTGAATGACAAACTTTTGTCTTTCAAAGCAATGGAGAGTTTCGGTAAATATGGAATCGGTAGTGAGTGTGTTTACAACCAGGGATTTGGCCTGACTAAATTCATTGCTGATAAATATGGTGAAGAATCAATCTCAAAACTTGCAGAAAATCTATCAAGTCCATTTCAGTGGAATATCAACAAATCCATGAAAAAAGTTGTTGGTAAATCCGGTGAAGAAGTTTATTCAGAATGGAAATCTCATCTGACAAAAAATTATTTTGATCAGACAGAGAATATTCGTGAAAACCTACAAATGGGTGAAAATATTCAGGAAGAAGGAATTGCTCAACTCCATCCAAACTGGTCAAATGATGAGGAATTTTACTACCTTTCCAGTAAAGGAACAGACTACTTCTCATTGACATCACTTTATCGATATAATGTAAAAACCAAAAAAGATGTTAATATTGCACCTCGTATTCAATCCAGAACCTATGCAACCAAAAATAATAGATTCTTATTTTATTCCAAAAAAACTGAAGCGAATAAACGAGGTTCAGTTTTTTACAATATTTACAAGTTTGACCGCAAGACCAAAAAAGAAATTCAAATAACAAAAGACCGTCGTGCAAAAAATCCTGTTCTTTCTCCTGATGAAAAATTAATTTTCTTTGTACATGGAAAAAATGGTAAAGCGGAAATTTACAAACTAGAGATTGAATCTAAAAAAGAAACATTTCTAGCAGAATTTGATCACGGCATCCAGGTACATAACATTCATCTTTCTACAGATGGGAAAACACTGGCTTTTGACATGACAGCAAATCATGGTCGCGATGTATTATTTCTGAATGTAGAAACAAAAGAAATTACTTCATTCCTTACTGATGATTTTGATGAACGTGATCCATACTTTTCACCTGATGGAAAATGGTTATATTATTCTTCTGACAGAACTGGAATTTTTAATATTTACAGAAAATCTATTGAAGATGAGAAAGTTGAACAGATCACCAATGTCACTGGTGGAGCATTCATGCCAGCTGTAAATAGTAAAGGTGAATTACTTTATTCTCATTTTCAGGATTCAAAATACAAAATTGCCTACTTAAAAGAATATCAACCTGTTGAACCTGTAAAATCACATTATTTAGAAGGGTATGAAAATAGAAATTATCCAATGCTAGATCTTGTTGATATTGATGAAACTGAAGATCGCGACTATACAATGCGATACTCTAAAGTTTTTGTGCTACCAAAATTGATGATCGATTATGGAACACCAAAACCTGGTTTTTATTTCTTTACTTCTGAAATTCTCAATCAGTTTAACGCATTTGGAACTGCTTCAATAAATCCTGATGGTGAACATGATGTTGCAGCATTGCTGGAATACAAGAAATTAGAACCAACAATATTTTTGGAATATTATGATATTTCTCGTGGTCTTTATAATAAGAAAAGTGAAGTGAATGGTTATCCCGGAGTGTTTGATTATAATTTTCATTTACAACAATTGATAGTAGGGGCAAGTCGTCCATTTTCTAATTTTCACAATCTGAGATTTGATGTATCTCTATCTAAATATAATTCAAGTGTTGATCAAAATATTGCAGCAGCTGGAATTCATACCAATGGGTTTACCTATGATTATTACCAGGGATTGAATTTTATGCTTACCTGGGATATGGATATAATGCTTCCTTCAGTAAATACTGAAACAAATCCGACTAACGGCTTTGAGATAAAAACAATCTTCTATAGAAATTATGACAAGTTCCTGAAAGAATTTGGTGTGAATAAAGATTATGGCACATTAAAAGAGATCTTCCGTGATAATAATTACTGGAAAATCGAGCATGAAGGAAAATGGCATCACAAATTATTCAGTTCAGAATTAGTTGGCAATGTTAATTGGAGAGTTGGCTGGATTTCAAAACCAGACATCGATTCATTTTTTAATTTCTTTGCAGGAAGTGCTCCTGGATTAAGAGGCTATCCATATTATGCCTTAGAAGGAAGAAATTTATTTAATGCTGGATACACATTTCGTTATCCATTATTTAAGCAGAAAAATATAAAACTTGGCGTATTTAACCTGCAAAATGGTTTCATCGGAGCCTATGCAGAGGCAGGCAATGCCTGGAGCCAGGTTGAAGGATACAAAGATTTACAGATAGATGGCGTTGTTGACGATTTTGGCGGAGTTACTAAAAACTTATTAAAAGATTTTAAAAAAGATGTGGGAATGGAATTGAGGTTTTCTGGGTTTTCATTCTATGGTTACCCTACAGCAATTTCATTTGACATGGCTTATGGACTGGATGAATTCATAGTGACTGATAATGAAAAAAATGACAATGTCTATGGTAAAGAAATACGAACTTATTTAACAATATTATTTGGACTATAAAGGAGGAAACTCATGTTAAAAAAACTAGTTTTAACAGCAATTATCGCTTCTATGATTCCAGCAATTGTGCTTGCACAACATTTTGATTTGCAGGGATTCAAAAATTCTACAATGCATGGCAAACAATTTATGTACAGTATGCAACAGAAAAACAATGACGATGTATGGATCGAAGATTCCGTAGCCTATGATTATGAAAAATCTCCTGGTAAAGCTTTCCTAATGTCAGCAGTTATTCCAGGTGCTGGTGAATTTTATACCGGACATTGGAAAAGAACAATTGGTTTTCTGGGTATGGAAGCACTTCTGTGGTCTATGTATTTTGTTAAGAATGCTGAAGGTGAAGATATTGAAGATGAATATATCAAATATGCTGATGGCAACTGGGATCTGCAAACATGGATCGATTTGGTAACCGGACAAGAGGTTGGGGGGTTATTAGATGGATCTCATCACTTATATGGTATTGC
>Ga0070729_10004217_pt1 | contig 15879 bp, 9 predicted proteins | sample tdDd472_FD_66725 | JGI IMG/M metagenome (GOLD analysis project Ga0070729, IMG submission 66725) | Marine sediment microbial communities from the Atlantic coast under amendment with organic carbon and nitrate - tdDd47.2 | ecosystem: Environmental > Aquatic > Marine > Coastal > Sediment | place... | reverse complement strand
TTATGTGACTCTTTCAATGGTAGAAAAACATAAAATTCCTTCCGGTAAAACCACATATGAAGTTGAATTTTATGATAGTGAAAAATATCATACTGATACAAGCCCATATTTTAAAATTTGGGATGTTTTAGCAGATACTCTAGTTGTTGATTCTATAGAAGTTGAAAATTATGGAGAAGATAGTCCCTTATTCAATGGTGCTTTGATTTCCATTTTCAATGATACAACTATTGCAATGGACGAGGATAAAACAAAATGGGTAAATGGAAATTCTGATTATGGAATCAAAGTTCGTCTCAATCCTGATTGGGAAAATCTTGCAGGTTTTAGATTGAATTTGAATCAGCCAGCTGATTTTGAGATTGAATTTCATGATGAACTGGTTGTTCAGTCCAATGCACTTTTTGGTTTGAAATCTTTTCCATGCAATGTTTCAATTTTTAATAAAACGGATTCTGTGGAAGTGAATTATTTATTGATGGATAATGATGGAAATGAAAAATACAGTCATGGTGATGATTTAGTAATTGTTGTTCCAGATGATGACTTTGTATTAAAAAATTATTTATCCTGGATGGTACGTTTTGATTCTGATTTTGATATTGATTCCACCAATGGTTATAATGATACAATCTGGAATACAATCGACGAACCAAAAACGGGTGATAAATTACTGCTTTCTATCAAAAAACCTTTCAGAGGAACATCCTATGAAATGGCTTTAGACACCTTGGGAAATGGTGATGTTGATACAAATTATGTTGTGGCACAACAAGGTGATGCTTTCAGATTTACTCTGCAGGGAGCAGATTCCAGCAATACTTTAGCAAAGCAGGAAATGGATGATATTTGCGTTGTTCCTAATCCTTATGTTGTTAGTGCTTCCTGGGAACCTCAGAATCCATACAAATTTGGTCGTGGAGAACGACGGATACAGTTTTTCCATCTGCCAAAGGAATGTACAATCCGTATCTACACATTGCGTGGATATCTGGTAGATACAATTAAACACAATGGTACATCTGATGATGGAATGGAATCTTGGGATTTGATTTCCAAAGATGGAAACGATATTTCTTATGGAGTCTATATTTATCATGTAGATGCCCCGGGTGTTGGTGAAAAAGTTAGTCGATTTGTGGTGATTAAGTAATGGGAATTTTTAGACAAAATTCTACCACCTTTCAAATGGTCATAAGACCTTTGAAATGGAGTTTTTCACATCCGAAAAAGGAATTCAACCATTCCGAAGGTCTAAAGGGCCATTCGGAAGGTTTCAAGTGTCACAGAGTATTTTTATATTTTCTAATTGCCTTGTTTCTCTTTTCATGTAGTAATAATGATAAAGAAGTTGTGGCCTCTGTCAATGGCACAGAAATCACATCAGAAGAAATTGCTTTCGCTTATGAATTTGCCCCCCGAAAGATCACACAACAGGGAAAAGATAAAGCCCTGAAAATGATTCTTGATGGAATGGTGAAGAAGCAACTTTTTGCTGAAGAAGCGATAAATCATAATCTTGATGAAAATCCTGAGATTCAGGAAAGTATCGACTATTTCACACGAGCAGCGATTAATCGTGAATTGTATAAAAAACATGTGCGAGATTCAATTATTATTGATGATGCAAGTATTGTTCAAGCATATAAACGAAGCAATGAATTACTGTTTGTAAAACATTTTATTACAACTGATGAAAAAGAAGCAGGTTGGATTTCACGTGGAGAAATCGATGTAATTCATCAAACTATCAATCAAAACGAAACTGAAATTGTCAAATTTGGTAAAGTTGACCAAATCACTTTTAACCAGATAAATCAGAAATTTGAAGATGTAATCTTTTCGTTGCCATTAATGCAATTGTCAGAACCTATCTTTGATGGTAAATATTATCACGTTTTTCGTGTTGTAGATAAATCAATTGATGGAATGCAGACAGTAGAAGATTTCCAGAAAAATGAAGAATCTTTGGCTAATGCACTTCGAAAAAGAGCAGAACATCAGCGGGCATTTCAATTTGTAAATCATATTATGGAACCAGAAAATCTGGTGATAAAAGCAGATGCTTTGAACTGGATGGTGGAAAAGATAAAATTTCAAAAAAATCCTGATATTAAGCCAAGATTATTGACAAATATTGAACTACAATCCTTTGATGAATCTGATATGCTCACAAAGAATATTGCAGAGTTCAAATCTGGCGAAATTACTATAGAAGATTTTCAAAAAATTTATCTCATGAATTCCATTGAAATTTCTACAAAAAATGAAAATAGTATCAGATCTGGTTTGAAAAACATTATCGCAATCTATGTTCGGGATAAAGTCTTTTCAAAAATTGGGATAGCTGAAAATCTTGACCAAAAAGAATCTGTGCAAGAGGAACGGAAATTTTGGGAAGTGAGATTACTAGCTAATGAGCTGAAGCGAAAGATTTATGACGATTTGAATACTGCGACATCTGATTCCAGCCAATTGGATGATATATACAATGAAGCAATCGAGAATTTGACTAAAGAATTATACGCAAAAAGTACAATTGAAATAGATGGTGAAAAATTGAAATCAATCAGGACTTCAGATGAAGGATTGAGCAGGAAAATTGATTTTTTTGCAAAGTACTTACAATAAGAAACTACTCCTTTATCCCCTCCTTTAAGGAGGGGACTGAGGGGAGGTTAACAAAAGAAAATAAAAGGATTCGGGAGATATAAATGAAAAGACTTATGACAATATTAATCATTTCAACAGTTCTATTTGCAAAGGACAGGTTGACAAATGTTGGAACTACTGCAGCCTCTTTCCTTGAGGTTGGTGTCAGTGCCAGAGCCATTGGAATGGGCGGTGCTTTTGTGGGAATTGCTGATGATGTTTCCTCATTATATTGGAATCCTGCAGGACTGGGAGTTATGAAGCAAAGTGAAGCAGTTTTTGAACAAGTAGATTGGCTGGCTGGAATAAGTTTCAATTATTTCGGTGTTGCTGTGCCTCTGGCTGGATACGGAACCATTGGTCTTTTCATCAACTCGATGACAATGCCAACCATGAAAGTGAGAACTGTGGAATATCCGGATGGAACAGGTGAGGATTTTGATGCATCCAGTTTTGCCGCAGGATTAGCCTATGGAAAAAGTCTTACTGATCGTTTTTGTATTGGCTTCAATCTGAAATATATCCGTGAATCTCTTTGGCATGAAAAGTCTCAGAGTTTTGCCTTTGATGTAGGCACAAAGTATGAAACTGGAATCAAAGGTTTAAGTATTGGTGCTGCAATTACAAATTATGGTCCTGATATGAAACTTGATGGTAGTGATTTGATAATTTACCATGATACTGATCCAATGATTGATGGAAATAATGACAAGATTATGGGAAAATTACTGACAGAAAAATGGCCATTACCATTGAATATGCAATTTGGAATTGGTTATGATATTTACGATACAAAAAATTTGCGCGTAACTACTGCAATCGATGCATTTCATCCGATTAATAATAGTGAAAGTATAAATCTCGGATGTGAGATTGCTGTGATAAATATGCTTTTCATCCGTGGTGGCTATAAAGGACTTGGACAGGAAGATACAGAAGAAGGATTGACCTTTGGTGGTGGAATCAATTACCGACTTTTCGGACAATCCAATATTAAACTGGATTATGCGTACACCGATTTTGGGAGATTGGAACAAACAAACCGGTTTACAATTAGATTGAATTTTTAGCAACTGTGACTTAGGTTAAATAAAGAAAAATTACGAGCCACTGATTGCACAGATAAACATAGAATTTAAATTATTTTGCCGCGGAGTTAAGCGGATTATTACGGATAAAGATGAAAACCAAACTACTATATTTAATCACATTCACTTCAATATTCCTTTTTGGAGAGCAAATCAATATCCCCAGAATCGAATCAATGCCGAATTTTCCTCAACCCTACGAAATGAGAAACTGGAAACAGGTAACAATGGGTTACGACTCCCTGGTCTTTGATTTCACTAAAACCGGTGAATATTTACCTTTGGTTTGGACCGATGGAAATAGCACGAATTATCCCAGTCACAATCGTTTTGGACTACATACTGCTGTGGGAAATCAAGGAGCCGAGGCCATCAATATATTGCCTGCTGTAGTCAGTGCTTCACTTGTTGGAATTGATAAATCTGATCAAAATGGTCAAAATTGGGTGCTGATGTGCGAAGAGTTTTTCAATCGACGTGAATCTGAGAATATTTACCTGAATAATTTTACTGGCAACAGTGGTGGGGACTGGTGGTATGACACCATGCCGAATATCTATTTTTATATGCTTTATTCAATTTATGGATCAGTTGGTGATTTTGATTATCAATTGACCAAAGTTGCTGACCAATGGTTGGAAGCAGTAAAAGCAATGGATGGAAGCACAACTCCCTGGACAGAACCTTATATGAATTATCGGGCCTGGAAAATGTCAACCATGGAACCACTAACTTCTGGTGTGAAACAGGCAGAAGCAGCTGGTGCAATTGGTTGGATTTTATATAATGCCTATAAACAAACTAGTGAAGAAAAATATCGAATCGGAGCCGAATGGTGTATGGAATTTTTAAGTAATTGGGACAGCAATCCTGCTTATGAATTACAATTGCCTTTCGGAATATATGCTGCTGCGAAAATGAATGCAGAACTGGGGACTGATTACAATATTGAAAAAATGCTGAACTGGAGTTTCGATCCAAATGACAATGCCCGGAATTGGGGTGTATGTTTGGGAAATTGGGGTGGCTTTGATTGTGATGGACTTGTTGGTGAAGCGAAATATGATGGCTATGCCTTTTTTATGAATGGTGCTGATCAATTTGGAGCACTTATTCCAATGGTTCGATATGATAATAGATTTGCCCGAGCAATTGGAAAATGGGCACTAAACCTATCCAATGCATCCCGATTGTTCTATACAAATTATCTTCCCGATTTCAACCAGGATGGAGAAGCCTGGGCTCATCAATATGATCCAAACTCCTATCTCGCTCATGAAGCCATGCGGGAAAGTGGTTTGAATACTGGAATTTCACCCTATGCAACAGGAGATTTTATTCGAAGTGGTTGGGGACCCAGTAATTATGTACTTTACGGATCATCTCATGTGGGAATGTTTGGTGGGATCATTGATACAACGAATATTGAGGGAATTCTTGAGTTGGATTTGTGCAAAACTGATTTTTTTAATGAAAATACATTCCAAACTTATCTCTATTACAATCCGTATGATGAAGCCAAAGATGTTGAACTGGAAGTAGGTTGGACGATTGTTGATCTTTATGATGCTGTGACAAATGAAATAATTACTTCAAATGTTTCCGGTATTGGAACTTTTACAGTTTCACCAGATGAGGCTAGAATCATTGTTCTGATTCCATCTGGATCACAACTGACTTATGATTTAAATATGACTTTGGTTAGTGACATTGTAATTGATTATTCATCCGGTGAAAGTGTGGAAAATTATCCACCTCGGATCAAAAGTTTGGCAACAGAAACACCTGAAATTCAATTCGGTCAACAGGTTAATTTATATTGTACTGCAACAGATAGGGAAGATGCTGAACTGAATTATAAATGGATTGTTGGCAGCGATACACTTGAAGAAACCGGAAGTGTTTTGAATTGGAGAAGTCCTTCTGAAGCAGGATTATTTGAAATTATTTCCATTGTTAAAGACTCACAAAATGAAATGGTTTCTGATACAATTCATATTAATGTAATTGAATCAATCAATCATGCACCCATTATCGAAAAATTAGAGTCGGAATCATCCAAAATTGGATTGGAAGAAGCAACAATAATTACATGTTTTGCTGAGGATGAAGATGGAGATGAATTGAGTTATAGTTGGTCAGCAGAATTTGGTGAAATTACCGGAACTGATTCTAGTATTGTCTGGAGAGCACCGAATGAAGAAGGTAATTACAAGATACTCTGCCAAATAAATGACACGCGTGGAGCAACTGCAAAAGATAGCATTATTATTCTGGTTCGAGATGAGTCTACTGAAGATGCAGAGCCTATTGTCTATTTAACCTTTGATGGCAATGCAGATGATATTAGTGGGTACTATCATCATGGAAATATTGTTGGTGCGGCATTGACTTCTGACCATCTTGGTACTGCTAAATCAGCATATTTTTTTGATGGCGTGAATGATAAAATTTCTATTACAAATACGAATGAATTGAATTTTCAAAATGGCATAGCAGTGTGTTTCTGGATGAATCCTACACAACTGTTTGACCGGGAGGCATTCCCAATATCTCATGGAAGTTGGGAAAATCGCTGGAAAGTTTCCATTATTCCAGACCACAGATTACGATGGACTATCAAAACTTCATCGGGAATCAAAGATCTGGATTCCTCTACAAAACTTGCTGAAAATGTTTGGGTTCATGTTGTAGCAATTTTTGATGGCGAAGATGTAGAGATATATCTTAATGGTGAATTGAATTCTCACACTTCTTTCTCTGGTCAGATTCTCACCACTGATATTGATTTGACTATCGGACAAATGCTTCCTTCAAATACAGCTTACAATTTCAAAGGTGCTATTGATGATGTGAGGATTTTTAATGCAGCTATTAGCGAAGCACAAATTCAAAAAATTTACTCCGGTTCCACTTCCATTAATGAATTGGGTGAAATTGCAATTCCTGAGAATTATTGCCTGCAACAAAATTATCCAAATCCCTTTAATCCAGAAACCATGATCAGTTATGAGTTACCGGAAAATCAGTTTGTTATTCTTGAAATTTATGATATTTTGGGTGAAAAGGTTGATGAATTGGTTTCCCAAAATCAATCAGCAGGAAGATATAATATTCAATGGAATTCCTCGAATGTAAGTTCCGGAATTTACTTCTATAAATTACATACAAATAATTTTGTGGAAATTAAGAAATGCTTGAAATTGAAATAGTGAAAAAGTAGACGAATGATTAATTCAAAAAGCCAATATATAAAGATGATTTCAATAGGATTAATTCTACTATTTAATTCCTGTACAGACGATACAAAATTAAAGAATATTACAGTCCCGTTTTCCGGAGAAGCTACAATAGAAGTAGGTGGTCGATTTGTTGGTGTTGAATTTCATCGCAGTCAAATGATTCCACAACGGATCAGTTTCTATTATCCGGTGGCCAATAGTATTGATCACAACAAAGATTTTTGGCACAGAGATACATCTTTTGTGATGAATTGGCAATTGTTTGCAAATGATGATTCAACTATTGTTTTGGGGCGAAATCCTGTAGATATTGAACTGAATCCTTATTCTGTGAAATTTATTGAGAAACGAGAAAATTTAGAAATTACCGCATCCTATAGATTCTGTTTTGAAAAACCTGCAATGGTTCTACTGATAAGCATAAAAAATTTACTAAAAGAACCAAGCCGCATTCATTTTGAAACTAATTTAAAAACTCCGATCAAGACCTGTCATACTTATCAATTGCTGGATGAATCGGTTGTGAATTTTGACGAGAATACCATTTATACAAATTTTCCAAATATTGAAGCAGATTCGGCGACAATATTTGTTTCAAATGCCGGTTTAATACCTATAGATATAAATGCTGATCAGCAAAATGCCGGATTTATTTATGAAAAGGAATTGATTCCCGGTGAAAGTATGGAAATTGTTCAGATAATTGGTTCATGTAAAAATCAGGAAGTCGCAGAAATAATAGAATATCTTCTGGAAAACTATGAGAATGAGATCAATACTTATGAAAATTATATTAAAGAATACTCTCTGAATAAAACAAAATTTTATACCGGAGATTTTGAAACAGATAAATCAGTCGCCTATGCCAAGGCAATCATGGAAACGAATAAGCATTATCTCGATGATGAAATTGTGCCGATGCCTTGCCCGGCTGAATACAATTTTCAGTTCACTCATGACCAATTAGTAACAGATTTGGTTGCTGTAAATTATGATCTGGAACGTGTTAAATTTGATCTCAATTATATAAAAAACCATGCTGATTCTAATAAAATCATTCCTCATGCTTACTATTGGAAAGATGGAGAATATAGAACAGAATTTGCTAGTTCAGACAATTGGAATAATTTCTGGTTTATCATCGTTTCTGCTTCATATCTGAGACATAGTAATGATATTCAATTATTGACGCAACTTTACCCATATTTGCAGATATGCAAAACCAATGCATTGAAGACATTGGAAAAGGATGATTTGATGTGGTCATATCGTCCTGATTGGTGGGACATTGGACATAATTATGGAGCAAAATCCTATATGACGATCCTGGCAATCAAAGCAGTCCGGGATTTTGTCTATATATCAACAATTCTTGGTAATGATGATGATTTAGTTGAGTTAAGCCAAAGTGCAGATCAAATGGAATCAGCATTATCAGAAAAATTATGGTCAGAAAAACATGGGTATCTAATGAACTATTTCGAAGATGGTTCACTTGATCCTCATTACTATATTGGTTCTTTATTAGCACCTCATTATTGCAATTTAGATGAAGATAAATTGGAATTACTGCTCCAAACAGCAAAAACAAAACTGCTAGATGAAAAAATTGGGATTTACAATGCTTTTCCAATGGATTTTGAGAAATATAAAGATATTATCCGCTATGTTAATGATGAAGTTGGTGCGAAATACTATTATTTCAATGGTGGAATCTGGCCCCAGGGAAATGCCTGGTATGCATTATCTCTAATCAAAAATGGCAACAGGGAAGAGGCCTCAAATTTTATCAAAAACACAATGTCATTGTATGGAATAATGAAGGGGCCAAATGGGCAACCTGCTTATTATGAGGTTAGAACAACAGATTCAGATCATGAGAAATATGGAAAAGTCGACAAACCACAATTTTTATGGGCGGGAGCATGGTATATTTATAGTTTATACAATTTGCAGTTTATCAATGAAAATTCATGGAACCTGGCATTATCGCCCTATTTGATGAAAAATCAAAAAGAATGTTGTGCAACTTATTCTGTTGCTGGGAAGAATATTGATTTGTCTATTTCAGGTGAAAGTTCTATGGAAACAATGTCTTCCATAAAATATGATGGAATTCAGCAATATTCATTGGTAATTCCTACACAGAAACCTCCAGCCAAATCAATAAAGATCAAAACTGGTAAAGTGAAATATCCTTACTTAAAAAGTTGTAATGCAATTTTGAATAATATAGATTGGGACAACAAGAAATTATCAATGGAATTGTCTGCTTTTTCAGCACATAAAAATGAAGTTGTTGTCATTGCCCCGGGACTACCAAAATCAGTAAAACTCAATGACAAAGAAATTTCTAATTGGGAAAATATGAGCATTGACGATTCTGAAAAAATTATTTTGAATTTTACTAATATAAACAATATAACACACTTAGTATTAGAGTTTTAGGGAAGATTAAATGATTGTTGTGAAAAATATGAATAGATTTTTGGTTTTTATAAGCGTTATTGTATTATCGAGTTTCACTTTTCAATCTTGTGAAAAAAATGACCAAGTGGATGAAAATGGCAAAGGGATCACTCATCTAAAATACTGGTGCGCTTCTAATTCCCATGAAATAGATTTAGCAAAGCATCTGGTAAATAAATGGAATGCAACTCATCCAAATATACCCGTTGATCTCCAGCCGATTCCGGCCAGTCAATCTTCAGAAGAAGTACTGCTGGCAGCCATTGCTGGCAAAACAACGCCGGATATTTGTTCTAACATGTGGCCCGGAGCAATGGATGATTTTACGTCATCTGGCGGTCTTGTGAATTTTGACCGCTTTCCTGATTTTTTTGAGTTCATAGATCAACGAGTTCCACGTGATTTATTGGAATCATTCCAGTCGCCTGATGGAAAATATTATCAATTACCATGGAAAACCAATCCGACGATGCTTATGTACAATGTGAAAATGTTTCGTGAAGCCGGAATTGAAGGTGATCTGAAAACCTATTCGCAATTCCTTGATGCTGCAAAAAAAATGACCAAAGACCTTGATGGTGATGGAAATTTTGACCAATGGATGGGATATCGCAATATCAATACTATTTGGTGGCAAAGATTGTTTGACTATTATCCCTTTTATATTGCCGCTTCTGGTGGGAAAACATTATTTGATGGACCGAAAATTATATTTAATAATAAAGCTTCAGTTCAAGTGTTTGAGTTCTTTCATCAAATTTTTGAGAATGGATATTTTCCTATTTCCCAAATGCAGGGAGATAATTTTATAATTGGACGATTGGCAACACAAATCACTGGTCCCTGGAATATTGCTCATGTGGATAGATTTAAACCCGAAGGTTTTGAATATGACATTATGCCTCTGCCGGTTCCTGATGATTTCGAAGGTCAGGTTTATACTCGTGGAGACCATAAAAATATTGCAATTTTCAGCACAACTAAACATCCTGAAGAAGCCTGGGAATTTGCCAAATTTTTGATTAGTCCAGAGGCAGATGTGAAATTATTGGAACTCTGTACACAAGTACCTATTCGTAAAAATCTATTGACGGATTCACTTTACCAGGATTATTTCTCAAAAAATCCCAAAATGGTAAAATTTGCACAACAAGCACCATACACTCGTGGAGTGGATGGCGTTTCAGATTTGAAAGAGATTTTTGATGGGATTTGTCAGGAATATGAAATGGCCGCCATTTACGGAGTAAAGGATCCAAAAGAAGCAGTTCGAGATGCAGAAAAACGGGCAAAAGTAATAATGGAATGGAATAGGTCGAGATAATGAGATTATTTCAGAGAATTAAAAATAGTGATAAAGCTGGCTATGTGATGAGTTTGCCGTATATAATTTCCTTTCTGATGTTTATGGGATTTCCATTGGTTTTCTCATTGATTCTTGTTTTTCATAAATGGAATATTGTTACACCAATGGAATTTGTAGGTTTGCGGAATTTTGTCAGACTTTTCCAGGATGTACAATTTCTCAGATCCATAACTAATACATTGATATTTATCAGTATTCATATTCCACTACAAATTGCAGTAGCACTTATGTTAGCCGTTTTCCTTAACCAAAAGATAAAATTTCGAGCACTATTCCGTGCTACCTATTTTTTACCGGTAGTAGTTTCTGGAGTAGTTATCACGATTTTATGGCAACAATTGTATGCATTCGAGACCGGTTTGCTGAACAATATAATGATAAAATTTGGTTTGGATAAAATTCCCTGGCTTGTATCTCCAGATTGGGCAATGCCGTCAATTGCTATTATGGCAACGTGGAAAAATGTGGGTTTGTATGTGATTTTATTTCTTGTTGGATTGCAAGGTGTTCCAAGTTACATGTACGAAGCTGCTGATATTGACGGAGCAAAAGCCTGGCAGAAGTTTTTCTATATTACATTGCCGGCTTTGAACAGCACGATGGTTTTAGTGATTATTCTATCAACAATTGGTGGTTTTTCGCTTTTTATCGAGCCTTTTGTAATGACTGGCGGTGGACCGATGAACAGTACATTGTCGGCGATGCTTTATATCTACAACCAGGCATTTTATTTCGGTCACATGGGATATGCAGCGACATTGGGATTTTTCTTTGCTTTTATTATCCTGACAATTGTATTGTTACAGAAAAAGTTTGTTGAAAGAAAATGATGAAATATTTAACCACGGAATACACTGAAAACACGGAAGATATAACTATTTATTTTCTGTGTTATTCCGTTCTTTCTGTGAAAAATAAATTGCATTTGTTTATCGAAACGACAAAGGCGAATCTGATTGAGCCTGTTTTGTACAGGCTCATGAAGATAATGTGAAATAGTAAACCTTTCGAATGGTCAAAGGCCTTCGGAATGGTTGGTTTTTGAGAAGTAAGAGATTCAAATAGCATTTACGTAAAAGTGCTTTATAAACACCACCATTTCAAAGGTCTTGCGACCATTTGAAAGGTGGTAGTTTGCAAAAAGAATCCGTTTTAATCCGTGTCCGCGGCAAAATAGTATTAGAGGATGAAATGAAAAAAAGTTTGATATATATAATTTTGATAGTGGGTGGAATCACTTTCGCCTATCCATTTTTATGGATGGTTTCTATGTCTTTTCGACCGGATATTGAAATCAGCAATATTGGGCTTTTTTCCTCCAATTTTACACTAGAAAATTTTCAGGCAGTTTTCCAGAAAATACCTTTGATGCAAGGATTACTGAATTCTCTTTTTGTTTCTACATGTGTGACAATGTCTGTGATATTTTTCGGATCTATTGTGGGATATGCACTTTCGCGATTGAATTTTTGGGGAAGAGACATGATCATGGGAATCATCTTGTTTACCATGGTAATTCCTTTTCAGATTACACTGATACCGATGTACATCCTGATGGTAAAATTCGGCTGGGTAGATTCCTATCTTGCTTTGATAGTTCCGGGAATGATCAATGCTTTTGGAATTTTGCTCTTTCGGCAATTCTTTGTGGATATTCCACAGGATTTAATCGATGCAGCCCGGATTGATGGCTGTAATGACTTTACGATTTTGACTAGAATAATCTGGCCGATTTCCAAACCTGTGATCATTACAGTGGGGATAATTTCCTTCATGGGGGCTTGGAATGATGTGCTTTGGCCATTGATCGTAATTCGAGACGAAAACCTAATGACATTACCTCAACTTGTTACACTATTCAAAGTTGGTGGACAATCTGAAAGTCAGGTGGGAGCACAATTGGCTGCGGCGTCATTTTTAGCCATTCCCATCATTGTGCTGTACTCATTTTTCCAGAGGTATTTTATTGAGAGTATGGCATCATCAGGATTGAAAAATTAAGATTAGCCAATGATCACTCAGATGAATACAGATAAAAATTTTTTGCCGCGGATTTTCGCGGATTAATACAGATAAGAAAAGAAATAATATCATATAAAATAGTTATCGCGTTTATACGCGTGTTTTGCGAGCGAAAAAAAGAAAGGAAAGAAATGAAATTAACAAGAATCAGTAATGAGCCAATTTTCAAACCTGTTGAAGAAAATGAATGGGAAAGATCAGCCGTTTTTAATTGTGCTGCTGTTTATGAAAATGGATTGTTTCATATGATTTATAGAGCAACGGACATTGGTGGACATGAAAGATATGGCGAATATATAAATATGCTGGGATACGCTGTCAGTAAAGATTTGAAAACATGGCATCGGCTCAATGAACCTATTGTAAAAAATGATGTGCCTCAGGAATTACGTGGTCCTGAAGACCCTCGAATTGTCAAAATTGATGATACATTTCATATGACTTACACAGGATTTGGGAATAGATTTTCGGGTGATTATAGAATCTGTCATGCCACAAGCAAAGATCTTGTGAATTGGGAACGTCAAGGCGTTTTGCTAGATGAAGAAAATAAAAACTCGGCATTTTTTCCAGAAAAGGTTAATGGTGAATATTTATTTTTACATCGTCGTCATCCAGATATTTGGATTGCTTCTACAAAAGATTTTAAAAATTTTACAAATGACACGAATATCATGAAACCAATTAAAGAACATGAGTGGGAAAGTGTCAGAATCGGAATAGCCGGACCTCCTGTGAAACATCCTCAAGGCTGGTTATTATTCTATCATGCGGTGGATTCTATCAATGCTTATCGTCTGGGTGCGGCACTTTTGGATTATGATGATCCCCGCAAAGTTTTAGCAAGACAGTCTATGCCAATCATCGAGCCGGAATTAGATTGGGAAATCAATGGCTACATTCCAAATGTAATATTTAGTTGTGCGACAATTGAGCATGATGATAAATATTATGTGGTTTATGCTGGAGCAGATACGGTTATAGGTGCTGCATATATTAACAAAAGTGATGTTGTATTTGAGAAAAAGGATTGGTTGGTCTAGATGAAACGATTTTTATTTCTTTGCCTACTTATCTTTTGTGTTTCCTGTAAAAAGGAAGATAGAATGGTGAATTTACAACATTCCTTGTCACTAGTTGACAGTGTAGAAGTTGATGGAGAAATGCTTTCCTTTATTTGGATTTACGCTGATGCACCGACGTATAAACCGGTTGATGCTAATGGCGAGGGAATTACCTGCGTCGATGATGTAGGACGCTATTTAGAAGTTCTGGAATATGAAATTGTTTCTAAGAATGATCAATCATTAATTCCAATTGCTGAAAGTATGATCAATTTTCTTATTTATATGAGCAGGGAAGATGGCTTGTGGTACAATTTCATGTTGGAAGATGGATCGATCAACAAAACTCATGTGAACAGTGAAGCAGAATTTGGATTCTGGGCGATTCGTGGATTACGTGGATTGGCAGCAGGCTATAATATTTTCCAGAGCAATTCACAATTGAGCAAAGAAATAAAAAACAGAATATTGACAATGAATCTTTATCTTGAGGAAGTTTTAGCAAATTATCCTCAGATATCAGAAACAGAAATTGGGCAAAAACCAGATTGGATGATTCAAGGAGCAGCAGACATTACCAATGAATTATTAATAGTATTGGCAAAACTACACAATACTGGAGATTTTGATTTTCTAAATGAAATTGAAAAATTCTCAGAAGCCTTGATTTTATCACAACACAAACATGCTGATTCTGAGATTAATGGCATGTATTTCTGCTGGAACAATATTTGGCATGCCTGGGGAAATTCTCAGGCTTTTGCCTTACTGGAAGCCTATAAAATAACAGGTAATGAAAAATATCTTAATAGTGTAAAATTGTGGGCGGACAATTTTGTTCCATACTTTATTGATCAGGATTTTCTACGTAAAATCACTGTGAATGACAATGATTTTTTACAGGAAACTTTTCCACAAATTGCTTATGGAATTAATTCAGTTTATCGAGGAATCAAATCCCTTGCAGAAATTACTAAAAATCCAAAATATGATGAATATGCAGAACAGGTTTTTCAATGGTATTTTGGAAAAAATATTGTTAAAACCCCAATGTATGATATGAATAGTGGACGATGTCTCGATGGGATAAATGATAGTGAAAGTATCAATCAAAATAGTGGAGCAGAATCCACAGTGGAATGTCTTTTGTCTATGCAGTGGAGAGAAAAGTTTTAAATCGCAGATTACAAAGTATAAAACTGATAAATAATTAATTTAATCTGTGAAAATCCGTTTAATCAGCGGGAATAAAATAGTCGTGTTTTAGCGGGTAAAAAGGAAATTTTATGGCACAAATTGAACTGAAAAAACTAGGTAAAACTTTTGACAATGATGTCGAAGTACTCAAAGATTTGGATCTAAAAATCATTGATGGAGAATTTTTGGTACTTGTCGGTCCATCTGGATGTGGAAAATCAACAACACTTCGGCTTATTGCCGGATTGGAAACTATTACTGATGGTGAAATATACATTGGAGAAAATTTGGTTAATAAAATTCCACCAAAAGACCGTGACATCTCAATGGTTTTTCAGAATTACGCACTCTATCCACATATGACAGTGTATGATAATATGGCTTTCGGTTTGAAATTGCGAAAATACAAGAAGCCAGTAATTAAAAAATTGGTGGAAGAGGCTGCGGATATTCTGGAACTGGAAAAATTACTGAAACGTAAACCAAAACAATTATCTGGTGGACAACGTCAACGCGTGGCTTTGGGTCGTGCAATTGTTCGTAAACCATCGGTTTTTCTTTTTGATGAACCACTTTCCAATCTTGATGCAAAATTGCGTGTTCAGATGCGTACAGAAATCAAAAAACTACATAAAACTCTAAAAACCACAATGGTTTATGTGACTCATGACCAAACAGAAGCTATGACCATGGGAGACAGAATCGCAGTTATGAAAGATGGTATTATACATCAATTGGATACGCCACTTGATGTCTATAATGATCCGGCAGACAAGTTT
>Ga0070729_10004216_pt1 | contig 15884 bp, 16 predicted proteins | sample tdDd472_FD_66725 | JGI IMG/M metagenome (GOLD analysis project Ga0070729, IMG submission 66725) | Marine sediment microbial communities from the Atlantic coast under amendment with organic carbon and nitrate - tdDd47.2 | ecosystem: Environmental > Aquatic > Marine > Coastal > Sediment | place... | reverse complement strand
TGGGGGTTTTCACCGTAGCGCATGGTTTGTTTGATCTCACCCGCGAACGTCAAACGTTTGGGCCAGGTCTGATCCGTCTCATCCGCCAACCATGTTGAAATTGCGGCGTCGTAAGCCGCCGTACGGGCATAAGCGCGTTGAGCCAGGAATTTGCGTGTGTCGAGCGTGGTGGCACCGGAGTTGGCGGACATTTCGTCCATCACACGCTGATAATCTTCGGGTTCAACAACGACGCTAACATCACCGTGATTCTTGGCTGCGGCACGGATCATGGCCGGGCCACCGATGTCGATGTTTTCAACACAATCATCATAGGATGCGCCCCGCGCCAACGTTTCTTCAAATGGATAGAGGTTCACGCACAGCAAATCGATGGGGGCAATATTGTGTTCTTCCATGGCGGCAACATGTTCGGCGTTGTCGCGGACCGCCAAAAGGCCACCGTGGATTGCGGGCTGGAGAGTCTTGACACGCCCATCCATGATTTCTGGAAAACCCGTGTGTTCAGACACTTCGGTAACCGGTACGCCGGCATCTGCCAACATCTTGGCAGTGCCGCCGGTGGACAGGATCTCTGCGCCTTGGTCGGCCAGGAATTGACCGAATTCGACGATGCCGGTTTTGTCGGAAACGGAAAGAAGCGCACGGCGGATGGGTTCGGACATGTTGGGCGGTTCCCTACTGAAAGAAGACGGGCATGACGGCTTTGTCATGAATTGATTGCGATATACCAGCCCCTGCACGACAAGGCCAGCCCCACTCCGGATTTTTCTAGATATAGAGCTAACCTCTTCCCGGCTAAATGCTGTGATGCGCTAGACTATCTTTGGGTGCTTGGTCCCGATCATCCATGCCGTAATCACGAATGACACCGGCAATCCGCAGGCGGTAATTTTTGAAGATGAGTGCCCGACCTTTGGTTTGGGCGCTGCGATGTGCTTGTATATTTCTCCACTCGGCAATGGCCTTTTCATCCTGGAAAAAAGATAACGAAAGAATTTTGTTTTCGTTTGTCAGACTCTGAAATCGTTCAATTGAAATAAATCCTTCAATTGTTTCGAGTTGTGAACGCAGACTCGCAGCAATATCCATATACTGCTGGCTGTGCTCGAGAAATGGCTCGACCTCAAAAATTACCGCAATCATAGTTTTACCAAGGGCGTATGGGGGGCAGATGCAAGCTTCAGAAATGTACGGTCTTCGCGGAGCAGAAAGCCTTCATTCTGCGCAAGTTGATAATTTTCTTTGCCGAGCGGATCGGCGGCCAGCCGCGCCTTGTATTCCTCATACGCAGCAAGATTCTCGATATTGTAAACACCGTAAGCAAGCGTTGTTGAGCCTTCATGAGGAGCGAAATATCCAATGAGATCAGCACCACAACGTGGAATGACCTCGCCCCAGTTTTTTGCGTATTGCAGAAAGTGATCCCTCTTTGTTGGGTCAATATGATAGCGAATAAAACATGTGATCATTGCACGTCTCCTTTTTGCAAAGCGTATCTTTGCATATTGTGGAGTAGTGACGGTTCGATTAAAGTCGAAGTATGAAAGAAGGCCCAAACATTGCCCTGTTGGGCTCGCTGATCGGTGATCCGGCACGTGCGAACATGCTGACTGCGCTCATGAGCGGAAAAGCGCTCACGGCAAGTGAATTGGCAAGTGAAGCAGGTGTCACCTTGCAAACAACGAGCTCACACCTTGGAAAACTTGAGAATGCTGGATTGATCCGGAAGAGAAAACAGGGCCGTCACCGCTATTTTTCGTTAGCCGACGAAGACGTTGGCAGTGTGCTTGAAGCTATGATGGGCCTTGCCGCAAAACACAACCACCTGCGAACGCGAACGGGTCCACAAGACCCTGCGTTACGAAAAGCACGTGCTTGCTATAATCACCTTGCTGGTGAATTTGGCGTACAAATGTTTGAGAGTCTTAAAGCGCGGCACTATATTTTGGAAGATGGGGACCATCTTAAGCTGACCGAAGCTGGCCAATTATTTGTCGCGGGTCTCGGAATAGACTTAGACGTCCTTGAAAAGCGACGCCAGCCGCATTGTAAGTCGTGTCTGGATTGGAGCGCTCGTCGAACACATTTGGCTGGTGCTTTGGGCACAGCCCTGCTCAATCTCTTTTATGAAGCAGGGTGGGCAAAACGACGGGAAGGTTCTCGGACCATTGACTTCACATCTCAAGGTGAGCGCAAATTCTTGAGCACGTTTGTGCTCTAAGAATTAAGGTTGTCAGTGAGCGGGGGCGCGTATTCAGGCACCAATTTAGCGATAGCGGTGAGCAGTTTGTCGTAGTTTTCCGCCCGCGCGGCGGTGCCTAAGGTGTCTAAAATCAGGCTGACGTTCTCGATATCTTGGGTGCGCGGTGAGGCAAGCAACACGCCGGGTGCTTGGGTAGGCACTGGTGGCTCTGCGCCGTGGAAAATTTCTTCAAACAGTTTTTCGCCGGGTCGTGGTCCGGTGAACTGAATTTCGATGTCTTCTTCGGGTTTGAGGCCAGCCAGGCGGATCATTTGTCGCGCCAATTCGACAATTTTGACCGGCTCACCCATATCCAAGACAAAAATCTTGCCGTCTGTTGCATGCGTTCCCGCCCCCAGTGCCGAAGCTTGCAAGACCAGCTCCACCGCTTCGCGAATGGTCATAAAATAACGCGTCATATCGGGGTGGGTCACGGTGATCGGCCCGCCGGCTTCCAATTGTTTGGTAAACAGTGGAACCACCGAACCGGTTGATCCCAAAACATTGCCAAAACGCACGGTGACAAAACGTGTACCATCCGCTTGACCCCGGCGCAAATCCAGTGCCTGGACGTAACTTTCCGCAATACGTTTGGTTGCACCCATAATGTTGGTGGGATTGACCGCTTTATCGGTGGAAATCATCACCATCACATCGACGTTTGCGGCTTCACAAGCATCGGCGACGTTGCGGGTGCCCATGGCGTTGGTGAGGATACCTTCGAACGGGTTGTCTTCAACCAACGGTACATGCTTGAGTGCAGCAGCATGGAACACCAATTCTGGTTTGTAGTGGGCGAACACTTGATCAATACGGACACGATCACGGACATCGGCGATGATGGCGTGGCGTGGCATGTCGGGTGCATCTTCGATCATTTCACGATCGATGAGGTAGAGCGCAAATTCCGAATTGTCCACCAGCATCAATTCCGCAGGACCAATACTTGCAATTTGACGCACCAGTTCCGATCCGATTGAACCGCCAGCGCCCGTGACCAGCACTCGTTTGTTTTTGACCAGCTCGGCCATGGCGGCGCGGTCAAGCGGTTGTTGAGGGCGCCCTAACAAGTCTTCGATGGCAATGGGCCGGATGCGGACTTCGTCCGTGTCCCCAGATTTCAAATCGTCCATACGCGGCATGCGTGCCATGGTCATGCCCAAATGTTGTGCGGTATCTAGCAATTCACGCACACCGGCACCTTTGATGGTGTCCTTGGTCAGCACAAGGCGTTGTGGACGATTTGCGGCGGAAAAACCGTTCACCACGGTTTCGATGTCGGCGACGGTGCCCAAAACATCAACACCATGCATATGTCGTCCAACGCGTCCTGTGCTTTCGGATACCATACCGACAGGACGGTATGCGGTGGAAGGCGAACGTGCGGCGGCGCGAATGAACAATTCCGCCTCATCTCCCGCGCCGACCAACAGCACAGGGATTTTTGATGCCCCGTTAGCGTCCAGGCGCCAATCGAACCGGCGGTCTTTGATCATACGATAGATAAATCGTGGCCCACCCAACATTGCCAACAGCACAAACCAATTGATCACGGGGACTGAGCGCGGCACCCCTTCAAGGCGGAAGAAAATAAACATTTCCAATGCGAAGATTAGGATCAATACCGTTACCGCCTTGGCCAAGCTGACCAAATCATTTATGGACGCATAACGCCAAATACCCCGGTAAAGTCGCATGGCGAGAAAGACCAATGCGGCGGTGGCGGTGAACATCAATGTGCCGGGGATTAGAACTTGTGCGTGAAGCGCTTCAAAAGCATCACCTAAACGCAAAACCATGGACACGCTGAATGACAAAGCCGCCATGACGATGTCATGACCGTACGCAATGGCGGCGCGTGGATTTGGCAGCAATGAACGAGGCAAGAGGGCCATGGTGAAATCGCATCCGGGTGGAATAATTTTCTTGATGCGGAGGGTATCATATCAACGCTTTGGGGCGGCACCCCTTTTTCGCAATATCGTTTCAGCGCATCAAATTGAATTTGAGAATGCACCGAATTGCACTGACACCATCTTTCCAGCCGATTTTTTTACCGTCTTCATAGGACCGGTTGTCGTAAGACACCGGCACTTCTGCAAAACGTGGCCTGGGGGTCATGTGCGCCAACTTGGCCGTGATTTCAGGTTCGATACCAAAACGGTTCTCGGTGATGGTGATTTGGTCCAGCAGATACTTGGGCACCAGCTTGTAACACGTTTCCATATCTGTGAGCTTGAGCCCCGTCAGAAGATTGGACAAACTGGTTAAAAAACGATTGGCAAGGCCATGTATCAGATAATGTGCCTCGGTTGCATCGCGGTCCAAAAACCGTGACCCGTACACCACGTCGGCCTCACCCGCTAAAATTGGGGCCAACAGTTTGACGTAATCTGCGGGGTCGTACTCCATGTCGGCGTCTTGTACGATGACCACATCACCGCGGGCCGATGCAAACCCTGTGCGCAGTGCAGCCCCCTTGCCCTGATTGGATGTGTGCTGGAAAACCTGAATGCGGGCGTCTTGTGCGGCTAAATCTTGTGCGATGGTAAAGGACTTATCCGTGGAACAATCGTCGACGATAACGATTTCCATGTCCAAACTTAACGTATCGGCAGCACCAACTTTTTCCACCACTTGGGCGAGGGTTTGTTCTTCATTGTAACAAGGGATGATGATGCTGAGTTTGTTCATGGATAATCCGGTCCTTTATGTTGCGTCCCGGGTCAGCGCCCACTTGACCAGTGCACCGTTGCCCGACAATGGGCCAGAGATAACGATTTGTTCCGTACGTCGCACATCACCCGCACGACCCAAATAAATGCTTTCTTCCAAACGCACATCATTGCCGGATGTGCGCAGTCGCCATATGTCCTTACCAGGTAGACGCAACAACACGCCGTGACCATCACCCAGCACAGAGGCCTTAACACTGGGGTGGAGATGAAAACGTATGGTGAAATGTTGCCCACCCGTGCCGACCAAGCGGTCCTCGCCACGTACGTCGGTGCCATGGGATGCCAAAAAGAGGGCGCGGTGATGGGTGAGGCCGAAGGTGTTGATGTACCCGTCGTGAGTGGCTTCGATCAGTGTGCCTTCTTCGACGTCTTGGCGTTTGCAGGTGACGTGGTCCGGTCCCCGGCGCAGTTCACCATCAAGCCCAAATGCCGCACTGGATGTGTCGTTGACGGTTAGGGTTGAATGCGCCGCCGTGGCTGCCAAGGCGGTTCGCCATGGATCGTTCGGGCTGTTTTTTGCCCCACAATTGACGATCAACCGGTGCTTACCGACACTCATTTCAAAGCTCAATGCCCCGGCATGTTGATTGTGGCCCACGGATGTGGGTTGCCCACCATCAAAAATGAGATATACGGGCCCAGCGCCGAGGCGTTGAAATCCGGCATGGGGAGCATTGAGGGGTGCTTTGGCGTTGGAATCGGTTTGCGCCAGCAAGACATCCAACCACGCACCATCATTTTCCAACCCCCCATTGAACAGCGCCAATCTCCCATCCGGATGGCGTAGGCCGCGCACCATCGGTGCAACCCTATCAATGGCGTTTTGTATGAACCCAGGTACGTCGCCGGTGGCGGTCGCAAGCAAGGCTTTGAGTTCCAGTAAATCCTTAAGCACATCCGCAAGGCGTTCGGGGTTGCGTTCCACATGACCGCCGTCAGGTAGAACTTGGGCACGTACTTCACGTTCCAGTCGCGCCAAGGTTTGGGCTTTACGGCTTTCACTGTCCAAAAGCACAAATGCACCATAAATTTGGCCTTTGATGGCGTGCAGACGGGCAAACCCGGTTTTGGCGGAAGGCAACGTGCGCATCAGGTGACGTACGTCGCGCCCGGCCGTTTGGCATAAGGCTTTTTCAAATGAACCACCGCCATCTTCACGCACCAAAAAAGGCCAATATTGACACCAGTTGATGAGGCGTTCGGCCACCACATCCGGGGCCCATGCCATGGGTGACCAAGTCCGGTTGGCGTTGATCCAGGCGGATACCCATTCCCGTGCGAAATAAGGCGCTTCGCCACCACCTAAGGCGCTTAAGTCCTTAAGCCAGCCATGACCGTGAAACCACGCTGTCCATGCAGGGGATGCCATATCGGGCAAGTCGGTGGGGGAAGGGGGGCGATGGCTTTCACCAGCATGGGTAAAATTGCCCTGTACGATAGCGCGGCCCGCTTCTGGGTCACCGGGCCACAAATCCGGCACGTTGAATTGCCCCCCTTTTGGGGTCGGGCCCAGCAACAGCAAGCGATACAACGCGGAGGCTTGAAAGCCATTTCGCCAACCGGCTTTGTGGGGAGTGCGAACATGTAGATGTGCGGCCCCCGGCACAATGCTGGAAGATGGGGTGTGGGGCATGGGAGAATGTGGACCGAAACCTTTGTTCATAAGAAAGAGGGGTATCAGCTTCGATACGGAGGAGCAAGGACCGGGATCACAGCTCTTTAAGATACTTGTTTCGCTGGTTTTTCAGGAATAGGTGCGCAACCGTTTCTTTCGCGGGTGCGTGAAGATTGCGTGCATTGCATGGATTCGGCACAATTGCGAAACGGTAATGATTATTTTATATGGATCATTTGCGACGTAGGCGGGCGGCGAAAAATCCGTCCATACCGCCTTCCGTGGCCAAATGGCATGGCAAGGTGCGCAGGAAGCCATCAGGTGTAATGATCTCCGTCAATGTGCCGGCTTCTGCGGGGTTGATCGGGTCCAGTTCAACCGGGGCGTTGTCGTTCAACAAGGCTTGGACTTGGTGTAAGCCTTCTTCGGGCTGTAAAGAACACGTGCAATAAACGATCAGGCCCCCTGGACGCACCATTTCAACGGCGGCTGTCAGCAGGCGTGTTTGAAGTGCGGCCAATTTATCCACGTCTGCCTGTTGTTTCAGGTGCAAAACATCCGGATGACGCCGGGCGGTGCCTGTGGCGGAACACGGCGCATCCAGTAACAAAGCGTCAGCTAAAATATTGGGACGCCAAGTGGTGGCGTCGGCGGTGACCAGTGTGGCATCCAGTCCAGTGCGATCCAGGTTTTCACGCACGCGGCGCAGGCGTTTTTCAGATCGGTCCACGGCGGTTACACGTGCGCCTGCGGCGGCCAGTTCCATGGTTTTGCCGCCTGGCGCCGCGCACAAATCAATGACATCCATATCGGTAACATTGCCAAGCAAGCGCGCGGGGATGCTGGCGGCCAAATCCTGAACCCACCACACGCCATCGTCAAAACCGGGTAACGTGGTGATGGAACCCTTGTGTTTGGGCAAACGCAGCGTGCCGGTGGGCATCAATCGGGCATTTAGCTTTTGTGCCCAACCTGTCGGGTCATTTTGTACCGTGATGTCGAGTGGTGCTTCGATCAAGTGTTGGGCTGCGATGGCTTGCGCCGTGTCTTCGCCATATGCTGTGAGCCAACTTTGCCATAGCCATGCGGGTGTATTGGCCTGGGCTGTATCCAAATCGCTGAGCATACTTGCGCCTTCACGCTGGGCGCGGCGTAGAATGGCGTTCACCAGTTTGCGATAAGGTGCCAAACCACCCCCCCGGCACAGTGACACGGTGGTATCGACGGCGGCATGGTCGGCAATGTCGAGGAAAAACAATTGCGCCAGACCAATGCGCATAACGTTTTCAGCCGCTTTACCCTTTTTTCCCAATGGCTTATCTAAAAAAGATGAAATTATTGAATCTATTTCGCCAAGATGGCGCAAAACCGTGCGGGTAATTTGTTGAGTGAGGGCGCGGTCCCGCTCTGCAAGTTTGCCAAATGTCGGCGTGTGTAAGATGGCCTCATCCAGAAGCTGTTTGTGGTTTAAAACCGCGTCAAGCAGTTCAAGGGCAACGGAGCGTGGCATGGGGTCTTGTGGATCCTTTTGGGTGTTGGGGCCAATTTTGATTTCGAGACAATTTCACATGGGGATCAACACCAAACCCCGTAGTGGACCGGGCCCCTATACCATGCCATTGCCTTTGGTTACACTGAAAGCTGTCAAAAGAATGGATTTTTTCAAAGAGAAGGTCAGGGTATGAATACCTCCGAAACGAAATCTGATTTTACATCCGAAACATCAACAAATGATGAGGCGGGGATACCCGTAGAAACTGAAGAAAACAGCCATCGTTCCGAAATCAAATCAAAACCCCAATCAACTGATAAACCAAAGGAAATTGGTGGTCGAGATGGTCCAGACCCGACGCGATTTGGAGATTGGGAAAATAAAGGCCGGTGTGTTGATTTCTAATTTTTTAAGAGCTGTTTAAATTTCTGTTCAGCACTTAATTTACAAATTTATAAGGCGTTTTTTTTCCAATTGTTTTGATGCCGGGTGGTTTTTTCTGATCTGTTTGTGATCGAAAATATAATCGATCCGTTCATATATCGATTGCACCTTAAGCTGGCTGCTTAGGTGTAAAATAGCATCCGTCAACATGGCGTGTGATGGAATGGCGTTATCGGTCCGCAACGGTTGGCGTATGCATCGCCTACATTCGTAGATATGCACTGATATACCGAGGTGAGTAGTTAAGTACAATAAGGGTATTTAAATACATCAATTTATAATGTGGAAAACTCAATTCAGATAGGACGGTATGATCGTTCACCACGGGGCAATTGACACGTCAAAACCCAACAAGGGAAAACCAATACGTCATTTTTAGCAGCCCCAGCATCAGGTATCTAAATGGCGTCTATAGAAAAATCTTATTCAATTTTAGATAAAATCCAGATTAATTTAGATTAATTTGAAACTATCTATTTAATTAAAACTCCAAAAACCCTTTGATTACAAAACATTAAAAAACCGGCGAAGCCTAAGCTTCGCCGGTTTTGTCGTGCCGGATTGCCTTAGCGGTTCTGACGGTTTTCAATCAAATCGTCAACCACGCTGGGGTCAGCCAAGGTTGAAGTATCACCCAAACTGCCAAAATCATTTTCACCGATCTTGCGCAAGATACGGCGCATGATTTTACCTGAACGGGTTTTGGGCAGGCCTGGTGCCCATTGCAACCAATCGGGTGTGGCGATGGGGCCAATTTCAGAACGGACCCATTTGACCAGTTCTGTCTTGAGTTCGTCGGAAGGTTCTTCACCGGCATTGAGGGTGACATAGGCGTAGATGCCCTGGCCCTTAATGTCGTGCGGTGCACCGATCACTGCCGCTTCGGCCACTTTTTCATGTGCCACCAGGGCACTTTCGACTTCTGCTGTACCCATGCGGTGACCGGACACGTTGATAACGTCATCAACACGGCCGGTGATCCAGTAATATCCATCTTCGTCGCGACGACACCCGTCACCGGTGAAGTACTTACCGGGATAGGTGGAGAAATAGGTCTGTTCAAAACGTTCGTGGTCACCATAAACCGTACGCATTTGGCCGGGCCAACTGTCGGTTATGCACAGGTTGCCTTCGGTTGCACCATCTTGCGGATTGCCGTCGTTGTCGACGATTTGCGGCTGTACACCAAAGAACGCGCGCGTTGCAGACCCCGGCTTGAGGTCCGTTGCGCCTGGTAGCGGCGTGATCAAGATCCCGCCGGTTTCGGTTTGCCACCACGTGTCGACGATTGGGCATCGCCCTTCACCAACCACATTGTAATACCACATCCAGGCTTCGGGGTTGATGGGTTCACCCACGGAACCAAGCAAACGCAAGGACTTACGGGATGTTTTCTTGACCGGTTCGTCCCCGTCGCGCATCAGGGCGCGGATTGCTGTTGGTGCGGTGTAGAAAATGTTGACCTTGTGTTTGTCGACCACCTGCCAGAAACGTGAAGCGTCCGGATAGCTGGGCACGCCTTCGAACATCAATGTGGTCGCGCCGTTGGCCAACGGGCCATAAACGATATAGCTGTGGCCGGTGACCCAACCCACGTCCGCCGTGCACCAGTAAATATCACCATCGTGATAATCAAACACGTACTGATGGGTCATGGAGGCATAAACCATGTAACCACCAGTGGTGTGCAGCACACCTTTTGGCGCACCGGTGGAACCTGAAGTGTAGAGAATGAACATCGGATCTTCGGCGTTCATTTCTTCTGGTTCACACGTCACGGCCTGGTCTGCAACGGCGTCTTCGTACCACACGTCACGGCCGTCTTTCCATTCGACCTCGCCGCCGGTGCGTTTGACCACGATCATGGTTTCAACTGATGGGCAGCCCTTCAGGGCTTCATCAGCGTTGGCTTTCAGTGGAATGGCCTTCTTACCGCGCAGGCCGTAATCGGCGGTGATCACGCAGTTGGATGAACACCCTTGAATACGGCCAGCCAAGGCATCAGGCGAAAAGCCGCCAAACACGATGGAATGAATCGCGCCAATGCGTGTACACGCCAGCATGGCGTAGGCAGCTTCGGGGATCATCGGCATATATAAGGTGACCACGTCGCCTTTTTTGACGCCGCGTGCTTTCATGGCGTTGGCCAATTTGCAGACTTCGTCATGCAATTCTTGATAGGTGATGTGTTTGGATTCTTCTGGGTCGTCGCCTTCCCAAATGATTGCAGTCTGGTCCGCACGGGTGGCCAAATGGCGGTCAATGCAGTTGGCCGAAGCGTTCAGCGTGCCGTCTTCAAACCATTTAATGGAAACGCCGGGGATGTTGTAATTAACGTCCTTAACCTTGGTGTAGGGTTTGATCCAGTCGAGGCGCTTACCGTGTTCGCCCCAGAACCCTTCGGAGTCCTCAACGGACCGCTTGTACATTTCAAGGTACTTGGCATTGTCGGCCCAAGCTTCTTTTGCCAGTGTGTCCGGTACTGGGAAAACGTGGGATTCAGTCATTTTTTAAGCCCCTCCCTGGGTGAGGATTGTTTCGGGTTGTATCATTTTCATGTCCTGCCGTGGGCGTTGGCCCCGGTTTTTGTTTTCAGGGTGAAAACGAGTCCGCTCAACGTCAACACCGCGTATTGTGCAGTGCAGCGTAAATGAGATTATTGAGGAAATCCAAGGTGGGCGCAAGAGGGGAAGTGCACGATGGTTAGGATTTTCAATCCAACCAAATGTCACCGTCTTTTATGGAGTATGAAATTGGGGTCAAGTGTTTGCCTATGCAGGGCCCATGTACGCATTCACCATCTTCAATGCGAAATAGCGCACCATGACTGGAACAGATGATCATGTCTTTTTCCGGAGTCAAAAATTGACCGGGAATGAAATCCAGTGGGGCAAGGATGTGTGGACAAGAGTTGACGTAGAGGCTCAATGTACCACCGCTGCGTACAGCGATCAAAGATGTGCGTTCACCCTTGATGTTGGCAAGCAAGGCCGTGGAATCACCGTCGTCAATATCGTCGAGGCGGCACAATGGCTGGGCGCTCATGTGATGACCCCTCCGGCCATGCGCAAGATTTCCTGCCACTCGTCATCGGCAACCGGCATAACCGATAAGCGCGATTGGCGCAGCAGCGCCATATTTTCCAGTTTGGGATTGGTTTTGATTTCGGAAAGAGAAACAGGCCTTTTCACTTCCGCAACGGCTTTGAAGTCAACACATACAAATTTGCCTTTTTCGTCAGTGGGGTCAGGGTAGAATTCATTGACCACCTCAACCACACCAACAACACTTTTTTCGCTTACGGAATGATAAAAAAAGGCCTGATCTCCAACGGTCATGGCCTTCATGTAATTGGCGGCTTGATGGTTACGCACACCGTCCCAAGGTTCAATTCCGGCTTTAACATGGTCGGTCCAGGACCAACTGCCGGGTTCGGATTTGATCAGCCAATATGCCATATGTGTGAACGCCTCTCCGTTTTGTTTGTGTGTGCAAATAAGCTCACTCAACACCAATGTAAATTATGTTGGCTTTGTGGAATGGTTCGTCAATGGCGAACGTGTCGTCACACAAATATCGGGACAAAATTTTAGGGCAGTACCTTTTTCCATGGGCGGATGATCACGCTTTCAAAAAGTTTGGCATGTGTGTAAGGGTCGGCAGCGACGAAATCATCAACGTCTTTGCGGGTATCGAAATCCACCACGATTAAGCCACCGTTCATGGTTTCTCCATCGTCTGCAAAAGTCGGTCCAGCGAACACCAACTTGTCGCCCAATCCATTAAGATGATCTAAATGAGCTTGTCTATTGTCAAGGCGAACGTCGAGATAGTCTTCTTTATCAGTACAGTAGAGAGCAAAAAGCATAAATTTATCCTTATTCAGCGTTAAGTGGCCGACTCAATAATCCAGAAATAACGGTGTCCAAATCAGCATGGTGGTTCAACACCTGGTCGACGGCTTGGCAAATGGGCATATCGACATTTTCACGGCGTGCCATCTCCGCGGCGGCGGCAGCAGTGAATACGCCTTCGGTGACGGCAGTGCGTTCATTCAGGATATCATCAAGCGTACGGCCTTGGCCCAATTGAACACCTAAGGAAAAATTTCGCGATTGCATTGCGTTGCACGTTAACGTCAGATCACCCAAGCCTGAAAGCCCCATCAAAGTGTGCTCATCAGCCCCCAACAGTTCACCCAATCGTACGATTTCCGCCAGTCCCCGGGTGATCAGTGCGGCACGGGCGTTGTCACCCATGCCCCGCCCTTCGACCATACCGCAAGCAATGGCGAGTACGTTTTTGATCGCACCGCCCAGCTGTGCACCGATCACGTCGTAAGAATAATAAGGGCGAAAACAACGGCTGGACAGGCTTGCACACAAAGTTTTGCCCAAATCCTCGTTGGCGCACGCCAATGTTACGGCCGTGGGCATTTTGCGTGCCACTTCGATGGCGAAGGTTGGGCCGGACAAAACCGATATGGGTGCGGCGTCACCCAAGGTTTCGCTGACAACATCGCTCATCAATTTATAACTGCCTTGCTCTATGCCTTTGGCGCAGATAATGGCAGGGGTGCCAGGATTCCAATGTGGTTTAAGGGTTTCACACACGGGACGTAGAAATTGTGCTGGGGCGACCAAAAGCACGGCTTCGACATCCACGGCTTCGGCCAGATCACTGGTGGCGTGGATACCGTCGTCAAGCGTCACTCCCGGTAAAAAAGCTGTATTTTCACGGGATGTATTGATGGCGGCGACGACGTCGGCTTCATGCGCTTGTAAAATGACCTCAGGCCCTGCGCGTCGGGCCGCTATGGCCAATGCCGTTCCCCATGCGCCTGCACCAATGACCCCGATTTTTTGCACGTTGTTTGCTCCCCTGGTTGCCATTCAACCTATATGCCCTGTCACGCGGATGGGCACAAGTGTGGCCGGCTGATTATGCTTTAATGCCTGCTCCGGCGGCTTTGGGGGCGTTAGGGTCCAGTGGCCAGCGGGGCCGGGGGGCGAAGTCGAGATCATCGCGCCCTTCATTCATGCCGTGCTGTGCCAGTCGTTCAATGCCGGCCCAGGCAATCATTGCGCCATTGTCGGTACATAAATTTAATGGCGGGGCGGCCAGATGCAGGCCTTCGGACGCTGCGGTTTCATGTAAGCGGGCCCGCAAGGCCGTATTGGCGGCGACGCCGCCTGCGACCACCAAAGTGTTGCCGTCAGGGCACTGTCTGCGAAACTCTTTTATGGCATGGCGGGTGCGTTCGCCAATGACATCCGTGACGGCAGCCTGAAAGCTGGCGGCCATGTCATTGATGTCTTGGGCTTGCAACGGCCCTGGCGGCAGTGCATCAATGGTGCGCTTGACGGCGGCTTTCAACCCCGAAAAGGAAAAATGACAACCCGGTTTGCCACGTAATGGACGTGGTAAATCAAACCGCCCAGCATCGCCCAACTGGGCGGCGGCTTCAATTGCGGGACCACCTGGGTACCCCAAACCCAACAGCTTGGCAGATTTGTCAAACGCTTCGCCCACCGCATCGTCGATGGTGGTGCCCAACCGCGTGTAGTCACCCACCCCGCGCACGATCAACAATTGACTGTGCCCACCGGACACCAGCAACAACAGATAGGGAAAAGCAATGTTGTCGGTCAGGCGTGCGGTCAGCGCGTGGCCTTCCAAATGATTGACGGCGACGAAGGGGATGGTGTGTGCACATGCAATGGCCTTGGCCGTCATTACCCCAACGATCACCCCACCGATCAAGCCGGGCCCCCCCGTGGCGGCCACAGCGTCCAGTTGATCAAAGTTGATCCCGGCTTGGTCCATGGCTTGCTTGACCACGTGATCGGCAAATTCTAAGTGCGCACGCGCCGCCACTTCCGGCACAATGCCGCCAAACGGACGGTGTGCCTCAATTTGCGACAACACCACATCGGAAAGGATTTGTCCTTCCCCCATTTGGTTGGTACGGATCACCGATGCGGCGGTTTCGTCACAACTGGTTTCGATGCCCAGCACGATCATGTATAAAGCCCTTGTTTCGACACGCCGGGACTTTACTCTATGGCGCGACGCAAAAAACCAAAATTTTTATCTTAAGGACCAGAGCTTTAATGACCCCATTTCGCATCGGCACACGTGGCAGCCCCCTGGCGCTGGCTCAGGCCTATGAAACACGCGACAATTTAATCGAAGCCTTTCCCGAAATGGGCGAAGACGGCGCGATTGAAATTGTCGTGATCAAGACCACAGGCGATAAGGTGCAAGACCGCGCTTTGATGGAGATCGGTGGCAAGGGATTGTTCACCAAAGAAATCGATGATGCGATGCTGGACGGCGATATCGAAATTGCCGTGCACTCCATGAAAGACGTACCAACGTATCTGCCTAACGGTATTCATCTGCCGTGTATGTTGGAACGGCACGATGTCCGTGATGCTTTCATTTCCAACATGACCAAAAGCCTATGGGATTTACCGCAAGGTGCAGTTGTGGGTACGGCGTCATTGCGCCGCCAATCGCAAATTTTGGCGCGTCGGCCCGATTTGAAGGTCGTGACCTTTCGCGGCACTGTGCAAACGCGGTTGAAAAAGCTTGATGGTGGCGACGTGGACGGAACCATGCTGGCCGCCGCCGGATTGAAACGTTTGGGCATGGAAGAATTCATCACCGAAACCTTGGATGCTGAAGATTTCATCCCCGCCGTCGGCCAAGGCGCCATCGGTATCACATGTATGGAAAATGATGACCGTGTGAACGCGATCTTGGATATTCTCAATCACAAAAAAACCGTGGTGCGGGTGACGGCAGAACGGGCCTTTTTGGCGGTTCTGGACGGGTCATGCCGCACGCCGATTGCGGCTCATGCATGGTATGATGGCAATGATACTTTACGGTTTCATGGTTTGGTGGCGAAGCCCGATGGATCTGAAGTGCATCAGGTCGAACGCACCGGTCCGGCGGATTTTGTTGCGGCTCAAAGTATGGGCCGTGATGCGGGGTTGGAGCTGAAAGAAAAAATCGGACCAGATTTTTTGGTGACAGCATCTTTCGAATCATCGCCGACCACCGCACCCACCCACCCATCTTCTGCCGAACCTTCTGGTGAAAACTGAGTCTTGACCATGCGGATCCTCGTCACCCGTCCCCGCGAGGATGCAAAACAGCTTATTGCTGCGTTGACGGCGCATGGACACGATGGACTGGTTGCCTCATTGCTCGACATTCATATGTTGGATGGGGAAGATCTTAATCTTGACGGTGTTCAAGCGTTGTTGTTGACGTCTGCCAATGGTGCACGGGCTTTTGCCGCGCGTTCACCTGAACGTGACGTGCCTGCATTGTGTGTGG
>Ga0070729_10004215_pt1 | contig 15884 bp, 12 predicted proteins | sample tdDd472_FD_66725 | JGI IMG/M metagenome (GOLD analysis project Ga0070729, IMG submission 66725) | Marine sediment microbial communities from the Atlantic coast under amendment with organic carbon and nitrate - tdDd47.2 | ecosystem: Environmental > Aquatic > Marine > Coastal > Sediment | place... | reverse complement strand
TCAACAGCAACCGGAGATAACCTCACCTATCTGTGGGACTTCGGCGATGGTAATCAATCTTCCGAAATCAACCCTTCTCATACCTATGCCAGTGCCAACACATACAACGTCACTCAAACTATTTCTAATGGCGCAGGCTCTAATTCGGTAACTCAACAAGTGACCGTAACAGAACCTCTCGCCGCTCCTGTTGCTGGCTTCTCTGCTTTCCCAACTGACTTAACTGTCGCGTTTACGTCAACAGCAACTGGGGATAATCTCACCTACCTATGGGACTTCGGTGATGGCAATCAGTCAACAGACATCAACCCATCCCATACTTATGCCAGTGCCAACACATACAACGTCACTCAAACTGTTTCTAATGGCGCAGGCTCTAATTCCGTGACTCAGCAGGTCTCTGTTACTGCTCCAGTTACCGCACCTGTCGCAGGTTTCTCTGCTTTCCCAACTGACTTAACTGTCGCGTTTACGTCAACAGCAACTGGGGATAATCTCACCTACCTATGGGACTTCGGTGATGGAAATTCATCGTCTGAGCCAAATCCAGTTTACACTTATGCTAGCGCCAACGCTTACAATGTCACACAGACAGTGTCCAATGGTGGAGGCTCTAATTCCACTACTCAACAGGTCACAGTAACCGAACCTGTACAACAGCAAACAACACCAGATGGTGACATCGTTTTTGTATCAAATCGTGATGGTAACAATGAAATCTATGTCATGAATACAGATGGCACTGAAGCTGTAAATGTGACAAATAATCCAGCAAATGATACTCAACCATCTTGGTCACCTGATGGGAATCGCATTGTTTTTGTGTCAGACAGAGACGGTGATCGGAACATCTATATCTTGGAAATCGATACTCTTGAAATCACTCGCCTCACATCAGACAATGGTGATAATCGCAGTCCAGTTTGGTCACCTGATGGCAACAAGATTGCTTTCTCTTCTGACCGTTTCAGTGATTTCGACATCATGATAATGAATCCCGATGGTAGCGACCAAATCCAACTAACAGTAGATGCTTCTGACGAGACCGATCCAACATGGTCACCTGATAGCAATCAGATTGCATATGTATCAGGTGCAAGCGGTAACCTCGACATCTACGTAATCAGTGCTTCAGATGGATCACCAATCCTGACATTGACATCGGATGAAAATAATGATTACGACCCAACATGGTTACCACGAAACGATGTGAGTTTATTAGCCTTTACATCAAATCGATTTGGCGATGATGATATATTCGTTATCAATCCAAGCGATGCTTCAGGTCTCACTCAAATCACAACTGACGGGAGTAACGAAAGCCAACCAGAATGGTCATCTGATGGCAACTTGATCGTTTTTGTATCAGACCGAGACAATAATGGTGAAGAAAACGTCTACACAATGACCCCTGACGGGAACAACGTCAACCGGTTAACGCCAAACGGTAGCCGAGATCGTCAACCCGACTGGAAATAAGCTACAATCATAAGCCCCCTCGCAATGAGGGGGTTTTATTTTGACGAGAGTCCCATAAAATCAACATTATCTATCCAATCAATGAACGAAAATTATGACTCACTATTTTGAAGCCGAAATAATCATCGGCATAGAAGACATCGCCATAACCGAACTAAAGACAGTCAAAGGTGTCAAACATCAGAGCATAAAATTGATCAGAGAAGGATTCGTAAGATTTGAATTCAGTAAAAATCCAGAAAACTTATTAAAATTAAAGTCGATCATAGCAATCTATGCGATTCATCATTTTGATATATCACGCCCTAAAGCTCTTTTGGGGCATCAAAACTTTACACGGATAATACAGCTACTATCAGATTTACTGAGGACTTGGAGTGAAAATGAAATAACATTGGGACTCGGTGCGGCTGGCTCGGATTCTTCTGTCATGCAACGTATCAAACAGGAGCTTTCACAAACCCTGAACTTACCCTTAGCGGATGATGATAAAGGGAATTTGTACCTCCGTTTGCTTCCAGCGTATAAACAGCAAGGCTGGGAAGTCCTGATTCGCTTAACATCCCGTCCTCTAGCAACCCGCAAATGGCGTATAGAAAATATACCGGGGGCACTAAATGCTACTGTTGCTTATGCAATGACCCAGTTGGCAAATATTTCATATGGCGAAACTGTCCTCAATCTATGTAGCGGTACAGCGACTATCCTTATAGAACATGCTCTTCAGCACAAAGGTGCTACTCTATTTGCAATCGACAACAATACTAATATGTTGCAAGCAGCATCCCAAAACATCAACGCTAGTAATACAGAAAATTATATTCTACAAATAAGATGTGATGCACAACTAACCCCATTTTCAGATAATTCAATAGAGTGTATTTACGCCGATTTACCGTTTGGGCATCATATTGGGTCACATGATGAAAATGAATGGCTCTATCCTGCTATTTTAGAAGAATCTGCCCGAATCGCCACACAGGGCACGCCCTTTATCGTACTTACTCATGAAATCCAACTAATGGAGCAGACACTTGTATCATCTCGCTGGAAGATTAAAGATCAGAAAAAAATCAATCTGAGCGGATTACATCCACAAATATTTGTCCTTGAGCGAATTTAGTCTAAGATATACAGTTGTATAAATTTGATTAACGATAGGTTCTCCATGTCAGCAAGAATTTTTCTATTCATAATTATCACGTTGTTCGCTGTAGCGTGTCAGCCAGAAGCAGAAGAAAACACAATTATTGTCTCACTAATTGCCGATGGTCGTGAGCGCACGTTTGGTTATAGCACGAATGTGACGGTTGAGGAATTTCTAGCCGATGCAGAAGTTGAGGTTGGTGAAAGTGATAGACTTAGCCACCCACCTTTTACACAGATTACCGACGGGATGAAGATTACTGTGCGTCGTGTCACAGAACGTCAGGAATGTCAACAAGAAACGATTGCCTTCGAGCGTCGACTCGTTCCCAATGAAGGGATTCCTTCAGGTGAAGAACAGCTCGCCCAATCCGGTCAAAATGGAATTCAAGAGGTCTGTTATCGCATTATTTTTGCAGACGGTGTTGAATCAGAACGCATACAAAGCAATCAATCAACAATATTGACAGAACCCGTTGACGAAATCATTTATATTGGTTCATCAAATAATGTTGAGCCACTTGGAATCGTCGGCACTTTAAGCTATATCAACAATAGTAACGCATGGGTGATTAAAGGCAATACAACCAATAAACGTCCGCTCACAACATCTGGAAACCTAGATTCACTCGTTTTCAATCTATCTGATGATGGATCAAAGTTAATCTATACAACAGCTATTAATGACACTGACGATTTTTTCAACAATTTCTGGATGATTGGCACACTTGAAGACTCATTTCCTATCAAATTAACACCAACGGATGTTCTCTATGCAGAATGGCAACCCACTACAGATGACACAATCGCATACTCCACAGGTGAAGCACGTCAAACAACTCCGCCATGGAGAGCACTTAATAACTTATGGCTAATGGAAGTGGATAACAATTCTGGTCGTGCATTAGATATTACTGAAATTATTCCAGAGTCAAGCGGAGGATTTTATGGTTGGTGGGGTACTGATTACAAATGGTCTCCTCTAGGCGATAAGATGGCATGGGTTCGCGCTGATGGTATGGGAATTGTTGATTTTGATGCAAATCAACTTATAACACTTGTGAACTATGCAGTCTTTAAAACCTCGCAGTCGTGGGCATGGTTATCGCCATTGTCATGGTCATGGGACAACAACTTGATTGCTTCCACCATTCATGGTGAACCACTTGGCAAAGAGCCAGCAGACACAAGTCCAGTCTTTAATCTGGGAATTACAAATTCTGATGGTTCATTCTCAGCAGATGTAAAAACAGCCGTAGGGATGTGGGCTGCACCAAAATTTTCCCCGAAAATAATCACCCAAAATCCTGACTATTCAGATGGGTATATTGCATATTTACAAGCAAGAGAACCTTATAACAGCATTAATGGACAATATAACCTTGTAATTGCTGATCGTGATGGGAGCAACCAACGAGTGATATTCCCAGCAGAATCACAAGCTGGTATTCAAACCAGTGATTTCGGACTAACAGCACATGATTTTGCATGGAGTCCCGATTCTCGTTTTATAGCCATTATCTATCAAGGTAATCTCTGGATAGTGGATGTTCAGTCGACAGTTAGTTATCAAGCTACCTTTGATGGTGGTTCGAGCAATCCCGTTTGGACACGCTAATGAGACAAGTTATTGTTCTTGTTATCAGCATAATTACACTCATAGGAAGCATTGTTGCTACACTTGGAACAATCAATCTCCGCGATTTTGAAACCAGAGGTTATGTTGATCCAACAATCGATCAGAATTTACCCTATACTGTACCGCGCCTAGGCATCAATGTTCAGTTGGAGCAATATTCCGACGGCGAATTAAACATGAATTTACAACTCATGCAAGACTCTGGCTTTGTATGGTTGAGGCAATTTGCTTATTGGGACGAAATCGAACCCGTACAAGGTGAATACAATTGGGAGTCTTGGGATAAAATTATTAAAGCCACCAATAATTATCCAGAATTAGAACTTGTTGTTGTGCTCATGAATACCCCACAATGGGCAAGAATTCACCCTCCTCAACAAGAAGTGACACAGACTGCCCCACCGCAATCACCAGACGCATTTGCACAATTTACACATGCCTTTGCTTCGCGATACAGTGATACAGTAGATTATTATCAAATTTGGGATGAGCCGAATTTAGACGATACATGGGGTTTACTTGATCCAAATCCTACCGACTATGTTGCCCTATTGACTGAAGCATATACATCTATCCATAATGCAGACCCATCAGCTACTGTTATTTCAGCTGCCCTTGCACCAACCATCGAAACCCATGGACAAAACATTAGTGACATCCGTTATCTTCAAGCCATGTATCAACGGGGGGCCAAAGATGTAATGGATGTCGTAGCAGGCAAACCCTATGGTTTTTCAACCTCACCCCTTGAGCGTACGGTTGATGAAGCCACATTAAACTTTTCGCGGATAATTGCTCTACGCGAAGTAATGGTTGCAAATAATGATGGTAATACATCGCTCTGGGCTAGCAACTGGGGATGGAATTCTCTTCCCTCAAATTGGCAAGGCGAGCCATCCGTTTGGGGACAAGTCACACACAATGAACAAATACAATATACACTGCAAGCTTTAGATCGTGCTCATCGAGAATTACCGTGGCTTGGGGCGATGATGATTCACCAATGGCAACCTATTGTAGACGATACTGACCCACAATGGGGATTTGCACTTATAAATCAAGATAATGAACCGACCCCGCTACTCGAAGCTATTCAGAATTATCAGCTACCAGACTTACCCCAAAATGGGTTATTCCATCCACGCACATTGTCAGCCCGCTATAGTGGTGTATGGGAATTTAGCGAATTAGGAGCAGACATTGGTTGGTTGGAAACAACTGACAGCCAACTAGAATTTCACTTTATGGGCTCTGACATCTCTATATTACTTCGTGAAGACGATTATGTTGCCTTTCTTTATCCAACAATAGATGACAAACAAGTCAATGCAACACCTCACGACACAAATGGCAATTCATATATTTTTTTACGGAGCAACTCACGTTTACCAGAGAAAAATCTTACGCTAATTGCTAACCAACTATCAAACAATAAACACACACTTAAAATTGTTGCAGATAAAGGGTGGGATCAATGGGCAATTGCAGGATTTGCAGTAAGCTCAGGTAATCTAGCCATACCATATAATAATCAAATTGCAATCGGCTCTGTAGCTATAATAGTCTCGTCAATACTAATCATTATCACAACCATAACTATACCATGGCGTGAAATAATTCCTCCGATATCATTGCTCTTTCAAAGAGTATCCGTTACATCACATCTAATTCTCAGTGGTATTACATCAATAGCGATGATGATAGCCATGATGTTAACTTGGTCTTCCCACCGTCCGAACATCTTCATACGCGATGAAATTAATTTAATCCTAGCAGTGGTAACCGGTGGGGTTTTATATCTTTCACCTAGCATCATTGTTACCATAGTTGCAGGTGTAGTCCTATTTATTTTAATCTATCATCGACTTGAAACAGGGCTAATCCTAACATTATTTTTTGCACCATTTTTCCTATTTCCTGTAAAACTCTACATCTTCGCATTCCCGATGGCAGAAGTCATGATCTTGATAACAACAGGCGCATGGTTGCTAAAAATGCTAGTCAACGTAGGAATAACACTACAGATGCAAAATTCTGCATACCCCATTTTTAGCCCTTCCCGACTACGACGACACATCACTACGATAGATTTATGCGTGTTAGCAATAGTCATTGTTGCTGTAATTTCTCTCGTTTGGACCCAATATCATGATGAAGCGATAACAGAGCTACGTAAATTTATTATTGAGCCTACCCTCTTCTATTTAATTCTACGAACGATCAAGCCAACAAAAGCAACCCTTCTCAGCTTCGTTGATACGCTTATCGTATCGGCAGTACTCGTATCTATAATCGGGTTACTTCAGTATGTTCAAGGTGAAGGGATCATCACAGCCGAAGCTGGAGCAAAACGCCTAGCAAGCGTCTATGGCTCACCCAATAATGTTGGACTTTTACTTGGACGTGCAATACCTTTTGCGTTGGCATTCGAACTCATTAAGATAGACAAAAATCGACGTATTTTTGCAATACTATCATTGGGAATTATGGGGATTGCATTAGCACTAACCCAAAGTGTTGGCGCAATCCTAATGGGAGTACCTGCCGCAATCGTTGTTATTCTTCTTGCTATCTATCAGAGGAAATCCGTCCTTCCTATTCTGGGAATTGGCATAATTGGGAGTATCGGATTTGCGGTTCTATCTCAAATATCAGCACGATTCGCTAATTTACTTGACTTGACTTCAGGGACAAACTTCTTTCGTCTGCGAGTTTGGGAAAGCGCGTTAGAAATTATCAGTGATTTTCCGATTACAGGCATTGGTTTAGATCAGTTTCTGTATCTATTTAGCGGCGAATATATTCGGCCTGATGCAATTTGGGATAGAGACCTCTCACATCCACATAATTTCATCCTCGACTTTTGGTTACGGCTTGGCATTATCGGTGCTATTTTGTTTATCATCATCCAAATCTCGTTTTGGAAACAAGCAATTTCAATCATCCAATATTCTAGACAAAATAATCGTTTAGTCTTCGCTCTTACAGTTGGTTTAATGGGCAGTATGGCGGATTTATTAGCACATGGCTTGATTGATAATAGTGTGTTTGTTTATGATTTGGCATTCATTTTTATGTTTCAACTGAGCTTGATAGCATCACTAACAACTATCAGTTCTACCGACGATACTTATCGATAAAAGTTTCTAGTTTATAGCATACACCCAAGTGTTGACCTGTGGTAAACTGTTAACGGTTCAATAAAGTGGAGGCAATCACGTTGCGCGTTTTAATCACAGGTGGAGCAGGATTTATTGGATCACATTTATGTGATCGTTTTCTAGCAGATGGACATCGTGTTGTTGCGATGGACAACTTCCTAACTGGGTCGCAGGATAACATTTCACATCTTGCAGGTAATCGAAATTTTGAATTCATATATCATGATATTAGCAATTTTATCCATGTCCCCGGCAAAATTGATGCAGTATTACATTTTGCATCACCAGCTAGTCCAATTGATTATCTCAAATATCCAATTCAAACCTTAAAAGTTGGTGGATTAGGAACTCATAATGCACTTGGTTTAGCACGGGTAAAAAACGCGAGATTCCTACTTGCATCGACATCAGAAGTATATGGTAATCCTTTAGTTCATCCACAAGATGAAAGCTACGCTGGCAATGTTGATCCTGTCGGGCCACGTGGTTGTTATGACGAGGCAAAACGTTATGCAGAAGCTTTAGTCATGGCATATCATCGCCAACATCAGATGGAAACCCGTATTGTCCGCATTTTTAATACATATGGTCCTCGTATGCGCCTCGACGACGGACGTGTTGTGCCTAATTTTATTGGTCAAGCAATACGCGGTGAAGCACTAACCGTTTATGGAGATGGTTCTCAAACCCGTTGTTTCCAATATGTAGATGATTTAGTTGAAGGTCTTGTGCGTTTACTTAATAGCGATTATCCAGACCCTGTCAATATCGGAACAACACGTGAGATTAGCATGATTGAATTTGCTCAGATAGTAAATCAGGTCTCTAATAATCCTGGAGGGCTGATTTATAAGGACGAACTACGTATTGAAGGTGATCCACAAACACGTAAACCAGATATAAGTCGCGCCCGTAAAATTCTTGATTGGGAAGCGAAAATTGAATTGGAAGATGGTTTAAAACGTACTATTCAATATTTCACTGAGGTTATCAAACCAACACCGTGAGATCCGGTCTATTGTTACCATACAAATTTGCAACCATTTCTATGATTGCAATTGCACTAATTTCAGGCATTGCAGTTGCACTAATGCCACTTGAAGCAGTCTTAATCGGCGTGTGTTTATTAATTCTGACAGCGTTGGTCGTCCACACGCCCATCACACTATTACTAATATTGCTTATCCTCGCCCCACTACGCACATTAATTGCAACGGAATCAAACCTGACCATTCCTCTTGATATTGGACAAATCTTGATGATTATCTATCTTGGTGGCTGGGTTGTATTTCGTATTTATCATCAAAAAGCTGTCTTAAAAATTTCGATCACACAACCGTTCGTAGCAGTTTATGTAGTCATACTCATATTTGGGCTTAATATGTGGAATAGTGTTTCCATCAGTGCATGGCTCACAGAATGGTTAAAATGGGTCATTATGGCAGTATTTATCTGGCATATCACTCTATCAGAGCAACAAAATTGGCAATGGCTCCTATATGCTATTCTCGCAAGTGCCGTCGCTAATGCTATCGTAGGCATCTATATTTTCTTCGGTGGTAGTGGTGCCGATCATCTGGTTATTGGAGGGCGATTTTTTAGAGCCTTCGGAACATTCGGGCAACCCAATCCTTTTGGTGGATTTATGGGTATATCGCTCCCATTAAGCATCATGGGAATCTATAGTCAATTATCGATCCTCTACAACCAATTTCGTCAAAACAAAAAACTATCCCCAAATTCAATCCTCCTTTTAGCCATATTCATAGCTGTATCCATATTACTGTTCGCAGCTCTCATAGCATCATGGAGTCGTGGAGCTTGGCTAGGATTTATTGTAACAATCGGCGTGATGATATTTGCTATACCACGCAAATTATCTCTTAGTATTTCAGTCTCATTCGCCTTGATATGTCTTTTTGGTGGATTATGGTTTGGTGGCTTAATCCCTCAATCTATCATCAATCGCCTAACCACAGCTGCAACTGACTTTATTACGATTGATGACATTCGTGGGGTTGACATTACCACTGTTAATTATGCTGTTGTGGAGCGTATCGCACATTGGCAAGCGGCAATTAATATCGCCGAAGTTAATTCATTTTTCGGTGTGGGATTAGGAAACTATGAAATCGTATATAATACCTATCGGTTACTTAACTGGAAAGAACCACTTGGACATGCTCACAACTACTACTTGAATATTCTAGCTGAGACTGGCATTATTGGACTTCTTATCTATTTGGCATTTTGGATAAGAATTTTTGTTTTAACATGGCAATCACGTCATCATCCAAATACATTTTCGCGCTCAATTGCCATTGGTCTATTAGGTGCGTGGACATATATAGCAATCCACAGCATATTTGACAATTTATACGTTAATAATCTATTCCTACATTTTGGACTATTATTAAGTATCCTTGCAATTCTTCATCAACAAGTTTCACATACAATAACATTGGAGTAGATATGTCTCAAGCAGTTGCTCAAGATTCCACAACGCAGTCAGAGAAAAATAAAGCTTTGACTACACCACTTGATCGCTTCATTATCGGGTTAGCGCAACGCATCGGTGGTGATAAAGCAAAAGAGGTTGAGCGGTTTATAAAATTTGCAGTCGTTGGTTTGCTAGGCTTTGTTCTTGATTTTGGTACCGTATTCCTACTACAATCCAGCTTTTTACCACCTGTCGACAGTAATGATCAAAACATAATAATTAATGTGGCTATTGCTACTACCGCTGGTTTTATACTCGCTGTAGGTAGCAACTTTATATGGAATCGTTTATGGACATATCCTGATTCTCGGTCATCCTCCATCCGCAAGCAACTTACTCAGTTTGCAATTGTGAGTATTTCAGGTTGGACAGCGCGTACTGTCTGGATCGCCGCAACGTATACATTATTCGGCGTTCTATCGACATCCGTTATTCGACTATTATCTGCATCTTATAATCCGTCCCTTCTAAATCAACAAAAATTTGGAACTATGATCGCTCAGTTAATTGGTGTGGTCGTCGTGATGATATGGAATTTCTTTGCAAATCGTTATTGGACATATAGTGACGTAAAATAACGTGCCAAGAATAGCAATTGACTATACACCTGCATATGAGCAAGGCGGAGGGATAGGACGGTATGTCCGTGAATTGACATCTGCACTATCCCAGATAGATACGGAAACAACATACAAATTATTTGTATCTGGCGCACACCACAATAACCTACCTAATATACTGGGTGTTAATTTCAGTTGGAAGCCGACACGGCTCACACCACGTTGGTCAGCACGGTTATGGCATCGAGCAAGACTACCACTTCCTGTAGAATGGTTCACAGGAAATATTGATGTATTTCATGCTACAGATTTTGCTCTACCACCTACCCTACCAACTACAAAAACATTGTTAACCGTCCACGATTTATCGTTTATCCGTGTACCAAACACTGCAAGTCCCTCACTTAAAACCTACCTTGATGCAGTTGTACCCCGCTCAGTGAAAAAAGCAAATCATATCTTGGCAGATTCTCAAGCCACTAAAGATGATCTAATCGACTTATACGATACTCCCAAAAATAAAATTACTGTTTTACTAAGTGGTGTTGATAAACGATTTGAGCCCATTACTGATACAGCTTCTATAGAACAAATCCGTGGTAAATATGGGTTAAGAGATAAACGTTATATCTTGTCTGTCGGAACAGTTCAGCCTCGCAAAAATTACAGTCGGGTTATTCGTGCAATTTCAAATCTACAGGAAAAAGGACTTGATGTTCATTATGCGATTGTTGGAGGTAAAGGTTGGCTTGAGGACGAAATGTATCAAACAATTGAAGATACACAGCTGCAAGACTATGTACACGTTCTAGGTTTCGTCGATGATGACGACTTATCTGCGTTATACACTAGCTCAGAGTGTTTGATACTTACTTCACTATACGAAGGATTTGGTTTACCGATATTAGAAGCAATGGCATGTGGGACACCCATCATTACATCAAATATATCGTCATTGCCAGAAGTTGCAGGTAACGCAGGAATACTTGTAGATCCACTTGATATCGATGCCATCACAAACGCCATCTATTCAATGCTGACAAATTCATCCCTACGTGCTCAACATATTGAAGCAGGCTATCAACAGGTCAAAAAATTCACATGGGAGCAATCTGCCATACACCTTAAATCAATTTATGACGGGTTACTTCATTCATAACACTGATGTTATAATAACGGCGTTTAACTAACAGAAAGTTATGTTACATGACGGAACGTGTACGCAAAAAAATCGAAGACTCCCGAACAACACTTAGCCTACTAATGGGACAACAAAACGCCAATCGTTTAGGCAATGTTCATGGTGGTATTATCATGAAACTCGTTGATGAAGCAGGTGCAATCGCCGCTATGAAACATGCTCAATCTCCCGTTGTCACTGTAGCTGTCGACTCTATGACATTTGTTGAACCCATCCACATTGGCGAAGTCGTCACATTTACCGCTGAACTTACTTATGTAGGGCGAACATCAATGGAAACGCGAGTAGAAGTTGTCACAGAAGACCCGTTGACCGCCAATAGAAGACTTAGCAATACAGCCTATCTTGTATATGTTGCACTCGATAGTAATGGCAAACCAACCCCAGTATCTCCTTTACAGCTTGAAACTGACGAGCAGAAAATACGTGCCGAATCTGCAAAAGAACGGCAGGCATTTCGCAAACGGCAACGGGCAAAGGAAGTGTAGGATGGCAAACCAAGAGTCTGCCCTGCTTCGATTATTAGGACAACATAGTTACAAACGAATTGCGGAACTAGATGAACCGGATCTAGGGCTTGCAGAACATCGTCCTTATCCGTTTATGGCGATTGTTGGGCAACTTGAAATGCGAACAGCTTTATTGTTGGCTGTAATTAATCCTGCAATCGGTGGTGTCTTATTAATCGGTCCACGGGGAATTGCAAAAACAACAGCAGTGCGAAGTGTTACAGGGATTCTCCCACATATTGAAGTTAGTAATTGTGACGAAGATATTCTCCCTGAAGATCTACAAGTCCTTGAGCCGGATGTTGCCGAAGCACTTTATCCTGATTGCTATGAGAAATTTATTAGAGGTGAAGATATATCGCATCACGACTCTGTAAAATTGGTGGAATTACCGCTTAACGCTCGTCTCGAAGATGTTGTAGGAGGACTCAATGAACGCGCGGCAGTCCATCACAATGCTGTACGGATAGAGCGTGGTATTTTGTCGCGTGCAGACAAAAACATTCTTTATGTTGACGAAATCAATTTACTTGATGATGAAATCGTTGATGCTATCCTTGATGCCGCCGCACAAGGGAGCTATACAGTGCGACGTGGTGCCAATATCGGCACTTATCGCGCTCGATTTGTTCTTATTGGATCTATGAATCCTGAAGAAGGAAGATTACGTCCTCAGATTATGGACAGACTAGGTTTACGGGTCAATGTTCGCGGGCTATCAGAAATAGATGAACGCATTGAAGTATATAAGCGGGTACGTGATTTCCGTAGAAATCCGACAGCATTTATCCGTCAGTGGGAGCTTGAAACCGCCGAAGCCCGTGAAGAAATAATTCTAGCGCGTGAAAATCTCAAAAAGACAGAATTACCAGACGAAACAATCCGAGTCGGTGTGGAACTCGTAAATCAACTTGACATAGACTCTCATCGCGCTGAATTTACGATGTTTGAAGCAGCTCGTGCCTATGCAGCAGCAGATGATCGCACAGAAGTCACAATGGATGACCTCATGGTGGTTGCCCCATTAGCACTCCGGCAACGTCGTAGCGAATTTATGGTCAACTTCTTCCACCGCCAATCAGATGAAGATATTCAGATCCGTGACGTACTTGATTCAATTATTGATAAACAAACAAGAGCAAGATAACCCAATGCACACCAAAAACACACCGCTACTTTATTTCACCATTACTTTAGCTTTAATCGGTTATATACTCCCATGGATAACAACACAGACTGCACCACTTACATTAGGTGCATATGATCTCGCTGAATGGGTAAGTTTACATCCATCCCAACCATACACGACACCTGTTCTGATTGTGCCATTACTACTACGGCTAAATCTAGTTATTATCGTACTCATCATTGCGCTCTCAGCACATACAGATAAATTACGTATATTCACCATTTTTGCAATTGTTCCATTATCGCTAGCTCAACTCCCCCCTTTAGAATTCCTCACAATTGCAACTAACAATATCAACTATCAACAACAATTTGTGCTTGCAACCATCAGTCTTGTTTTAGGAATTGGATTAAGCGTGTTTAAACCAGTACGGTTTATTCCACAAATCAATATTTTTCTCGTCGGAGTAGGAATCGTTTCAGCTATAACAGGATTGCAACAAGCACAGGCACTATATATCATGTCGCTTCAAGAAAACTCATTGGGTATGGGGGTTATCGTCATAGGTATTGCATATATTATAATTGCGCTCACTTACTTACAATCACTCATTATTAAATTCCCGACTAGCAAGTTACAGCAATTATTAGAAATAAAACAAGGCAGCCATTAAGCTACCTTGTAACATTGTCGTGCAAGTCCTTTAAAGACTAGCCCATATTAGATTTAATATATTCAACAGCTTGGCCAACTGTTTCAATTTTTTGTGCATCTTCGTCGCTGATTTCGCCGCCAAATTCTTCTTCAAATGCCATAATCAATTCAACAAGATCCAATGAATCAGCTTCAAGTTCTTCACGGAAGCTAGCACTACTTACAACCTTGTCTTCATCAACACCTAACAATTCTACGACAATTCCTTTTACACGTTCTTCAATTGATGCCATATGTAATTCCTCCCACAGTGGAATAGATTTTATTTTCAATTAGACAGGCGACCATTATACCGATATTCGTTGACTGTACCAGACTAATTAACATTTTGTGGAAAATTATTGACACATATCCACTTCATCAGTACGATACTCCCGTTTATAAGTTTAGCATAAAGCTATCCATAATTAAGGAACACCATTATATGACAAAAGTCACGGAAACACCTACAACGGAAAGTAGAAAAGTTGATCATATCCGCATTAACCTTGATGAAAATGTCCAGTTTCCACGACTTACAACGGGACTTGAGAAGTATCGTTTCATGCACCAAGCTGTCCCAGAGCTTAACCTTAGTGATATAGATACATCAGTTGAGTTGTTTGGTAAAACTCTAGATTTCCCGATACTCATCTCATCCATGACTGGTGGAACCGAGATGGCACAGGCAATAAACCGTAATCTAGCTGAAGCCGCACAAGAACATAATATTGCAATGGGACTAGGGTCGCAACGGGCGGCAATCGAAGATGAAACGCTTGCTAGTACCTACACGATTCGTCAAGTTGCCCCTGATATTATGTTATTTGCTAATATCGGTGCGGTTCAATTTAACTATGGTTATGGTGTGGAACAATGTCAAAAAGCAATTGATATGGTAGAAGCCGATGCGCTAATTTTGCATTTTAATGTATTACAAGAAGCAGTCCAACCTGAAGGAGACATTAATTTTGCCGGACTTTTAGCTAAGACCGAAGCGGTCTGTAAAAAGTTACAAGTTCCTGTTATTGCAAAAGAAGTCGGTTGGGGATTTTCCAGCAAGAATGTCCGTGACTTAGTCAATGCTGGGGTATCCGCCATCGATGTTGCAGGTTCTGGTGGTACTTCATGGAGTGAGGTGGAGTATCATCGCGCGCCAACTGCTTTTCATGCGCGTGTAGCTCGAAGTTTTGCAGATTGGGGAATTCCAACAGCCGATGCACTTGAATATGTCACATCCACAGCACCTAATTTGCCAGTATTTGCAAGTGGGGGCTTACGAGATGGCATTGATGTTGCAAAAAGTATCGCACTAGGAGCGACTTTAGCAGGATTAGCAGGCCCATTCCTCAAAGCAGCTAATGAATCAGCCGAATCTGTTGATCTATTCATCCGAGAACTCACAGCTCAATTAAAAATCGCTATGCTATGTACAAGCTCTAGCAACATTGAAGAACTTAGAAAGGCTGAACTCAACAAGGTTGACTGAATTTTGTTACACAAATTCGCGAATCACAGCATTACTTAGCAGTCTACCTGATTCTGTCAGGTGGACTCGCTGCTCATCAATATCCAACAATCCAAGAGTCCGAAACTTTGCAACCCCCTCAGGAAACATATCGACAAAATCCATATCAAACCGCTTTTTGAATGCTGAGCGCTGAATTCCTTCCTTTGTCATTCGTAATCCCATCATGATTGTTTCATATAAATCATCATCACGTTCAATGCGTGTTGACTTTGCGACTGTGGGTGTCAGGGGAAATACTATTTCATCTTCATCATCAGCCTGATTATCCAATAACGCCGTCACATAACGTTGCGGAAGTGTGACTGTTGAATATCGGAACCCACCAGCAAACCCATG
>Ga0070729_10004214_pt1 | contig 15888 bp, 8 predicted proteins | sample tdDd472_FD_66725 | JGI IMG/M metagenome (GOLD analysis project Ga0070729, IMG submission 66725) | Marine sediment microbial communities from the Atlantic coast under amendment with organic carbon and nitrate - tdDd47.2 | ecosystem: Environmental > Aquatic > Marine > Coastal > Sediment | place... | reverse complement strand
CGGCGAACGCGACGAGGAAGCTCACCTTCGCCCCGCCGACGAAGAGCATCACACCGACCATCGTGAGAATGACGACGGTCGAGCCGAAGTCCGGCTGCTTCATCAGCAGCAGCGCGAACACGCCGAACACGAGGCCGTGGCCGACGAACGACTCGACGAAGTTGCGCATCGCCGGGCCCTTCTTGGCGATCGAGTACGCGAGGTACATGACCGCCACGATCTTGGCGAACTCCGCCGGCTGAAAGCGCACGCCGGCGAACTGGATCCAGCGCGTGGCGCCGTTCACCGTGACCGCGAACCCGGGCACCGCCGTCAGCAGCAGCAGCCCGATGGCCGCAGCGAGAAAGGCGTACACGAACCGGCGGTACACGCTGTAGTCGATGCGGCTCGTGACGATCATGCCGATCGAGCCGAGCACCGCGCCGGTCATCTGGTTGCGGAAGTAGATGAGGTCGTCGCCGTTCGTCGACAGGAAGTACGACTTCAACGCCGAGCCGCTGTACACGGCGAGCAACCCGATCGACACGAGCGCCGACACCACGAGCACGAGCACGACGTCGATCGGCCCCCGCTCGACGAGCTCCTCTTCGACCGCACGCGGCGGCGCCGCGGCGTCGGATGAGCCGCGGGACGCGAAGGGGTTGAGCGATTCGATGGCGATCCAGGAAGCCATGGGCACCTCAGCGCAGCTTCAGGCTCGCGAGCGCGAGCGCGGACAGCAGAATGGAGATGATCCAGAACCGGACGACGATCTGCTGTTCGGACCAGTTCAGCCGTTCAAAATGGTGGTGGATCGGGGCCATCCGAAACACGCGCTTGCCCGTGAGCTTGTACGTGTATCGCTGGATGAGGACCGACAGCGCCTCGACGACGAAGAGCCCGAGGATGATCGCGCTCAGCAGCTCGTTCTTCGTCAGCACCGCCAGGGACCCGAGCGCGCCGCCGAGCCCGAGGCTGCCGACGTCGCCCATGAACACCTGAGCGGGGTAGGCGTTGTACCAGAGGAAGCCCACGCCAGCGCCGATGATGGCGCTGCAGAAGATGGCGAGCTCCTGCGCGCCGTCGACCCGCGGGATCATCAGGTACTCGGCGAAGTCGAAGGTCGCGAAGACCTCTTCACCGGCCACCATCGTCGACACCGTCAGTGTCGTCGCCGAGAGGTACGCCAGCAGCAGAAAGGTGCCGGACGCCACCACGGACGGGCCGATCGCCAGACCGTCGAGTCCGTCGGTGAGGTTCACCGCGTTCGACGCCCCGACGAGCACGAACATCGCGAAGCCGATCCACAGCCACTCGGGCAGGACGATCGTAAGAACGTCCGGCTTGACGAAGGGCAGGTACAGCGTCGTGTCGAAGCCCTCGGGGGCGAGAAAGAGAAGCGCGCCGAAGGCGACGCCGGCGATCGAGAACTGGCTGAGCAGCTTGCCCTTCTCGCTCAGGCCCTTCGACCCGCGCTTGCCGAGCTTCATGGCGTCGTCGACGAAGCCGATGACCGCGTACAGGAGCGTCACGCTCACGCAGATCCAGACGAGCGGGTTCGTCAGGTCCGACCAGAGCAGCGCAGAGACGACCGCCGAGAAGATGAGCAGGATCCCACCCATCGTCGGGGTGTTCTTCTTGCTCTGGTGGTTGTCGTCCATCTCTTCGCGGATGACCTGCCCGATCTGCCGCTTCTGCAGCTGCCGGATGAACCACGGGTACAGGACCATCGTGACGACGAGCGACGTGACCATGGCCACGAGGATCCGGAAGCTCGTGTACCGAAAGACGTTGAGCGGTCCGAACTGTTCGCGAAGCGACTCGAACAGGTGAAAGAGCATCGGTCAGTCTCCCTCCCAGCGGGCCGCAAGCGGCGTCACGATGCGTTCGAGGCCGATGGCACGCGACCCCTTCAGCCAGACGGTGGCCCCGCGGGGCGCCCGCGCGGCGATGGCGTCGACCGCGTCTTCGGCGGTGGCGACGTGGATCGCCTCGACGGCGGCAGCGCCGGCGACGAGGGCCGTCGACCGCGGACCGACGCCGATGACGACGTCGGCGCAGGTCGCGGCGAACGCCCCGGTCTGGCGGTGCAGGTCTTCGGACGTGTCGCCGAGCTCGAGCATGTCGCCGAGCACGGCGATGCGCGGCCGCGAGGCCTCGGCGAGCAGGCCCAGGCTGGCGCGCACGCTCGACGGGTTCGCGTTGTAGGCGTCGTCCACGAGGGTCCGCCCGGCGATCTGCATCCGGCGCAGGCGGCCGTGCGGCAGGGTCACCGTCGACGCAGCGCGGGCGATCGCCTCGGCGCTCGGCATATCAGCGGCGATGTCGCCGTCGCGCGCGGCCACCGCCGCGAGGGCGGTCGCGAGGTTCAGCGCGTTGTGCATCCCCGGCAGCGCGAGCTCGACCTCGGCCGACCAACCCGCCAGCGGGCCGTGCCCGTCGAGCTGTACCCGACCGTCGGACGACGCCCGTGACACGCGGATCGTGGCGCCCTCACCCGTGCCAATCGTGATGACGGTCGTCGAATCTTCGATGCGTCCGGCCCACGCGGGCTCGTCGCGCTCGGTGTGCGGCATCACGAGGACCCGCGGCGGCTGGCCCGTGGCGATGCCGGCCTTGGCGACGCGGATCCCGTCGATGCCGCCGAACCCTTCGACGTGCGCGAGGCCGATCGACGTGAGCACGCCCACGTCGTGGCGCGCGATGGCCGCCAGCTCGTAGATGTCATTCGGCGCGTTCGCCCCCATCTCGAGGACGGCGAGGCGATGCGCGGCACCGATCCGCCCGACGGTCAGGGGCAGGCCGATGTGGTTGTTGTAGTTGCCGGCGGTCGCGAGGGTCGGGATGCCCGCCGCCCGCGCGATCGCGGCGATGAGCTCCTTCGTCGTCGTCTTGCCGTTCGATCCGGTGACGCCGATGACCGCGCACCCGTCGCGCTGCGCGCGCGCCGCGGTGAGCAACGCCGTCGCCACCCGCTGCAGGGCGAGCGCGGTGTCGTCGACTTCGATGACCGCCGCGCGGCACGGGGGCACGGCGGACGCGTCGTCGACGACCACAGCCGACGCACCGCGGTCGAGGGCCGCGCCGACGAAGCGGTGGCCGTCGAACCGCTCGCCGCGCAGGGCGACGAACACGTCGCCGAACGCGAGGCTGCGGGTGTCGGTCGACAGCGGGCCGAGGGGGCGCACCGGGCCGCGCGCGACGAGGCGGCCCCCGCCGGCGGTCGCGAGGCGGTCCGCCGTCCAGCCGGCGAGCAGCGGGATGTCATCGACCGGGCGACCGTGCCCGCGGGCGGCGAGCACGCGGCGCGCCACTTCGCGGTCGTCGAACGCGTACCGCTTGCCGCCGATCTCCTGGTACGTCTCGTGGCCCTTGCCGAGCACGAGCACCGGCGCGCCCTCGGCACGCTCGATGGCCGCGGCGATGGCGTCGTCGCGACGCTCGATCACCGTGACCCGATCGCGCGCTTCGCCGGGCACGCCTGCCTGCATCTGCGCGAGGATGGCGTCCGGCGCTTCGCTGCGCGGGTTGTCGCTGGTGAGCACGACGTGCGCCGCGCCGTCGAGCGCCGCGCGGGCCATGTCCGGGCGCTTCGTCGCGTCGCGGTCCCCGCCGGCGCCGACCACGACGACCGGGGGATCCCCGGCGTCGGCCAGCGCGCGCACGGCGCGGGCGACGGCGTCGGGGGAGTGCGCGTAGTCGACGAAAACGACCGACTCGCTCTTGCGCGGCGCGGCCACGCGCTCGAAGCGCCCGGGCACACCGGCAAAGTCGGCCATGGCGGCGAGCGCGTCGTGCACGGCAGCGCCGTGGGTCGCGGCGACCATCCCGGCCGCGATCGCGAGGTTCTCCAGGTTGTGCATGCCGACGAGGGGGGCCACGGCGCGTTCGACCCGATCGAACGCACGCGCCTCGAACCGGATCCCCTCGGTCACGTCGGCGGTGATGGGCACGAGGGCGACGTCCGCGGCCGTCGCGGTGGTCGCCACCGTGCACTGCCGGGCCGCCGTCGTGGCGCCCAGCGCGCGGCGCCCTTCTTCGTCGTCGATGCGTGCGACGGCGACGACGTCGGCACCGCGGGCGTTCGACGCGTCGACACACGAGGCGAAGAGCCGGTGCTTCGCGTCGCGGTACGCATCGATGGTCTCATGAAAGTCGAGATGATCGACGCTCAGGTTCGTGAACCCGACGACGTCGAACACGACGCCGGCCACGCGCTGCAGCTCGAGCCCGTGGCTCGACGCCTCCATGACGAGCGCCGTCGCGCCCGCGTCCAGCACGTCACGGGCGAAGCCGTGGATCGTGCGGCCGTCCGGGGTCGTGTTACGCGCGGGGATCGTGCGGCCCTCGAAGCGATGCGCCACCGTGCCCATGACCGCCGGGCGCTCGCCCGCGGCGCGCAGCAGGTGCTCGAGCATCCAGGCCACGGACGTCTTGCCGTTGGTACCGGTCACGGCGTACACGCGCAGCGACTCGGTGGGGGCGCCGAAGAACCGGTCCGCCAGCAGGCCGAGGTCGCGGTCTTCGTGCTCTGCGCGGTACACCGGCACCGGGCAGTCCGCGCCAACCGCGTCGTCGCGCATCACGATGACCGCGACGGCCCCGCGGGCGATCGCGTCGTCAATGAACGCGTGCGAGTCGACGAACCAGCCCTCGCGCGCCATGAAGAGCGAGCCGGGCGTGACCTGTCGGCTGTCGGTGATGATCGCACGAACGTCGGGATCACCCGCATCGACGATGCAGGTGAACGGCAGCCCGGCGACCAGCTCAGAGAGCTTCATCGGTCGCCTCCGCCGCATCTTCGAGCCAGACCTCGAGCCGCCCGGGGCCGTCATCCACCGGCAGCGTGACCTCCTGGTGCACCACCCGTCCCGTGCCGTTCACGGTGAGGCGGTATCCGCGCGCGGCGGCTTCGACCATCGCATCGCGCACCCACCGGCCCCGCAGGTCCGGCACCGTGTCGCGCGCCCCGACCTCGCCGGCGAAGGGCGCGGTGACCGGCGTGCCGGTCGACACAGCCTCGACGTGCGAACCACGCGTGGGGTCGTTCGCCGGCGCCGGCGCGGCGCTCGGTGCGGCATCGGCGTCGGCGTCTTCGTCCTCGTCGACGACGTCGACCCGCGCCAGCCCGTCGGCGAGCTCGCCCTCGGGGAAGATGCCGTCCAGCAGCAGCGCCTGCTCACCGATGCGGGCGAAGAGCGGCGCGGCGACGACACCGCCGTAGTACCCGATCTCGGGATCCGGGCGCAGCACCATGACGGTGATGGCGAACGCCGGCTCGTCAGCGGGCACAAAGCCGCTGAAGCTCGACATGTACTGGTCGTGGTACGTGCCCGTCGACCGGTCGACGAGCTCGGCCGTGCCGGTCTTGCCGGCGACGCTGAACCCTTCGATCGCGGCCGCGGTGCCGGTGCCGTCCTCTTCGACGACGGTCTCGAGCATGCGGGTCACCAGCGCCGCCGCCTCCGGGCGCACGGGGCGCCCGCGCACGACCGGCTCGAACCGCTCGATGACCTCGCCGGACGCGTCGCGGATCTCGCGCACGAGGCGCGGCTGCATAAGGCGGCCGCCGTTCGCGATCGCCGCGGTCATCATGTTGAGCTGCAGCGGGGTCAGGTTGAACCCGTGCCCGTACGAGATCGTCGCGTGGGTGATGTCGGGCCAGCGACCGCCGGGGATGTAGCCGGGCTCTTCACCGGGGAACCCGAGCCCCGTGCGCGAGCCGAAGCCAAACGCCTCGAGGTACGACCGGTGCGTCGCCTGCGACATCTGCATGCCGAGGTTCGCCGAGCCGATGTTCGACGAGTGCTGCATGACCTGCCACGCCGGGATGACCTCGTCGTAGTGCGTGTCGCGGATCGTGTAGCGACCGATGCGCTTGCGCCCGTTCTCGCAGTCAATGGGGGTGTCCCAGCCGACGAGCCCCTCGTTCGCGGCCGCGGCAAAGGTGAGCATCTTGGCCGTCGAGCCCGGCTCGAAGACGTGGCTGACGGCGGGGTGCGCCCACACGCTGTCGTCCGCGCCGCCGGGCTGGTTCGGGTCGAACGGCGGCCACGACGCCAGTGAGAGGATCTCGCCGGTCTCGGGGCGCGAGACGACCACGACGCCCTGCTCGGCGCCGAAGTGCTCGACGGTCTCGGCGAGGGCGTCCTCGACGACCCGCTGCAGGGGCGTGTCGATGGTCAGCACGACGGTGTTGCCGCGCGCGGCTTCGACGTCCGGCGCCTCGTCGAGCAGGTACGATCGGCGGTCGCTGTCGCGGAGCACGCTCCACGACACCGTGCCGCCGCTGAGGGCCTCGTCGAACACCCGCTCCACGCCGGCGACGCCTTCGCGCCCGTCACCGCGGACAAAGCCGAGGGTGTGGGCGGCGAGCTCGCGGTACGGGTACACGCGACGGTACTCGGGCACCGCGTACACGCTGCGGATGCCCGCCTCGTGCAGGCGGTCGAGCAGCGCCTCGGCGCGCCCGGGCCACATCCGCCGCTCGAGCACGAAGTACCGCGGCACGTCGGCGGGCTCGGCGGTCATCCACTCGGCGAAACGCGCCTCGTCGAAGCGGTCGAGGTCGCCGATCTCGGCGAGCAGCGTCTCGGCGAGGTTCGACTCGTTCAGCACGAAGTACCGCGGGTCGAACGCCAGGGTCGGCGCGTGGATCGACCGGGCCAGCTCGCGCCCTTCGCGGTCGACGATCGTGCCGCGCGGGGCCTCGACGGTGCGCTCGGTCACGTGGCGCCAGTTGCCCCGGTCGAGGTGCTCTTCGGCGACGACGACCTGCAGCCACCAGGCACGAAGGACAAACGCCACGAGCCCGCAGAGCAGGCCCGCCACGATGAGGCTGATGCGCCATGTGACCGGATGTCGGCGAGCGTTCGTCACGGCGTCACCTCGAAGACCTGGGCCGGCTGGACGGGCTGCAGCCCGAGCCGTTCGGACGCGACGCGCTCGAGGTCGACGGCGTCCTGCCGGACCTGGCGCTCGACGACGAGCTCGTCGTACTCGCGCTCGAGCCGCGCCTTCTCGGCGGTGAGCCGATCGGCGTCCGCGGCGAGGCGGTACGTCTCGAACTCGAGGCGAAGGTGGCCGACGAGCAGCGCGACGAGCGCGGCGGCGGCGCCGACCACGACGAGGATCCAGAACACGTCGGCGGCGCCGTGGATCCGACGGATGCGGTGCGGCGTCTCGCGCAGGGTGGCGTGGGGCGCGGTGGTCATGCGGGCACCTCGTCGCGGGTTCGTCGGATGGCGCGCAGGCGCGCGGACCGGGCGCGGGGGTTCGATGCCGCCTCGTGCTTCGACGCCGTCGCGCTGCGCACGACGGTCTCGAACGGCGTTGCACCTACATCGCCACGCACTGGAAGCCCCCGGGGGAGCGGCGGCGGCTGCGTCAGCGCGCGAAACGCGTGCTTCACGGCGCGGTCTTCGAGGGAGTGGAACGTGATGGCGACCGCGACGCCGCCGACCGCCAGACGGTCGGGGATGGCGGCGAGCATGCGGTCGAGCTGGCCGAGCTCGTCGTTCACGGCGATGCGGAGCGCCTGAAAGACGAGCGTCGCCGGCGGGTGCGAGCGGCGGCGGTCCGACAGGACGCGCTCGCACAGGTGGGCGAGCTGTCGCGTGGTGTCGAGCTGGCCAGCGGCGCGCTCTTCTTTCATGGCGACGGCCATCGCCTTCGGGCGCTTCACGTCGCCGAAGCGGCGCAGCACGCCGGCAAGCTCGTCGACGGGCAGGCGGTCGATCAGCTCGGCGGCGGTCTCGCCGTCGCCCATGCGCATGTCGAGCGGGCCCTCGTAGCGGTACGAGAAGCCGCGCTCGGCGACGTCGAGCTGCGGGGACGAGACGCCGAGGTCGAAGAGGATGCCGTCGACGCGGCGGACGCCGTGGTGGTCGTAGCCGAAGCCCTCGGCGTCGAGCACCTCGCCGAAGCGGTCGAAGGTCGACGCGACGATCGTGGCCCGGTCTCCATAGGGCTGCAGGCGCTCGGCGGCGGCGACCCGGGCGGTCGCGTCCCGGTCCACGCCGAGCACGCGGCCGGTCGGTGCGGACGCGTCGAGGATCGAGGCCGTGTGGCCGGCGCCCCCGAGGGTCAGGTCGACGTAGAACCCGCCGTCTCGGGGCGCGAGGGCGGCGAGGGCCTCGTCGTGCAGGACCGAGACGTGGGTGAAATCAGTCACGCGCGCCTCCGTCGGCCCCGTCGACCGGCTCGGGTTCGGGGCGGCGGCGGCCGAGCGCCGCGAGCTGCCGACGCAGGTGGGTGGCGCGATCGCCGCCCAGGCGGGCGTGCAGCGCGTCCGGGTCCCACAGCTCGAGGAACCGGCCGGCACCGACCCAGTACACCTCGCGCTCGATGCCGATCTCTTCGCGGACGTGCTTCGGCAGGACGAGGCGGCCGTGGCCGTCCATGTGGACGTCGATGGCGCCGCCGTAGATCACGCGGCGCAGGTCGCTCTCATCTTCGCCGGCGTCGAAGCCGTCGAACTCGGACAGGCGCTCTTCGAAGGCGTCGACCATCCGGTCCCACACGCCGACGGGGTAGACGCGGACGCACTCGCCGAACCACGGCACGAGCACCAGGTGGTTGGCGACCTTCGCGGGCAGAGCGTCGTGCAGCAGCTCGCGGAAGCGAGCGGACATGCTCGTCCGTCCCTTCGCGTCGACCGTGTGCCGCTCTCGTCCGCGGAAGTGCATGGCGGGATGTCCCGAATGCGAGGAAGCGCCCCCGCGAGCCCGGGATGGCTGCCGTCGAATCCGCGCCGGATCCGCTGCATGCCACTGCCTGGAACTCACTGGTGCGTGAACACCGCGGAGTATCCCCCCGGGATCCACCCCTGTCAACGGGTTTCATCGGCGCCACCGGGAATCCACAGAACCAAAAAGCAGCAGCTTTTCATGCATCTGTGAGAACGCCCCCAGGCGCTTATGGAAGCGCACCACGTGGTTTCAGGGGCTTGCGAGCGAAGTCCACAGGAGGGGGGCGCCGCCTGTGGATTTCGTGCCCCACAGAGGATCTGAGCGCCGATCCAGCGAAGAATACTGGAGCTTTTTGAGTGGCACGCCGTGGATCACGGTGGTGGTATCTGGTGGATCCACAGGGATCGGGTGTGGGCTGTGGACTGTGGAGAACCGCACGTGCGGTGGTGTGCGGCAGGGAGAGGTGCCCGGACGCTCGCCACGAGCACCTCCGGCCTCCGGAGGCCCCGGTGCCTGCTTGCCGTGCACCACGGCGGACTTCGTCCACCGGCGCACGGCCGCGGCCGGTCACGGCGCGAAGCGACGGGGCGGGGTGGCCCGAGTCGCCGGAGCAGACGGTTCAAGGCACTGCGAGCCACCGACGGTGGGGGGTCGAGGTGCTGCGACACCACACCGCGCCGCTGCGAGCCCCCCCCTCCGCTGCTGCGCAGCGTCCGGCCGGAGCTCTGTGCCGCGCAGCACGACGGCCTACGCCCGTCGGCGCGCGGCCGCAGGGGCCTCCGGAGGCCGCCTGGACTTCGGGCAGGCAGGGGTGGGGGTTTGAGGTGCCGGATCAGCCGGTTCGAGGCGCTGCGAGACAACACCGCGCCACTGCGCGCCCCCTCCGCCGCTGCTCCGCAGCGTCCGGCCGGAGCTCTGTGCCGCGCAGCACGACGGTCTACGCCCGTCGGCGCGCGGCCGCAGGGGCCTCCAGAGGCCGCCTGGACGTCGGGCAGGCAGGAGCGGTGGTTCGAGGAGCTGCGAGGCAGCCCCGATTCACCGTGACCGCCCTACCCCACAATCCACCAGCCGATCACCGCGAACCCGATCGCCGTGACCACCGCGACGGCGATCAGCAGCGGGTCCACGCCGAGGTCGGCGCGCAGCTGGCGCCCGACGGCGAGCAGCTCGGCGTCCGTATCCGGATCGCCGGCGGCCTCGAGGCGCGCGATGGCCTCTCGTGCCGTGCGGTGGTCCCCACGCGAAGCCGCCGCCTGCGCTTCGAGAAAAGCGTCGGCGGCGGCGTCGGAACCAGCGGCGTCCCACTCTGCCAGACGATCGCGCTGCGATTCGGGCGTCGTCATGGCAGGGGTCCGCAGGGGTGCGTCAGTACTTGATGTACTTCGGCAGCACCCGGTACTTCTTGTTGTTGCCGTAGTTGACCTCGACGGTCTCGCTGATCGGCACCATCTGCTTCGAGATGTAGCACATGATCTGCTCTTCCGGCTCGGCCGGCTCGGTGGTCTCTTCGGTCTCGTTATTCGTCATGTCGTCGGCCATCGGAGTCCTCCGCGGGTGATCCGTCGTGTCATTCGGGCGCTCGGGGCTATCAACGACCGGCGGCGCGGTCAATGACGGATTGATGGGGGCGGTGGTTCGAGGCGGTGTGAGACGCCGATGGTGGTGGTTCGACCGCCCCCCGCGTCTGCTCCGCAGCCGCCGGCCCCACAAGGGGGGCCTCCATATGACGCCTGCACTGCGAGACGACGGCAGCGGTGTTTCCAGGCCGGCGAGACACCTGGGTGCGTTCTGCAGCAGGCAAGCCACCCCGGTGCCGTCTCGCAGTGGCCCTGACATCCGGAGGCCCCCTCGTGGGGCCGGTCACGGCGCGAAGCGACGGGGCGGGGGGCGGTCGAACCACCCGTCGGCCCCGCATCCACCCGCACCATCCAGGACGCTCGCCACAAGCAACTCCGGCCTCCGGAGGCCCCGGTGCCTGCTCGCCGCGCAGCACGACGGTCTACGCCCGTCGGCGCGCGGCCGGAGGGGCCTCCGGAGGCCGCCTGAACTGCGGGCAGGCAGGCGTGGTGGTGCCCGCCGCGCGCCGGGGGCCCTGCGGCCCCCGTGCTGCGCGGCCCAGCCCACTCAGTACTGCGCCGGGGGCCTCACGGCCCCCGTGCTGCGCGGCCCCACTCAATACTGCGCCGTGATCCGGAAGAAGATGCCCTGCGCGTTGCGGTCGAAGTCGCCGAGCTCGTCCTCCGCGAACCGCGTGAAGTTGTAGCCGAGGCCCAGCCGCACGTGGTCCTGCAGGATGTAGTTCACCTCGAACAGCGTGCCGTGGCGCCAGTCCTGCGTCAGCGACTGGTGCAGGAACCGGTACTCCACGCCCACGTCCCACTCGCTCGTCAGGTGGTAGTTCACTCGGTTGATGAGCATCACGAGGTTGTTGCGCGCCACCGGCATGCCCTCGACGTCGAGCTGGATGTGCCGCACGGCCACCTTCTCGACGAGCTGCAGGTTGTACGGCAGCTCGAAGATCGGCGTGACGCTGAACACGTGGCTCGACTCGCGGCGCCGCTCGTTCAGCTCGAGCCCGTACGGCGCGATCTCGTCGAGGTACGTGTACCGCGTCAGCACGTTCAGCCAGTTCACGTCCACCGGACGGTACGCCACACCGGTCGTCGCCTCGACGTCCCGCGCCTCGGCCACGTTCAGCGTCAGGTTGTCGGTGAACACCATGTCGAAGCGCGCGAGATACGTGAGGTCCTGCGTCCACTTCCACGCCAGCGACGTCATCCACGCCAGCTGGCGCCGGTCGCCGACCGACGTGATGCGGTCCTGGCAATACGACGGGTTGCCCACGAGGTCGTCGCCCAGACACGCCGACGGCGACGGCGCCAGCAGCGAGCCGCGGTCGAACCGCCCCTCGAGCAGGCCCGACAGCCGCACGTCCCGCCCGTGCAGGAAGTCCCAGCCGAAGCTCAGCGTGTCGCGGCTCGCCCGGCTGTCCGAGCTCTCGCCCGTCAGCTGCTGGCTGCGCTCGTAGCCGATGTCGAACGACAGGTCGTCGACGACCTCCCACTCGCGACCGAAGCCGAGCACCGCGCGGCTGCGCTCCTCGCTCATGCCCGAGTCGAGGTGGTACTCGCCGTAGCTGCGCCCGGTGCCGTCCGCGCCGTACCGCTGCTCACCACCGACGACCGTCGTCGACGCCGTGCCGTGGTTGTCGCGGTAGCTCGTCATGCGCTGCTGCACATACACGTCGCTCTCTTCGTCGATGCCCGCCCGCAGACCGACCATCGCGCTGTTCTCGCCGCTGTAGCGGAACCGCTCGCTCGCCTCGATCTCGATGTCCTGGCCGAGCTGCACGCCCGCCGTCACGCCGGTGATGAAGCGGTCCTCGACGCGGGTCTGGTTGCTGATCGTCGACCCGCGGATCAGGCGGGGGTCCTCACCCCGCGCCACGATCTCCTGGTCGATGCCCAGCCGCAGCCACCGCGCCGCCTGGTACTGCAGACCGAGCATCGCGATGTCGTTCTCGAACGCATCCTCGGCGCGGATGTCGTCGGCGTACGTGTGCTGCCAGGCGAGCGCGACGCTCACCGGGTCGAACTGGTACTCGTACTGGGCCGACGTCACCTGCCGGTCGATCTGCGCGAGGTCCTCGAGGTCGTCCTCGGTCGTGAGGTCGTCCACCGTCGTCGACACGCTGTCGTGCCGCACGGCGAGGGTGTGGTTCTCGGTCACGCGCCACCGCGCGAGAGTGCCCCACTTCGTCTCGCCCTGGTCGAGCACGTTGCCGTTCGAGAAGAAGCCGCGCTCTTCGTCGTGGTAGTACAGGTCGAGGCCGAGGATCGCCGTACGCTCCGTCTCGATGAGGTCCGCCAGCTCGAGGCGACCGCGGGCGTACCAGGCGTCACCCGACTCGTCCTCGGTGTCGTCGAGGCGGAACCGCCCCCACGTCAGACCACCGTCCGTCGACTGCCCGTACTCGAGGTCGTTGCTCTCGCTGCGCGCGTACTCGAGGTCGATGCGCGTGTTCGCGCTCATCCCGAGGCCGAGCTCGGCGCCGTAGAGCTGGTACCCGGCGCCGCCGGCGCGGTTCTCTTCGATGATGCCGGCGCCGACCGTCACGAGGTCGTGGAAGGTCTCGCGACCGTGGATGCCGTACGACAGGTCGCCGCTGAGCGCGTCGCCCTCGTAGTCGTACGCCACCTCGAGGAACACCGGGTGCCCGCCGAGCGTCGACCGGGTGATGCCGTAGTTGCCCATGACGAACGAGTCGTCGACCACCGACGGCAGCGGGCTCTTGAGCAACACGCGCCCCTCGCCGTAGCGCATCGTGTAGTCCACGTTGCGCGACAGCGGGTACCGGGCGAGCTCGATGCCCGAGACCCGGTCCCGGATCACGACGTTGAGCCGCTCGCTGCCTTCGATCACGTCCCGCTGCTCGAGGTAGTAGATCGAGCCGCCGGTGCCGCGCATGTAGTTGAACGTCCGCGCGGTCTGGGCGTCCTCGTCGGCGACGTGCACGCGCAGCTCGGTGCGGTAGTCGTCGGCGAACACGTCGTCGAGCACGACCTGCGCGCCGTACAGGTTGCGGTCGTACCGCAGCAGCTCCACGCCCTCGATGCCGGTGTTGAAGTTGCCGAACGTCGCGGTCGAGTCGTCGGCCGTGAGCAGCACGTACACCTTGCCGCGGGCGTTCACGTCCGAGACCTGCTGCGACTCGTCGCCGAACACCGGGTAGTACCGATCCGTCTGGATCGTCTCGCGGATGAAGCTCTCGTACTCGCGGCGACGACCGGTATCGACGAACGCGGTCGCGGTGTACTCCTCGACCCAGCCGTCGAGGATCTCCTCGCCCGACATCCAGCCCTTGAAGTACGCCCGCGCCTGCCCGTAGAGCACCGCGCCCGAGTCCGTCTCGATCGAGTTGTGGTCGTGTCGACCAGCGATGTCCGCGTGGCGCGTACCGACGGCGGTGTCGCCCATCGCGAGCATGAACCACCGGACGTCGGCGACCTCGACCGGCCACTCGATGCGCCCGCGGTTGCCGGCGGTGTCCTCGGTCTCGACGAGCAGCACGCTCTCTCCGGACGGCAGCTGGGCCACCGTCGCGAAGGCGCCATCGATGTTCTCGACCTCGCTGCCGTTCACCCACACCCGGTTGTCCGGGTGCGTCGTACCGAACACCGAGAGGCGATCGCTCTCGAGCGGCACGCCGGGCGGCGGCAGCTGCACGTCGATCTGGCCCGCGTCGGCGGACGCGATCATCGCGGCGATGGCGTCCTCGTCGACGATCGCCAGAGCGGCGTCGAGGTCATCGGCATAGAACGACGAGATGTCGTCCCACCGCGGCGGCGCCTCGGCGACCGCAGCATCCGGCGTCGGCGCCTCGTCCGTCTCGCTCGACGTGTCGTCGGCGACGCGGTTCGGGCCGCTGCCCGACTCGACCGGTTCGGCCGTCTCGGTCGCATCCTCGGCGCCCGCGTCGTCCGCCGGCGTCTCGGTGTCGGCGTCGTCGCCGGCCGGCTCGTCCACCGGCGCGAAGGGCGAGAGCTGCAGCTGCATCGTCGGCGCCTGGCCGGGACGCAGCGCGAGCCACGGCACGTCGTTCGACGAGATGGGCTGGAACGGGTTGTCCGGCTCTGCCGCCGGGGGCTCGTCGGCCTCGGGCGCTTCGGGCGCCGGCGCGGGATCGTCCTCGCCGTCGCCTTCGTCCTCACCTTCCTCGTCTTCGCCCTCGTCGTCCGCAGCGTCCTCGGTCGACTCGGCCGGAGCAGGCTCCACCGGCGCAGGCTCGACCACGGGGGCCGGTTCCACAGGGGACGGCTCGGCGGTGGCCGGTTCCACAGGCGCAGACTCGGCCGGGGCCGACTCGCCCACGGGCGCAAACGGCGAGAACGGCGCGTCGGGCTCGGACGGTTCGCTCGGGGCCGGGCCGGTCGACGGCTCCACCGGCGGCGTGTCGATCGCGGGCGCCTCGGTCGGCGGCGTCTCGACGACCGGGTCCATCGGCGCCGTCAGGTACGGCGCGTACGGCTCGTTGTCGGTCAGGTTCGGCGTCGGCAGCTCGAGCGTGCGCTCGACCGTCGGGCCGAACCCGGCGGGCACCACCACGGGCAGCACCGCCCGGGCGTCACCCGACGTGATGTCGACCCACACCCGGCGGCCACTCATCGACGAGACGGTCGTCGACCACGTGGCCGGGCCACCGTCGAGGGTCGTGCCGTTGACCGCCACGGTCGGCGCCGGCGCCGGCACCTCGGCCGGCGGCTCGTAGCCTTCGAGCGGGTCCTCGGCTTCGGGATCGAACGGGATGAGATCGAACCGGGCCGGCGGGCTCGTCGCGAGGCCGCCACCGGTCAGCCGCACCGTCAGGCGCGCCTCGTGCAGCCCCTCGACGAGGGGGTCGCCCTCGAGGGTATCGCCCGTCCACCGCACGGTGGCCGGCGCCGGGCCCGAGCCCGTGAACTCCTGCACGAGCCCGGCCGGACCATCGACCTCGAGGCGCCACCCGTTCGACGCCGACGCGGGAGCCGCGATGGCGAACTCGACCGGCTCGACGAGGCGTCGGCCTTCGAGCAGCCCGGGCACGCCCATCGGCTCGACGGCCGTCGTCAGCGCGTCGAGCGCCACCGCCGTGTCACCGACGCGGACCTCGCCCGCATCGAGATCGACGGCGACGGGCACGCCGGGCAGCGACGTCCGCGCCACCTCGCCCATCGTCTCGCCTTCTTCGACCACGAGCAGCGCGCCGCGGCGTGACCCGTCCGCAGCCACCCACTGGAACGCCACGAGGCCGTCAGACGGCTTCTGCACGCGGGTCTCGACGGCGCCGGACTGCTCGGCCTCGACGGCGCGCTCGTTCGCAAAGAGCGCGACCACCGGCTGCACGGCCGGCGGCGGGTCGGCGGGCAGGATGCCCGGCTCCGGATCCGGCACGCGGACCTCGACGCGCCGGTTCGTCAAGCGCGAGCGGTCGCCGATGTTCGGGTACAGCGGCGTCTCGATGCCCTGCGGATCGAGCTCGATCCGGCCGGCGTCGATGCCGTGCGCGTCGACAAGGTACCGCTGCACGGCCTCGGCCTGGGCGACGGTGATGTCCATCTCGTCGTCGCGGTCGTCGATGTCGTCCAGGTGCGTCTCGATGCGCACGGGCTGCGGGGCGGTCTCGACCAGCAGCGGCGCGATCTCGTCGAGGCGCGCGGTCAGCTCGCGGGTCGGGACCGTG
>Ga0070729_10004212_pt1 | contig 15894 bp, 12 predicted proteins | sample tdDd472_FD_66725 | JGI IMG/M metagenome (GOLD analysis project Ga0070729, IMG submission 66725) | Marine sediment microbial communities from the Atlantic coast under amendment with organic carbon and nitrate - tdDd47.2 | ecosystem: Environmental > Aquatic > Marine > Coastal > Sediment | place... | reverse complement strand
CCCGGTCCCCGGACGGCTGCGACGCCGTGATGCCCGGGGTCCCCAGAGATACCCCCGAACGCGCCATGCTTCAACGCTCCACGCTCCGTCTCGCCGCCGTCCTGACTCTGGCCGGCGCCACGTCCCTTGCCGCGTGCCAGCCTGCCGAAGAATCCGGCGACGAAGCGACGACCGAGTCGACCGAATCGGAGGCCACCGCCGAGACCGACGGTGAAGAGGCCGCCGCCACCGACGGCGACGAAGCCTCGGCCGGCGAAGAGGTCACGCACACCGTGTCGACCGAGATCATCGAGTCCGAAGAGGGCCGCACCCTCGTCGCGACCGTGACCCCGGCCGAAGGGTACCACTGCAACATGGAGTACCCGCGCTGGCAGGTGGCGATCGACGAGGACGCCCCGGCGCTCGCGGGCACCGAGGTGAACCGCGACGAGGCCCACACGTTCGAAGAAGAGCAGGTGGTCTTTCACATCCCGGTGGCCGATGGCGAAGCCGCTGGCGACGTCGCCGGACGCCTTCGGTTCAGCGTCTGCAACGACGAGGCGTGCCTGACGCCGACCGAAGACGTGCAGTGGACCCTCGCGTCCGCGCAGTAATCCACCGCAGTACTCCACCGCAGTACTCCAGGGCAGCATTCAGCGCTGTAGTCCAGCGCGCGAATCTGCCGCTGCGGCTCTGCGTCGGCTCCTTCGCATCGGGGCCACGCACCCTGGCCGCCGGCGCGGTCCCCTCGAGGGGCTCGCCGGCTGCATCGCCGCCGCCGGAGCGCCCTCGCGCCCCGGCGCCCGGCGATCCGTGGACCCGCCGTGACCCGAATCGGTGGAATCGTTACGCTGTGAGCCTACGTTGTCCCGAGGCGGGCCGAGCACGGTCGGTCTCGCGACGCGTCACCCCCGCCCCGGCTCGTGCATGGCTGCGACGGACGCCACCGACGACTTTCTCGCCTCGCTCTCCGAATCGGTCAGCGAGTCGTTCACCACCACGCGGACGATCCTCTCGTTTCGAGACTTTCTCGACCGCGTCGGTGATCACCCCGAGCGATTCGCACGCACCGCGGCCCAGTGGCTGCGTGACGCGATCCTCTCGTTCGGCACCGAGACCGTCACCCTCGGGGGCCGTGAGGTCACCCGGTACAAGGCGTTCGACGGAGTGTTCCAGGACGGCGAAGGCCGGGTCGTCGGCAACGAGAGCGCCCAGCGCGATCTGATGCGTCGGCTCGACACGTTCGTGCGCGAGCGCCGCGTGCATCGGCTCATGGTGCTGCACGGCCCGAACGGGTCGGCCAAGTCGTCGTTCGTCGCCGCCGTCATGCGCGCGGCCGAGGCGTACAGCCGCACCGACGAGGGCGCGCTGTACCGGTTCTCATGGGTGTTCCCGTCGGCGAAGACCGATGGCGGTGGTCGCATCGGCTTCGGCGCCGAGGCACGCGCCCGGGCGAGCGGCGAGTCGTGGGCGTACCTGCCCGAGGACCTCGTCGACGCCCGCATCGCCGCCGAGGCGAACGACAACCCGCTCTTTCTGCTGCCGCAGGACGCGCGGATGCAGTTCCTCGGGGAGCGGCTGGGCGACGACTTCGTGCTTGGCGACGTGATCCGCTACGGCGATCTCGGCGCCCGCTCGCGCGCGATCTTCGACGCGCTGCTCGCCGCGGCGGAGGGCGACCTCGACACCGTGTACCGCCACGTGCAGGTCGAGCGGTTCTTCGTGTCGCGTCGGTACCGGCAGGGCGCGGTGACCGTCGAGCCCCAGCTGCGGGTCGACGCCGGCGCCCGCCAGCTCACGGTCGACCGGTCGCTGGCGTCGCTCCCGGCCGCGCTGCAGAGCCGCACGCTCTTCGAGACCTTCGGGCCGCTCGTCGAGGGCAACCGCGGCATCATCGAGTACAACGACTTTCTGAAGCGCCCGGTCGAGGCGAACAAGTACCTGCTGTCGACGAGCGAGAAGGGCACGGTGTCGCTCGACACCGGCGAGATGCAGCTCGACGCGGTGCTGATCGCGACCGCCAACGAGACGTGGATCGAGGCGTTCAAGCAGCAGCCCGACTGGCCGTCGTGGAAGGCGCGCATCGATCTCGTGCGCATGCCATACCTGCTGGACTGGCGCGCCGAGCAGCGGATCTACGACGACCTGCTGTCGCGCACCGAGGTCGACTGCGCCGTCGCCCCGCACACGACCTGGGCGGTCGCGCTGTGGGCCGTGCTGTCGCGGCTGCGGCGCCCGGACGCCAAACGATACGCGAAGCCGATCCGCGGCATCGTCGAGAAGCTGACCCCGGTCGGCAAGGCGCTGCTCTACGCGGACGGGGATCTGCCCGAGGGGCTCAAGCCCGAAGAGCGCCAGCTGCTGCAGCAGGCGATCCCCGAGATGATGCGCGAGGGGCAGGCACGCCCCGACTACGAGGGGCGGTTCGGCGCGAGCGCGCGCGAGATGAAGGCGCTGCTGCTCGACGCGGCGCACGGCGCGACGACGCACGTGTCCGTCGCCAATGTGCTCGGCGAGATCGAGCAGCTGCTCGGCGACGTGTCGGTCTACCCGTGGCTGCAGCTCGAGCCGGAAGGTCCGTTCCGTCGGTACGACACGTTCGCCGCCGAGGTGCGGCGCCTGTGGATCGAGCGCATCGAGCGCGACGTGCGCCGGGCGACCGGTCTCGTCGACGAGACGGAGTACGCGCGCCTCTTCGAGCGGTACGTGCTGCATGTGAAGCACTGGCTCGGCGGCGAGAAGATCGCGGAGCCGAACACCGGCCGCGAGGTGCCGCCGGACGAAGGGCTCATGGACGCCGTCGAGCTCACGCTGGGGCGATCCGGCGAGCCGCGCGGGTTCCGGTCCAACATCATCTCGCGGGTGGCGGCCTTCCGGATCGACCATCCGGACGAGGCCATGGACCTCACGTCGATCTTCCCCGGCTTTCTCGAGCGGATGCGGCAGTCCTGGTACGCGTCGCGTCGCGAGCAGCTCGCTCGGGTGCACCGGGACATGCTCGTCGTGCTCGACACCCCCGGCGAGGTGCCCCCGGAGGTGCGCACCCGGACGGAGGTCATGCTCACGACCCTCGAGCACGAGTTCGGCTACACCCGCGAGGCGGCTCGTGAGGCGATCGGCCTGCTCGCGTCGGGCTGACCGCCCGTCCGAACGGCCAGGGTTCACGCGCGAACGTCGACTTCGATTTGACCGGGGCACACCCACGGTGCCAGGGTGCTCGCCGTGCGCCCGGTGGGGCGCGTGAACCTCGGAGGACGGACGTGACCACGATCATGCCGCATGCGCACCGGCGCCCGCGCCGTCTGCGGACGGGCCCCGGCCTTTTGCTCGGGCTGGCTCTGCTCGCGCTGGCGCTGCTTCTGCCGGCGACGGCGATGGCGGGACCGCGCTCGGACGAGATCCGCGAGCGCGTCGAAGACCTGAACGTCATGATGGGCGAGCTCGACACCCACGAGTTCGCCGATGAAGCCGCCCAGGAGTTCGCGCAGGCGCGGCTCGAGGTCGGTGACGTCCAGGCGCTCCTGCTGACCGAAGACATCACGCAGGCCGAGGTCGTCCTGCGCCGGCTCGAGGCACGCGTCGCGTTGATCGCGTCGACCCTCGACCGTGCGACGATCGAGGACCTCGCCAACGAGCGCGAGTCCGAGCTCTTCGAGATGCAGTCCGAAGCCGACGACCTGCAGCTGGAGCTCGAAGCCGCCAGCCAGCAGCGCGCCGCCCTGCAGGAGCAGGTCAGCGTGATCGTCGAGGCGATGGAGGACGACTCGTGAACGCCCCTCGCATCCTGATCGCGTGCGCCGCGTGCGTCCTCGTGGCGTGTGGCGGCGGGCGCCCGATGCCCGACGAGCTGCAGCGTCTCGACGACCTGCACCGCGGTGGGCTCGCTGACAACATCGCGTCCGTCGTCGTCGAAGACATCGAGGACCCGGCGGTGCAGGAGCTCCGCGCCAGCGCCCTCGACAACTATGAGTCGTCGGAGGTGTACCACGAGTACGCCATCGACGCGTTCGACAGCCGCAAGGACGACAACGCTGTCCTGCTCGCGCGCGTCGGCCTCATCTACTTCAACGCCGCCGAGAACTACCACCGGTCGGCCGAGGCGCGAGAGCGCCTGAACCTCGCCAACCGGTCGTTCGAGGACCAGCGGCGTCGCCGCAACGAGTACTCCGAGCGCCTCGATACCGAGACCGAGCTGATCCGGCTGCTGACCACGGTGCAGGCGCTCTTCGAGCAGAACGAGGAGCTGCGCCGCCAGCTCGCGACCGTCGAGCAGGAGGTCCGCACCGAGTCGCGGGCGCTCTACGCGATCCAGGAAGCGCGCATCCAGCAGCGCCAGGCCGAGGGCATGCGGGCCGACGAGGTCGCCGCGGGCAGCTTCGACACGGCGACGGCGACCCTCGCTCGGGCGCAGGGGCTCTTCGACGACGGCGAGTTCGACATGGCGTACCAGGCGGCCCTCGAGGCCGTCGAACAGTACGGCCGGGTCATCGCCGAGGCCGAGCCGCAGTTTCTCGAGGACCGCGACCGCCTGATGCGCGACGACCAGAACCGCGCGATCTTCGAAGAGGCGGTGCGCGTGTTCGGCGACGAGGCCGCGTTCATCGACGCCCGCGGCGTGGTCATCGTGCTGCCGGCGCTCTTCGACCGCGGTGGCGACGAGATCCGCGACAGCCGGGTGTATCTCGTGGACGAGGCGCTCCGCTTGCTGCGCGACTACAGCAACCGCGAGGTGCTCGTCGAAGGCCACACGCAGAGCAGCGGTGGATCCGAAGACAACACCAACCTGTCGCAGGCCCGCGCGGACGTCGTGCAGGACTACCTGCTCGAGCGTGGGATCCGGGCGAGCCGCCTGACGACGGCGGGCTTCGGCGAGGACGCGCCGCGGTACGACGAGCGCGACGCCGAAGGGCGGCGCAACAACGACCGCGTCGAGATCGTCTTCCTCTTCGAGTAGCGCCACCGGGGGTGGGCGACCGGGGCCAGCCGTGGTATCGCACGGCCCGAACCGCGGTCCCGGAGCTCGCCCATGACGCGCCACCTGATCACTGCTGCGCTGCCGTACGCCAACGGCCCGATCCACATCGGTCACCTCGTCGAGTACGTGCAGACCGACATCATGGTCCGCCACCTGCGGCAGGAGGGCGAGACCGTGCTCTTCGTGTGTGCCGACGACACGCACGGCACGCCGATCGAGCTGAACGCGCGCAAGCAGGGCATCACGCCCGAGGAGCTCGTCGCCCGCTCGTACGAGCAACACGCGGCCGACTTCGCGGCGTTCCACGTCTCGTTCGACGAGTTCTACACGACGAACTCGCCCGAGAACGAAGCCCTCGCGGGCCGCATCTGGTGTGCCCTGCGCGACGGTGGCTTCGTCGAGCGGCGCACGAGCCAGCAGTTCTACTCCGAGAACCTCGGGCGCTTTCTGCCGGACCGCATGGTCCGCGGCACGTGCCCGAAGTGCGGCGCCACCGATCAGTACGGCGACGCCTGCGAGGTCTGTCGCAGCACGTACGAGCCGACGGATCTCATCGACCCGGTGGACGCGATCGAGGGCGGCACGCCGGTGCTGCGCGACACCGAGCAGCTCTATGTGCGCCTCGCGGACTTCGTCGAGACGATCGAGGGCTGGATGCCCGATGGCATCGGGCAGGAGGCCGTCCGCAACTTCGTGAAGGCGTGGATCGAGAAGGGCCTCGAGCCGTGGTGCGTCTCGCGCGACGCCCCGTACTTCGGCTTCGAGATCCCCGGCGAGCCCGGCAAGTTCTTCTACGTGTGGATGGACGCGCCCGTCGGCTACATCGCCGCCACGCAGAAGTGGTGCGACGACCACGGCGAGTCGCTCGACGACTGGTGGGGGCCCGACGCCGACACGCGGGTGACGCACGTCATCGGCAAGGACATCGTGTACTTCCACACGCTGTTCTGGCCGGCGATGCTGCACGCCGCGGGCTTCCGCAAGCCGTCGGACGTGCACGTACACGGGTTCCTCACCGTCGAGGGCGCCAAGATGTCGAAGTCGCGCGGCACGTTCGTGCGAGCGTCGACGTGGCGGGAGCACGTGGACGCGGATTATCTGCGGTTCTACTACGCTGCGAAGCTGTCCGACGGCATCGACGACATCGACCTGAACCTGCAGGACTTCGTCGACCGGGTGAACGCCGACCTCGTGAACAACGCGGTCAACCTGTGCAGCCGCGTCACGAAGTTCATCGAGCGTCGCTTCGACGGCCAGCTCGCGCCGATCGACCCCGACCACGAGCTCTGCGGCACGATCGCCGAGGGGCTGCAGGCGTCACGGGACGCGTTCGGCCGCTGGGACTATCGCGGTGCCATCCGGGCGATCGCCGAGACCGGCGACGCGGTGAACCGGTTCTTCCAGGACCAGGAGCCGTGGAAGGTCATCAAGGACGATCCGGAGGCGGCGAAGGTCATCTGCTCGTACGCGTTCCACGGCGCGGTCGCCCTCATGACGGCGCTGCAGCCGGTGGTGCCCGCGACCGTCGGGCGGTTCTCGGCCGCGCTCGGCCTCGACGCGCTGACGTGGGATCACGCGAAGGCGACGTGGCAGCCCGCGTCCGTGCAGGGCCCCGAGATGCTGCTCGAGCGGCTCGACCTCAAGAAGGTCGAGGCGATCATCGAGGCCGAGAAGGCGGCGGCCGAAGAGGCCGCGCTGGCGCTCACGGCTGCGTCGGCGGACGACGTCGTCGAGGTCGGCACGTTCAAGGACGTCATCGAGTTCGGCGACTTCTCGAAGATCGACCTGCGGGTCGGCGTCGTCGAGGACGCGAAGGAGGTCGAGGGCGCGAAGAAGCTGCTGCAGCTCACCGTGCACTGCGGCCGTCGCATCAACATCTTCGCCGGCGTGCGCAGCGCGTACCCGGACCCGTCGGTGCTGGTCGGCAAGCGCGTGATCGTCGTGGCCAACCTCGCGCCCCGCAAGATGCGCTTCGGCGTCAGCGAGGGCATGCTGCTGGCGACGTCCGCCGAGGACGGCGAGGGCCTGCAGCTGGCGATCCTCGACGACGCGACAAAGGGCGGCTGGACGGTGCGCTGACCGGCAAACGCTTGCGTGTGACGTGAAGGCGTGGTGTTCGACTGGCCCCGATTCGTACGGAGGCCTTCATGTCGATCATCGAGACGCTGCGAGCCCGTGGGCTCGTCGAACAGATCTCCAACGAGCCCGCGATCCGCGAGCTGCTCGATGGCGAGAAGACCAGCGCCTACGTCGGGTTCGACCCGACGGCGACGAGTCTGCACCTGGGCAACCTCGTGCCGATCATGGTCCTCGCGCACCTGCAGCGCGCCGGGCACCGCCCGATCGCCGTCGTCGGCGGCGCGACCGGGCGCATCGGTGACCCGAGCGGCAAGGACGCCGAGCGCCAGCTGCTCGACGAGGCGACGATCCGGGCCAACCTCGACGGCATCGGCGCGCAGCTGCGCAGCTTCCTCGACTTCGAGGGGGACGACGCCGCGCTGCTGGTCGACAACTACGACTGGATCGGCCCGATGGGCTACATCGAGTGGCTGCGCGAGGTCGGCAAGTACTTCTCGGTGAACTACATGATCGCCAAGGAGTCGGTGAAGCGGCGCCTCGAGCAGCGCGAGCAGGGCATCAGCTACACCGAGTTCAGCTACATGATGCTGCAGGCGTTCGACTTCGCGCACCTGTACGCGAACGAGGGCTGCCGGCTGCAGATCGGTGGCAACGACCAGTGGGGCAACATCACCGCCGGCATCGACCTCGTGCACAAGAAGCACCAGGGCACGGTGTTCGGGATGACCGTGCCGCTCATTACCACGGCCAGCGGCGAGAAGTTCGGCAAGTCCGCGGGCAACGCGGTCTGGCTCGACCCCGAGATGACCAGCCCGTACCAGTTCTACCAGTACTGGATGCAGACGGACGATCGGGACGTCGCGCGCTGGTTCAAGCTCTTCACCTTCCTCGACATCGCCGAGATCCAGGAGATCGTCGCGGCGCACGAGGCGGACCCGGGGCGGCGCACCGGGCAGAAGCGGCTTGCGGCCGAGATCACCCGCGTCGTGCACGGTGAAGCCGGGCTCGCCGCCGCCGAGAAGGCGACGTCGATCCTCTTCGGCGGCGAGATCGCGGACCTGACGGACGCCGAGCTCAAGGGCATCTTCGCCGACGTGCCGTCGAGCGAGCGGCCCCGCGCCGACCTCGACGCCGGCATCGGTGTGATCGACCTCTTCGGCGAGACGCTGTGCAAGAGCCGCGGCGAGGCACGGCGGCTCATGAAGCAGGGCGGCGTGAACGTGAACAACCGGCGCGTGTCCGACGCAGACGCCACCCTCGGGGTCGACGACCTCGCCACCGAGACGTCCCTGGTGCTGCGCGCCGGCAAGAAGAAGTACCACGTCGTGCGCTTCGTCTGACCGACCACGAACGCAGCGCGCCGGCGTCGCGATGCGGCGCCGGCGCGTGCCGTTCGTGCGGGTCCCGTCCGTGTCGAGGCGCAGACGGTCTCGACCGCGGGACGTCGCCGGGCGTCAGCGGGCGAGCCCGGTGGCGCGGGTCTCGCGGATGACCGTGACGCGGATCTGACCGGGGTAGGTCAGCTCGTCCTCGATCTTCTTCGCGATGTCGCGGCTGAGGACGTTCGCCTCGTCGTCGCTGATCTTGGCGTGGTCGACCATGACGCGGATCTCACGGCCCGCCTGGATGGCGTAGACCTTGTCGACGCCCTTGAACGACCGCGAGATGCGCTCGAGGTCCTCGAGGCGCTTCACGTAGCTCTGCAGCACCTCGCGCCGGGCGCCGGGGCGCGCGCCGGACAGGGCGTCACCGGCCATGACGAGGTGGGCGATGACCGAGGCCGGCTTCACCTCTTCGTGGTGAGCGGCGACGGCGTTGACGATGATGTCGTCCTCGCCGTGCTTCTTGATGAAGTTGCCGCCGACGATCGCGTGGCCGCCCTCGTCGGACTGGTCCATCGCCTTGCCGATGTCGTGCAGGAACCCGGCGCGACGGGCGAGCTTCACGTTCAGGCCGAGCTCGCCGGCCATGAGGCCGCAGAGGAACCCGACCTCGATGCTGTGGGCCCACATGTTCTGGCCGTACGAGGTCCGGTACTTCAGCCGGCCCATGTAGCGCAGGATCTCGGGGTGGAACCCGGACAGACCCAGCTCGAAGGCGGCCTGCTCGCCCGCGGCGCGGGTCTCCTTGTCGATCTCCTTCGTGACCTTGTTCACCATCTCTTCGATGCGCGCCGGGTGGATGCGCCCGTCGCCCATGAGGCGCTCGAGGGCCTGGCGGGCGATCTCGCGGCGGACCGGGTCGAAGGCCGAGACGATGATCGCCTCGGGGGTGTCGTCGATGATGAAGTCGCAGCCGGTGGCGGCTTCGAGGGCGCGGATGTTACGACCCTCGCGGCCGATGATGCGGCCCTTCATGTCGTCGCTCGGCAGGTTGACGACGGACACGCAGCGCTCGGTGACGTACTCGCCGGCGTACCGCTGGACGGTGACGGCGAGGACCTTCTTGGCGCGCTTGTCGGCCTCCTCGAGGGCCTGCTCTTCGACCTCGCGGGCCTTGCGGGCGGCGTCGAGGCGGGCCTCTTCGACGATGCTCTCGACGAGCTTGTCGTGGGCTTCCTCTTTCGTGAGCCCGGCGATGGCCTCGAGCTCTTCGTCGAGCTTCGACTCGCGGTCCTTCAGGTTGCGGGTCTTGTCGTCGACGGACTGCGAGAGGCGCTGCAGGTTCTTCTCTTCTTCGACGACAGCGTCCTTGCGCTCGTCGAGAGCGGATGCGCGCTCGTCGAGCTTCTCTTCGCGGCGGTTGAGGCGCTGCTCGACCTTGTCGAGCTCGGCGCGGCGGGCCTTCTGCTCGCGGTCGGCCTCCTTCTCGGCGGCGAGGCGCGCGTCCTCGGCGGCGATCTCGGCCTTGCGGGTGAGGGCGTCGGCCTCGGACCGGGCGTCGGTCAGGAGCGTGTCGCGCTCGCGTTCGGCGTCTTCGCGCAGGCGCTTCGCCTCGCGTTCGGCTTCGGCGCGCATGGCCTCTTCGTCGCCCTTCGCTCGGCCGCTGCCGGCGACGAAGCCGCCGACGCCGCCGGCCACGAGGGCCACGATGCCAATGATGATTTCCATGTCGATGTGTACTCCGTGCGGTCCGCGCGTGTCAGGCGGCGGCGCCGGGACCCGTCGTCGAGGCGACGGTCACGGTCTGGTGGTCGGTGACGACGTGCGTGAGGGGCACGTCCCATGGGTCGTTCGGCACGGTGTCGACGAGCTGCTCGTCGAAGGCCACGCCGATCCGAAGGGTGTGTGCGGGCAGGCCCGCGAGGAATCGATCGTAGAAGCCGCCGCCGTACCCGACCCGGTGCCCGTCGCGGGCGAAGAGCAGGCCGGGGACGAGGACGGCGCCGAGGTCGGCGGCGTCGACGGGAGCACCGCCGACGGGCTCGCGGATGCCGTAGGCGCCTAGCACCGTCGGCGGTCCGCTCGCCCGGTGAAAGGTGAGGGTGCGCGCCGCGGCGTCGGTCACGGGGAAGCTCGCGTCGATCGCCGGATCGAGCGCGAGGGCGTCGACCTCGGCCTCGGAGCCGTGGGACGCGAAGAGGGCGACGGGACCGCGGTTACGAAGCAACGGCGCGAGGCGCGCACGAAGCGCCGACGAGCGCTCGGCCCGGTCGCCCGGATCGAGGCCGTCGCGCCAGACACGAGCCCGGCGCCTCATCGAGGACTTGTCATCCGTCGTTTCGAGGGACCGGGGGGTCGTCGTCATCGAGTTCGGCCAACGCATGCTCGGCGATGTGGCGGACGTCGTCTTCGAGGCGGCGCATCGAGGCGCGGCTGCGTCGAAGATCGTCGGCGAGCGTCATCGCCGCGAGCAGGTAGATGTTCACGGTGGAGGCGGACTTTGTCGCCGCGCGGATCGCCTGGACCCGCTCGTTGACACTGGCCACCAGGGTGCGGAGCTCGTCGTCGGTCGCATCCGTGCGCAGGCGAAGGGTCTGGCCTGCCACCGTCACACTGACCGATCGGACGTCATCCACGTCGTTCTCCCGAACGAGGGCCGCCGGGCTGCATCGCCCTTCGGGCAAACGCAAAAGCGGCTCAAGAGGAGCCTGGTGGGCACGAATGATGGTGTCAAGCCGAGCCTGGCACTGCTTGACAGAACACCCGTCCCCGCAGACCATCCCGCGCCTCGGGTCGTTAGCTCAGCTGGTAGAGCAGTCGGCTTTTAACCGATCGGTCGCAGGTTCGAGCCCTGCACGACCCATTGCCGAGAGTGTTGGGGGGCTGAGTGCGGTGGTGGTGATTCCACCGCCCCCCGCCCCCCGCCCCCCGCCCCGTCGCTTCGCGCCGTGACCGGCCCCACGAGGGGGCCTCCGTACGACCGGGTCACTTCGAGACGAACGGTGGCGGTGTTCCTCCTCGGACGAGCTTCGTTGTGGTCGCACCATTCGCGCGAGCCGTCACCGGAGTGATCTCGAAGCCGTGGCGCCATACGGAGGCCCCCTTGTGGGGCCGGCGGCTGCGGAGCAGACGCGGGGGGCGGCCGAATCGTCGCAAACTCGCGTCGGAGCACCACGGCACAACCCCACTGCACACCCCAAACGAAGTGCGCCCCTCACGATGAATCGTGAGGGGCGCATGACCCGTACGGGAGTCGAACCCGTGTAACCAGCGTGAAAGGCTGGCGTCCTGGACCACTAGACGAACGGGCCGGGACCGTCGAACTCGTCGACGGGCTGCGGATTCTGCATGAACCATCGGGGATGTCAAGCGCACTTCGACCCTGGTCTCGAACGGGCGCTTCTGGCATCGTCTATGTGTCGCGCACCCGGACGGTTCATGTCGCCATCTCATTCTCGAACCCGCACCCCACGGTGGTGGTCCGACGTGCGCTGGATGATGTTGCAATGTGCCGGGATCGTGCTCGTATCGCTGGCGTTCGGCGCGTGTCGCTCGGCGCCCGAGGCCGGCGAAGCGCCGCCTGCGGACCGTGTGCTGACCGAGCTCGACGTGCGGATCGACGCGCACGACACGAGCCACGAGATGCCGTTCGACGCGAACGGGGTCGGCGAACGGATGACCGACGCGCTCGCCGATCGAGCCGGCTGGACGACGATGAACGATGGCACGCCGGTCACCGGTGATCTGGACGTCGTCGTGTACGACATCCCGCGATCCGCCGACCTCGGGGTCGTGCTGTCGGTGCGCCTCGTCGAGACCGAGGGCGGCGATCGGTTCGACACCGAGGTGCGGGATCGGCTGCCCGCGGCCGAGTGGGACGCGGATCCGGGCGCGGCGCTCGATGCCGCGATCGACCAGCTCACCCGGCAGGTCGAGTGGCTCGGGGGCATTGCGCGCGCCGACGCGCCGACCATCCGGGATGCCCTCACACGCGCCGAGGGGGACGTCTTCGCCGCGGCGCTCGCTGCCGCCGAAGAAGCCGACGATCCTGCGGCCGTCGCGGTGCTCGTGGAGCGCCTGCCGGGGCTCACGCCGACGGACTACGTCCGCGCGGTCGGCACCCTGGCGCAGCTCGGCGACGACGAGGCGCTGTCGCCGATCATCGACGCGCTGGACCTCGAGGACCCCGAGACGGTGCTCGCGGTGCTGCCCGCCATCGCGCGCTTTGACGGCGCCGAGACCGCGGGGTTCATCACGGCGCTGGCGTCCGGGCACAGCGACCCCCGGGTGCGCCTGCACGCCACGCGCGCTCTCGAGCGGGTGCGCCCCTGACGGTCGCTTGCCCTGACGGGGCGCCGCGGCGATGCTCGTCGGCGCATCGCGACCCGGGATCCACATGTTCATCGTCCTCGAGGGGCTCGACGGAGCCGGCACCACCACGCAGACCGCTCGGCTGGCGGACGCCCTGCGCGCCGCGGGTCGCGAGGTGGTCACGACCCGCGAGCCGTCCGATGGCCCCGTGGGCACGCTGATCCGTCACATGCTGAGTCGGCGTGTCGTGCTGCCCGGCGGCGAGCGAGCGGCGCCCGAGACGATCGCGGCGCTCTTCGCCGGCGATCGCATCGACCACCTGCGGGCCACCGTCGAGCCGGCGCTCGCCCGTGGTGCGGTCGTGATCTCGGACCGGTACGTCCACAGCTCGCTCGCCTACCAGGGGCAGGAGTGTGATCGGGACTGGGTGCTCGAGGCGAACCGCAACGCCCGCGACGCCGACCTCACGATCTTCGTCGATCTGCCCGTCGACACCTGCCTCGAACGCATCGGCACACGCAACGCGGCGCGGGACATCTACGAGACCCGCGCGGTCCTCGAGCGCGTGCGTGCGGGGTACGAAGCGGCGATCGAGCTGCGGCCGAACGGCGTCGTGCGCGTGGACGGCACGGGGACGATCGACGAGGTGCACGCGGCGATCATGCGTGCGGTGGACGCGGCGTCGGCGTGATCGTGCTGCCCAGCCGCGCGGCGAACGCGTCGACCACCTGACGAGCGATCGTCTCGATCGGTGGCGGATCGGCGCCGAGGGCGGCGAGGCTCGTCGCCGCCGCGCCGGGCAGGCCGCAGGGCACGATCCAGCGGAAGGCGTCGAGGTCCGTCGTGACGTTCAGCGCCGCGCCGTGGGTCGAGACGCCGCGCTGGATGCGCATCCCGACGGCGGTGAGCTTCGCGTCGTCGACCCACAGCCCCGGGCGGTCCGGGTCGTAGGCCGCGTCGACCCCGAGCGCGGCGACGACGCCGCGGATCGCCTCGGCGAGGTGCCGCACGAGGTCACCGGGGCCGAGCTTGCGGCGGTTCAGGTCGACGATGGCGTACACGACGAGCTGCCCGGGCCCGTGGTACGTGACCTCGCCGCCGCGGTCGGCCTCGATGACGTCGACGCCGCGGCTCTCGAGCCACGCCCGGGGCACGACCACGTCATCGCCCACGGCGCGGCGGCCGAGGGTGATGACGGGCTCGTGCTCGAGGGTGAAGACCGCCTCGGCGCCCGTGCCCTGTTGCACGGCGTCCCGACGCTCGAGCTGAAGCGCGAGCGCCGGGGCGTACCGGATGCGCCCGAGGTGTGACCACTCGAGCGGCGCCGGGTCGATCGCGGTCACCCGCGGTCGAGGTCTCGGAACAGGCCTTCGTCGAGGCAGCTGACGTCGACCGAGAAGCTGTTCACGCCGACGCCGTTGCCGACGAGGTGCTCAGCGAGCTCCGACGCGCCGATCAGGGTGATCGGGGCGAGGTTCGGCACGTCGACCTCGGTGTGCGCCGAGGGATCGACGCCGCCCATGGCCACGAGGGCGCCTTCGGCGGCGCGGTACGTGTGCAGGCTGCCGCGGAGCGCGATGACGTGCTCGCGGGACAGGGTCACGTCGTTCGGGATGACCCGAACGGCGAGCCGCGTCGTCGTGAGGCCACGCGGGGCGAGGGCGGACACGGTGGTCAGCTCTTCGCCGATGCGCTCGTGGCGCTCGAGCTCGCGGTAGCCCATGCGGTCGAGGAGCAGCGTGATGACCGACCCGAAGGCCTCGTCGTCGAGCCCGCCGAGGCGCTTGATCAGCGCCAGCTTGAGCAGCGAGCGGTGGCGGGACTGCCACCGGTCGAGGTCGCCGTACGAGCGGGCCAGGGCGTTGCCGGACGCGGACGCGAGCGCCCAGTGGTTCGGGCGCATCTCGTCGAAGAGCGGCGGGCGACCGACCGACGCGCGGCGCCGGTTCGTGTGCACGAGCTCGGCGCGAAGCATCGCGGTGCCGACGCGGCCGAGGGACCCGACCTGCCGTTCGGCGACGGCTTCGGCGAGCGCCTTGAGCGACATCGAGCCGCGCTTCGAGGCACCGAGGATCTGCGCGATGGCGTTCGCCAGGTCGCTGCCCCCGTCGATGTCTTCGGCGTCGTCGGTCTTCGCGGGCGCGGCGGCGATGGCCGGGCGCGCCGGCTTCGAGCGCTTCGCAGGGGCGTCGTCCGACTTCGGCGCGGGCTTCGACTTCGGCTTCGCCTCGGTCTTCGCGTCGTCGTCGCTCGCCGCCTGCGCGTCGTCGTTCGCGTCGTCGTCGTCCGAGGACTCGTCGTCGTCGTTGCGCGAGCGACCGCGACCGCCACGGCGACCGCGGCGACGGCGACGGCGACGGCGCGAGTTGCGCCCCGAGCCGTTCTTGTCGTCCGAGGCGCTGGCGTCGTCGTCGTCCGAATCGTCGTCGTCGTCCTCGTCGCTGTCGTCCGAGGTGTCGTCGTCCGAATCGTCGTCGGCGTCGTCCGCGTCGTCGCCCACCGTGTCGGTGGCGTCGTCCTCGTCCTCGGCTTCGGGATCGAGCTCGTCGTCCTCGACCTCGGGCGCTTCACGAAGGCGGATCGTTTCCTTCGCCGACTGCGGGTCGGCGCCGTCGACGAGCGAGTACACGCCCGGACGCACCGCCGCGATCAGCGACTGGTCATCCCCCTTCTTCACCTCCTGCAGCAGCCGGGCGCCCATCGTGATCTCGGGCGTCTTTCCGACGTGGCTGAGGAGCGAGCGTTCGATCGAGATTTCGGTGATCTTCTTGTAGTGCAGCGGCCGGCCTGCCTCTCGCAGGACCTCGACGGCCGCCTCGTAGAACGTCATCGGCGACACTCCATCGTTCAAAAACGGTGTAAAATCGGGTGGCACGCGGTGCAGCCCGTCGCGCTCGGGATCGAGCGCGCGGCGCGCCGCGGGCGCCTGACCGACCCCTCTATCACCGCGGGGATCCACGGGCAAGCTGGCATCCTGTCATCGGGATCGCGTGGTCCCCGCCCCCGGGTCTGGTACACTCGCCGAACCTCGTGTCGGGAGCCCTCGTGCCCACTCGCCTTCGCATCCGTGCCGTAGACCATTCCGTCGAGCTCGCCGGTGACGCCGAGTTCGTCGCGGAAGCGTGGGCCGGCCTGCGTCCGGCGTTGCTGCGTCGCATCGCGCAGGGGTTCGAGCGCGAGCGGGCAGAACCGCGTCGGACGCCGCGCATCGCGGTGCCCGAGGACGGC
>Ga0070729_10004210_pt1 | contig 15896 bp, 14 predicted proteins | sample tdDd472_FD_66725 | JGI IMG/M metagenome (GOLD analysis project Ga0070729, IMG submission 66725) | Marine sediment microbial communities from the Atlantic coast under amendment with organic carbon and nitrate - tdDd47.2 | ecosystem: Environmental > Aquatic > Marine > Coastal > Sediment | place... | reverse complement strand
CCCAGAAATCGGTCAGCCTGCAGTTCAGCCTGCCCACGGGCGTTCCTTTGGGAATCGACCATGGGATTGAACCGAACCTTCCCATACCCGACAACGATCCAACAGGGATCAGCTCACCCATTACCGTCGACAGCACACCCTTCACCGTGACTTCTGATTTACAAATCCACGTGGACATTTCTCACAGTTACCGTGGCGACCTTAGCGTCGATCTCGAATCACCTTCCCAAACCATCGTTCGACTTTGGAATCAAACTGGTGGTACGGCTAATGACCTGGTCGGGACTTTCCCCACAACACTTTCCCCTGCCGAATCCTTGGATGTCCTTCTCGGAGAACCACTGCAAGGAACTTGGGTCCTTCACATCATTGATCACGCAAGCGGTGATTCTGGCACTCTTAATTCATGGCGCATCAGCAATTCTAATGGCTACGACTGCGATTCTCCAGGTTGTCAGCTCAGTTCCAGCCTAGTTCCAAATGCGGGGACATCTATCGTCGAATGCCTCGGCCAGACGCTTGATCTCAGTTGTCAGACCAGCGGCGGAAGCGGGCCTGTCACCTACCAATGGGCCGTACAAAATGGATTGGCCCAATTTGTCGGACCGACTGATGGCAGTTCGGTCACCGTCAAGCCATTGGGTTATTGTGTGATTCAATGTCTCGTCTCTCAGGATGGCTGCCAGGACGTGTCGTCGCTCAATCTGGATGTCACGCACAACTCATTCGATGGCGATAATGCCATTACCTTGGTAGATCTACAACTTCTCATCACGGCCTTTTGGACTTCCGGAACGTTTGATCCCGATTTTGACTTCAATTCCGACCAACGCATTGATATGCTGGATTTCATCGATTACGTTCAATGCCTATAAGGAGTCTAAAATTGACACAGTCCATCGAACTATACAGCTTCAGTAACCACGATCGCTCGGGAAAGGTGCGCTGGCTCGCCTATGAACTTGGATTGCAGGTCACCGAAAATCGCGTGGAACCCGGCCATCACGTTCAGGCACCCTACACCGATTTGAACCCATATGGCACAATTCCTACGGTGATCTGGCAAGGCCGGACCATGCTGGAATCCAATGCCATATGCAAAACGCTCGCTGAGCAATATCCGGACTCAAAGTTCATCGTCATGCCTGATGAAGACGACCGAGCTTGCTTTCTAGAGTGGACCAGTATCGCCTGTGAAAGTCTCGAGTCCCCGCTCGTTGAATTTTTCCTCAGTGGAGTCGGCATTCGTCCCCCCGAATTGCAGGCGCTCATAAAGGCAGGCCTTAAAAAAAAGCTGGAAGTTACTATTAATCGCTTACCGAAATCTGGATTCCTTATCGCCGATCGGTTCACGCTCGCCGATATATTCATGTCCTATTCCCTACGTCTTGCCATCAACGGGAAATTGATTGCGCTGGATGAGGTCAACGGTTACCTTCAGCCGCTAATGGAACGTGAGGCGGCCATTAAAGCTGGATTCTTCGGTTCAATCCAAAAGTAAGCCAAGCTGGGATAGATTTCAGACAATCTTGCGAACAGGCACTCTCCCAATTCAAAGGAAAAGTGCCTGCCTTTGGTCGGAATTCCTCTAGGGAATATATGCGCCCCCACAAACGGGTGTGTACGTACCTGTCACATGGCCGCTGGCTTCACTCGCCAAAAAGCGAACGGTATTTGCGACATCATCTGGTTCAGCTATCCTTTGCGTGGGTGTGTGCATTCTGATCATCTCAATAAACTCCTCAGGAGCTTGCTTAGTGGCATCAGTGATTACCAGGCCAGGAGCCACAATGTTTGAGGTAATACCCATTGGGCCAAGTTCCTGGGCGAGATACTTACTGAAACTGTCCAGTGCACCTTTTGCTGATCCGTGTGCGATAAAACTCGGAGCGGGACTCTCAGATAAAGTACTTGATATGAATATCAGACGACCAAATTTGTTTTTCTTCATGGTCATAGTTGCGTATTTTGCCGTCACATAGGAGGCGTGCATTTCATTCATTAGCTTTTCAGAAAATTCCTGCCAGGTCTGTTCTGTGAACGGTTTGGCCGTGAAATGCATATTGGCATTCGACACCAACACATCGATTCCACCATGCTCTTTTGTAATCGTTTCAAACATCGCTTCAATTTGGGTTTCATCTCGAACATCTGCCTGGACGGGGTAGGCTTCTCCCCCCCCCTTGTTTATTTCATCGGCTAAATCTGATGCCATCTTTGTACTATTCACGTAGTTTATGAATACCCTCATCCCATCTTCTGCCAGGGCTTTGGCAATAGCAGCACCTATGCCACGTGCTCCGCCCGTAATGAGTGCGTTTCGTTTTGTCATGGTTTCCTCCATTGTTCCATTATTGTTTTTTAGGTTGGTTTTCAAATAATTTCATCTTCATCTGAGGTTTCAGGCTCGCTTCATGGCTCCAGATTCCTCAAATTCGCTATTGAATGCGATAACAGGCGCTCTAAAACCAGTAGTTCATCTTCATCCATTCCGCGTTGGGCTTCGTCCAAGACCGTCCTGGCAATCGGTGCGCCTTTCTGCATTAACTCCTGCACAGCTGACGTTATAGAAACGACCTTCTTCCGGCTATCTTCGGGATCTTTTCCTCGTAAAATCCAACCTTGCTTTTCCAAGCCATCTATCAGGCGGCTCACACTGGATTTCTCAAGGAACAATTGCTGTCCAAGTTTTCTTTGTGACATGGGGCCATCTTTGGCCAAAACGATTAAGGCGCCCCATTGTTCGGCAGTCATTTTGATTCCAACCTCTTTTAATCGTGTTGAAAGCCGATTATTGAGTAGGCGACTCACCAACCCGGCGAGAAAACCTAGTGACTGACTGGGATCATACAAAAAAGCCATGACATAGTTGTATACACAACTAATTTGCTATTGTCAACCATCAAAATGCCGTTTTCTCGAAGAAGTTTTAAAAAGCGAAATCGAATCTTGACCCTTCCATCGAACCCAATTAGAATTTAAAGGATTATTGGATTGCTTTATCACTTTTTAAGAATATTGTTGTTAGGTTTGGGAGGTTATCATGTTGAAATGGATTCTCTGGATCCCTGCCCTCTTAGTGGTCTCCACGATGATGGGTCTGCCCGTAGGTGCCAACAGTGGCGATGAGCACCCTGACGAAGATTTTTCGGTCAGTTGCCGGGAATGTCACTCGGTGGAAACGCCTGAGGTTGCGAAGGCATGGACGGAAGGGATGCACGGATTGGTCAATGTCGGCTGTTTTATTTGTCACGGTGATGGACAAGAAGAGTTCTTCGTCTCTCCACCCAGTGACTTGTGCATGGGCTGTCATTCAAGTTATGAAGTCAAATTTGAGAAGAGTGACATCTCTTCCTGCTTTACATGCCACAACGGACATAGTCTGAAATTTCACGAATAGGAGGGTAGATCATGTCGTGTAATCGAAGAGATTTTATGAAATTATCGGCGGCAGGAGCTGCAGCGGCCACACTCGGTGTGGACCTATTTGCAGGTGATCTGCCCGAAATAGGGAAAGAAACCAAATGGCACAAATCCGTCTGCCGCTTCTGCGGCGTAGGCTGCGGTGTCATGCTCGGAGTTCGAAACGGCAAGCCTGTCGGCATCAAAGGCGACAGCAAAAATACGATCAACAGAGGCCTACTTTGCGTGAAAGGTTTCTATTTAAACAAGGTAATCGGCGCAAAAAACCGCTTATTGAAGCCCCTGGTTCGCGTCGACGGTAAGCTCGTAGAAACCGGCTGGGATGAAGCAATGACCTTGGTTGCGAGCAAGTTCAAGGAACTGATCGAAACGCACGGTCCCGATTCCGTCGCGTTTTATGGTTCTGGTCAGGGTGAAACAGAAGAAACCTATGTAGCGAACAAGCTCTTTAAAGGCCACATAGGGACCAACAACCTCGAGGGAAACCCTCGTCTGTGCATGGCCAGCGCGGTCGGTGGATACCTGACCACCTTTGGCGCGGATGAACCCGTGGGCTCCTATGACGACCTGGACCATGCGGACATGTTCTTGCTGGTAGGTTCCAATACGGCTGAAGCTCATCCGGTTCTTTTTGACCGATTGGTTGACCGAAAGAAGAAGAACCCGGCAGTAAAACTTGTCTCAATCGATCCTCGAAAGACACCAACCAACCGCATTTTGGACAAACACCTTCAGGTTTTCCCTGGGTACGATCTGGCGGTTATGAATGCGATTGCCCACGTTCTCGTTAAAGAGAAGATGATTGATGAGAAATTCATCAGTGAGTCGGTCAATTTTAGCAATGGAAAGGAAGCTATCAGCTTTGATGATTACAAGGCGTTCCTCGAGAAATACACGCCTGAGTACGCTGCCAAACAATCCGGCGTCACAGCCGAGGAAATTGTTGATGTAGCCCGCATGTATGGCAAGACTGAACGCGTGGTCACCATGTGGACAATGGGGGTCAACCAACGCGTCAGCGGCGTATGGCTTAATAACCTTATCCACAATCTGCACCTGCTGACCGGAAAACTCGGCAAGCCTGGAATGGACTCACTTTCACTGACAGGTCAGCCGAACGCATGTGGCGGCGTTCGTGAAGGTGGGGGCCTTTGTCACCTCCTGCCCGGTCACCGGGCCGTGAAAAAAGAGGCTCACCGCAAAGAGATTGCCAAAATCTGGAATGTCCCCGTCGAAAAGATTCAACCCAAGCCCGGCAAACACACGGTTGCCATGTTTGAAGCCTTAAACAGCGGCGACATCAAGGCGCTCTATGTCATGTGCACCAATCCGGCCCAATCACTCCCAAACCTCAGCAAGTATCTGCCTGGCATGGAAAAAGCCTTTCTGGTAGTTGCAGAAGCATTTCATCCAACGGAAACCTCCAAAATGGCAGACGTGGTCCTACCAGCCGCCTTCTGGGGTGAAAAAGAAGGTGTCTATGGCTGTACCGAACGCCGCTCCCAGCACATGCCAAAGGTCCTTGAACCTGCGGGCGAAGCCAAATGGGATGCCGACATTCTGATCGATCTGGCCAAGAGACTTGGATTCGAAAAAAACTTCGATCACTTCAAAAAGCCCGAAGATATTTGGAACGAATATCTGCTTTGCACCAAGGGTAAAGACCTCGACCTGACAGGTGCTACATACGATCGCCTCAAGAAGGTACGTGGCCTGCGCTGGCCTGTTCCTTCGGTGGACCATCCTGGTACCGTGCATCGCTTTGTCGAGGGAGATCCGCTTTTCCCCAAAGACAAAGCCGCCGGACGTCGCATGTATTTTTACGGCAAGCCCGATGGGAAAGCAGTCATTTTCGCGCGTCCCGACAAGGGTCCCGAAGAGCCGGTCGACAAGGACTATCCCTTTGCACTGATGACGGGTCGGGTTCTCGAACACTGGCACACCAGCACCATGACGGGACAAGTACCCCAATTGGTTCGAGCCGTTCCAAAACCGTACATCGAAATTCATCCGGATGATGCCAAGGCAATGGGTATAAAGGATAAGGAAATGGTCAAGGTGACCACACGACGCGGTGAACTGACCATGGAGGCGCGCCTCATTGATCGACCCTTGCCTAAAACGGTTTTCATCCCTTGGCATTGGGCTGAGTCACTTTCCAATGTTCTCACCACGGACGCAGTAGATCCGGGTTCAAAAGAACCGGAATACAAGATCTGCGCCGCCAAACTGGCCAAAGCCTGATCACTCATTTCAACGGAGGGACCGAATCTCTCGGTTGAATTCAAAACGCCTCCGAGGTGAAACCTGGCTTTCGCCTTGGAGGGCTAACCCCGAACAATTAGCGAGCTAACCGTGCAAATGGCTTCAAGGCCAAGGCCTTGCCTCAACCGATAGGTTCGGGTGAACCCGCATTTCATATCTATATGGAGGACTTCTGTGATCATAGCGAGCTGTATCGTCAAAGTTGAACCCACGCAAGCGGAGGAAATTGCTGCCCTTCTCAACCAGCCCCCAAGATTCACCACTTTTGGTATCCACAAGGAAAATAACCTTATATTGGTTGTTGAATTAGAATACATCAAAGAAATGGAGCAGACGATCCGCAACATTATGGACTTGCACACAGGAATTCTGGCTGTGTTCCCAACTTATATGGAGCAGGAAGAGGAATCCGTCTGAATGCTTTCCTTCTTTAAGAAGCAAAAACATCGAACCTATTTAAGGCCACCCGGCGCGCGCTCAGAGCACGTTTTCTCCAACCAATGCATTCGCTGCCAGAAGTGTATTCAGGTATGCCCACATCGGTGCATTGTCGCCTTGCCAGCGTCCTACGGTCTGAAACAGGGAAGTCCCGCGATTTTCGCTCGCGATATCCCCTGCTACTTGTGCATGGACTGTCCGCCAGCCTGCCCCACAGGTGCCTTGGAAATGAGCCTTTCCAAAAAAGAAGATGTCCGTATGGGTACTGCCATAATCGATGAATCGCTCTGTCTACCTTATCAGGGAGTCATTTGCCGCACATGCTACGAACACTGCCCCATCTATCGTGAAGGCATCATTCTGGAGGACGAAAGGTTCCCTAAGGTCCAACCCGATCAATGCGTGGGATGTGGAATTTGCGAGCACGTCTGCCCCGCCGAAGAGCTCGCGATTCAAGTCCGTCCAGGTGCTGGGGACGGACCATGAAACCGATTTCGCACTATTATCAATTAAACAGATGGAGAAGGATCTTCCAGCTCGGCTCTATAGCATTCATGATTGCTGTGCCTCTTCTAAATCTATATGGGATCCACTGGATTTATGGCAATTTTTATTCGATGACCATCGCCGGATTAACGATCTCCGATCCCCTGATGGCACTTCAAACTCTGATCATTGGCGTTGTTTTCCAAGCAACGCTCCTCTTTTCAATCCTCATTCCTGTATTAATCGCCATGATTTTCGGCCGCGTGTTCTGCTCGTGGATATGTCCTCACAATACCCTCGCAGAAACAATTCACACTTGCGCTTCAAGACTGATCCCCAACTCCAGGTTCAAACGCTACCCAAAGCCAGGTGACCTGAAAGCTCGTAACCCAAACGCACTTTCCACGTGGATAATCGGGGCGTTTTGGGTCGTTATTCTTTACTTGATGGGGTTTCCGTTATTTCTTTACCTCTCGCCACCAGGCATGCTGTCCAACCAAATTTCGCTTTTCATTTTCGAACACAGACTGGGATTTGAACTCACCCTTGTAGGTTCCATTTTACTCTTAGAAGGAATCACTATGACCCGCTTCTTTTGCAGTCGGATCTGTCCGGTTGGTCTCTGTCTCGGTCTATTCAAAACGCCTCGCAGCATGGCCGTTCACTTTGAACCCCAAGGGTGTGGTTGCAACCAGAGCCGCGACCAAGGCTTTGAACCATGTTTTCAGGCCTGTCCCCTAAACTTGGCTCCAAAAAAGAGAAACCTATATCCGCATTGCCATCATTGTGGCCTGTGCCTGAAAGCTTGTGAGTCAACTGGGCACCAGGCTCTCCAGTTCCGATTTAAAAACCCAGATTAACGGTTCTGTGGAGGACGTGGTTCAATTCCCAGCCCATTTCCAGGTGAAATCGAGAATCCAGTTGCGTCCGGGTTGGGGATATGGGAAAAGCGTGCTCCCGCCCTGAGTATATTGAGTATCCATCAGGTTTGTTCCCCTTATACTCAACTGACACCCAGATGCGAATACATCCCAGATAATGGCTCCGTGTACAAGGAGCTCACTCCCCACAGTGTTATTTGGGTCAAAGAAAGATACACCTTGATCGGGAAAAGGATCCACGGCCTGATGTCCATCGGAACGAATATCGATGGGTGCCTTCTGGGAGCCAACATACTGGGCCTGAATATCAACATTAAGGCCTGAATCAAATTCACGGTTCATCGTCAAAGAGCCCGATAGTGATGGAACGTGGTGAATCGAATGACTGGTGACTCCAAATTTTTCCGAATTAATGGCTTTTTGGTAAGTGGCGATCGCAGTGAGGGAACAGCCCATCACATTCCACATCAACTCAGGTTCCAAGCCCCAACTGGTCAGGCGTCCGGCATTTGAATAATTTGCCTCGGTGATCGGAGCCATGTTATCCCTAAAAATAAAATCATCCAGGCGGTTATAAAAGAGGTTCAGACCGAATTTCAGGTTGTGATTGCTCGAAAAGAATTGTGGCGACACCTGGAAGGACTTGAGAAACTCAGGTTTAAGCGATTCTGCCCCTCGAAAGGTGTTTAAGGTGTTGAAACGATACCAATATGGGGCGTCCACGAAGGAAGTGGAATAGGAAACTTTCAAGTTGTATTGATCGTTGATCATCCATACGAGCCCAACACGCGGACTCCATTCGTTCATCGGGTCGTCGTTTTTTCGTTTCTTGTGGTCGGTCCGCACACCAATATTGGCGATAAAGTTGGAAGAGAATCGATGTTTTACCTGCAAGAAACCAGATAGCGTGTATTCACTACCATTGTATATTAGAGGTTTTTCTGGGGTATTCAAATCGGTTGTCAATACACCGCCAACCCCAAAGGGAAAACTCGACTGGCCTACTGAGAAGCCATCTGCTTGTACACCAGCAATGAAGGTTCCTTGCTCGTAGGTATAAGTTCCGTGTACTGTCGAGCCGTAAATCTTCTCCCGCCAATAGGGCTGCCCAAAAACGCCTGCGGCAGGATCGATAACCAATCCCGCGTGAATTCTATTTTCTCCCGTGTAAACGCTCGAAAACAATTCAAAGTCGCTCCACAATCGCCAGATGTTCTTGTACTCAGCCAACCAGCCTGAAGTAAGAAGCCCGGGCCCAATGCCTTCATACTTTTCATAATCATCGTAGGTGTAGGCTTCACCAGTTATTCCCCCGCCAGTAAATGGTTCGATGTAATGAGATTCCTGGTAAGTGAACAGGAGCTGTCCAAACTCGCCGCTTAATTTGGCACCTGTGGAAAGGGTTGGCCTATCGGTGAAGCCGCCAAGAACCGCTGGCTGGGGTTCCCCAGATGGAGTCTCAGAGTAATCGTCCTCTGGATCGATCCATACCTGCTCCCCCTCGGACTCGTAGAACTGGGTCCATATCATCCAGTCCATACGTTCTGTTGTACCGCCAGCAAGCAAACGGGCTCGTTTTTGTTCATGAGCACCTGCCGCAACAGAAAAGACGGCACCTTCCACTTCGGAACCCTTTTTCAGGATGATATTGACGACAGCAGTTAGTGCCACGTTCCCATAGAGTGAGGAGGCAGGTCCCCTCAGAATTTCGATGCGCTGAATATGGTGAAGCGGAATAGAGAAATCGGGGGTCGCCATGGAATAACTGCGTGAATTCAGGCGCAACCCATCGACCATAAAAAGTATTTTCTGTTGCGACGACGTGTACACACCGCGCATGGCGATATTCACCTCATTCTGGTCTTCGACATGGGTGAGACCAGGTACATATTTCAGGAGCAACTCCTTCAAGGTGAGCGCTTGAGAATGCACTATTTGTGTTTCGGTAATAACACTGACGGGGACAACGGTTTCAAGCAGTGATTCTTCGTGTCTCGAAGCGGACACCACTGTAACATGCATTAATTCTTCCAGGCTGAGGTCCTTAATCTTCTCAAGACGGTCATCTTCCTGGCTCCATAAAGGAACCCAGCTTAGAATGAAAAAAAACCACCTAAACCTCATGATTTAATGATGCGTCGAACTGTTTGAATTGTAAAGTGGTTTTTTATTTCACCGTCCGCCTTCGCTCTAAACGCCCCTGGGTTCGTGGCGCATCCATCGAACATTTGCTAAGATGAGCTCCAAACATCATTCAAAGGAACTGAACATGATTGGTTATATAACCCTTGGGACTAATGACCTCGAACGAGCTACCGACTTCTATGACCAACTCCTTAAACCACTTGGTGCTTCTCGTTTTATGGAAACCGAGCGGATGGTTGCCTGGCTGGTCTCACCATCCAAGCCTGGAATTGCCATTAATAAACCCTATGACGGTAAACCGGCAACCGTTGGCAATGGATCCATGGTTGCTCTTGCGGTGAATAGTCCAGATAAAGTAGATGAAGTCTATGGTAAGGCGATCGAGCTCAAGGCAACGGACGAAGGTGCACCTGGTCCAAGAGGCGAAAGCGGTTTTTATGCGGCCTATTTTCGAGACTTGGACGGAAACAAACTCAATGTATTCTGCATGATGAATTCGGAGGATCCAAAATGAAAACCGTTCCCAATCATTCCGACGTAAACGTCTTTTTGAACCAAGAACCCAACGAAGCCCGGCGAGCCGACTGTTTCCATCTAATAGACTTGATGAGCGAACTCACAGGTGAATCCCCCAAAATGTGGGGACCGAGTATCGTAGGTTTTGGTAAGTACCACTATCGCTACGAATCTGGTCGCGAAGGAGATTGGTTCCTGGTCGGATTCTCCCCACGAAAACAGGCTTTAACACTCTATATTATGGCCGGTTTTAAGGGCAGTGATGATCTGATGGAGCGGTTGGGCCGATACAAAACCGGGAAATCTTGCCTCTACATTAAGACTCTAGCAGACATCGACGAGGACGTTCTTCGGGAACTCATCAACCGATCCATTGAGTATGTGAAGAAAAGGTCGGTCTGACCTTCATCCAATTGAAAGGATTTAGGTTCCACCCAACAGAAATTATTGGAAACAACCGTCGAGTCGATCCGCCCGCGTCATGTAAAAAGCAAGGAGTTGACCATCCTCATAACCTTCACGATAATCTCGAGTTGCGTTTTCGCTTGAAGAAATGGTTTTCTTGTAACTGAACTCAGTAGCCCTGGCGAGCTGGTCACAATCGAAAGGCAAGGCACGCAGCATTTCCCGAATCCCGCGAGTAAAGCCTGCTCCATATTCCGGACTTTCGCGAACATCCTTTAGAATCATGGTGTACTGTTCACGACACTTGTGAATTTCTTCAGCGAGAAGTCGGTTAAACTCTTCCCGTTTCCATTCCTCGTAATCGGCCAAAGTTTGCTGATAATTTGCAGGCAACGGCTCCGTCTCACGACCATTGTAATCGTCCGAGGAGAGGGCATCTTCTCTGCTGGAGAAAGCTTTCATCACCTGGAGAATCGCTGCCTCAATAGAGCCAGTCTGTTTTTGGCGAACCATATCACGCGGCAAGTCGACAAGTAATTCGACCTGACAGGTTCGATGATCGTAGAGTTGGAACGGTCCATCTTGCCAGGATATTCGATAGGGCGTGATAATCTGCAGCAACACATCAACGCGTGACCGTTTTAGGTCGACCTTCGTAATCTGAGCGAGCTCCCCTTCTCGGAACAGAAATCCATCTCCACTCAAGATGCGGTCTCCGTTGACCTTATTATTTGTATAACCACCATCACAGGTCGAACTCACGGGTGCATCAAGGATCACCCAAGCTCCCTGAAGTCGACGATTCAATTCATCTTGAACTTTGCCGGCCCAAAGGCTAGCGCACAGCGCACACAGAGTGATTGCAACAAGTACCTTTCGTGTCATAATCCATTCCTTTTAGTATGAGAGATCTGCGCGCAGCATACCAAATGTATGGGATCAGCACAATATTTGGGTCAAAATTAGGGTTTCATCAAGGCAATTGGCCAATGAACCGGGAAACCTTTTGGCAAATGAATGAAGCCATTCTCGTTCGATCAAAGTTTTGGGTTAACCCTATCAGGGGTCTGCAATGAGATCGCTGGCATACGGGAAAAGTGCAGGTAAGCCACCTGTATGCCAAAACAAGATATGTTCCATACCCTCAAAAAACGAATCTTCAAGAAGGGCAAGGCAACCGGCCATAGCCCGCCCGGTATAAACTGGATCCAAAAGAATGCCCTCGGCACGAGCCACGCGCTGGATAGCAGATCGTTCAAAAGAGCTACATTCACCGTACGGTCGATCCGAAAAACGCTCGATGAGATTAATTTTCGAATCGTGAAGATCGATTGGAAGTCGTATTGCCATGTCTTCGAGCAGAACCCGGATTTTTTCACGGGTGGACAGCTCGTGTTCGGTAGATTTTTCTATTTCGATCCCGACAATGTGCGTGGGCTGATTCAACCAGAGGCTACCGGCCATCAAACCGGCATGGGTTCCCCCCGAACTTGAGGCGAATACGATCGCATCGAAAATCGTGTTCATGGCTTTAGCCTGGTTCATTACCTCTTCAAAAGCCTGAACGAATCCAAGCGCTCCAACCCAGTTGGATCCTCCATATGGGATGATGTAAGGCGATTGACCTTTTGCCTCCAACTTTTCAGCGCATTCAATCAGGTCTTCCCCCTTGCGTGAATTGCCCGACCACAGGATCTCCGCACCGAGCAGGTGATCCAAAAGAATATTCCCGCCCATTGTCGATGGGTCGGTATTCTGGATGGTACCTTCTGGTTCGCCAAGGAGCAAAACACACTCCATACCCAGACGCGCCGCAACCGCAGCTGTTTGGCGGCAATGGTTTGATTGAGCAGCGCCTGCTGTGATGAGTACGTTTTTGTGCAACGCTATCGCCTCACCAGCCAAAAATTCGAGTTTTCGCAGTTTATTTCCACCCATCCCCAGTCCAGTGAGATCATCGCGTTTCATCCAAATCTTCGGCGCCTCGGGATTCTGCTCACGAACTTGTGTCGTCAAACGATCAAGACCCATGATCGGAGTCGGCCCCTCGAGAAGCCGTTGGCGTGGAAATTGTCTGGGATCTGGAATCATTTTCGGTATCTCCTTCATCCAATTGGCGTTTGCTTGGAACACAATCCACGGTACTTAGACCACCACCTTGCGCAATCACCGATGACATGCTGTATTGACATCAATCTAACACAATCCAGCCAAAAAAGGATGACCGGGAATGTACGATCCTCGGTTTTCACTTTTCAACCAGTAGCTGGTCATTCGACAACAAACGTCGTCACCTTCCCTGCCTTGCTGAAGTCCGAGATCTTCGATAAATATGCCCTGATGAACGGATTACAGGGAAACAGGTCAAGTCCGGAGAACGATTCGGAGGGTACTTAGCCAGGCAACTAAACTGATTGAAGCAACTTCCCGACTCGGTATAAGGACGGACGCACTTGCTTGAATACGACTCTTCTTTATTGTGCCCCCACCGATTGGTGTGGATCAAATATCACGCCATTCAACCGGCCCTTCCCATTAAGCACAATCTTTCGTCTGCAAAAGCACCTGAAGGTTGTACCCTGGAGTTTGGCCAATTAGTTCCATATCCGATCGCAAATTCGGATACAATTAAGGCAATTCACTTTAGGATGACGGCATGAATCAGGATGTTCAGAAACTCAATGCAATCATTGAAGCAAGTAAAAAATTGACCTCGGTCCTCGACCTCGACGAATTACTTAAGGTCATACTCGAGGTTGCAGTCAATGAAATCGGTGCGGAACGTGGAACCGTTTTCCTGGTGAGGTCAAAAGACCGACAAATTTATTCCCGAGTTCTAAAGGGTGGTCAAGTTGAAGAAATTGTTCTCAACTTCGGCCAAGGGATCGCAGGTATCGTCGCAAAAACGAAAGAGGCGATTCGTATTCAGGATGCCTATGAAGATTCCCGCTTTAATCGTGAGACGGATGAGAAGACTGGCTTCAAGACGCGTAATATTCTCTGCCTTCCAATTACCAAAGGCCGAAAGATTCTCGGGGTCATTCAACTTCTGAACAGTAAAAGGCCTCATTTTGAGGAAGAAGATACCCACTTCCTTTCCGCCCTCGCTTCGCATATGGCTATTGCTATTGAAAATGCCATTGCCCTACGACACGAATTGGAGCAGGAACGCACGCGCAGAGAATTGGAGTTGGCGGCACAGATCCAGTCGGGCCTCCTGCCCAAAAACAGCCCCAACAATCCCCACATCGAGCTACACAGCCTCTACCAACCGTGTTATTCGATTGGCGGAGATGTCTACAATTTTTTCGAATTTGGACCTAACAGGTTTGGGGTAGCTCTGGCGGATGTGTCGGGCAAAGGTATTCCAGCTGCGATGATTACCTCCGCCCTGAGCGCCTATTGGAAGGCGCTTTGTGATGGCTCTATGGACCTTCCGGGATTGTGTTTCAAGCTCAATAACCTGATGGTGGAAAGCATCCCTTTGGCCGCATTTGCAACCATGATTTTTCTGGATATCGACCTGGACAACATGTCCCTTACCTATGCCAATTGTGGCCATAACCCAGGGCTCTTGCTGAGTGGAGAAACCTGTCATCACTTAAACAATACCGGGGTCATGCTGGGGATGTTCGAGAATATGTCTTTCGGCGTCAACAGGTTTGATTTGGAACCCGAAGATCGCGTCCTGATCTATACGGACGGCCTGAGCGAAGCTTCTATTCCGGCAGGCGAAGATATCGAAGAGTATGGTTTGGAACGAATTGAAACCCATCTCAAACAGAGCACTGACGGGGCTCGTCTCTTACGGACCCTCACCGATGATGTTGAAGCTTTCACCGGCCGCTCTGACCACGACGATGATCTAACGGCCATCGCCCTTTGGGTGCATTAAAGCCCCCGGCACATCATGTCCGATTGGCAACAATAATTGTGGCCGTTTCACTGTTGTTTAAGGTTGTCAACACGACCCCATTCTGACATGATACCTGTATTCTTTTTTAAATGAATCACATCGCTGGAGGAATCGATCAATGAAGTTGAGTGTATGGTTCGGGTATCTTTTTATCTCAGTTCTTTGCTTGGGGCAGGAGCCCTTGCGTCTCCCCTTTTCACCGGATGAAGTAGAAGCATCACGTGAATACTGGTACGGTATTTATGCCAAGGACCAAAAAATTGGTTTCGTTCAGATCCGCTTTAATAAAGTGAGTCAGGACGGTTCTGAACGCATTCGCTTTGAAATGTCAACGGAATCCCGAGGACAACGTTTCGGTGAGAAATACAAGGCTACACGGCATCTCACTAAGGAATTTGAGTCCACGGCCCCCTATGACCTGATTTACCTGAAGGACCGTCAAACCCAGGGTTCCTACCTCAAAGAAGTCACTTTGAATCAAAAAAATAACGGCTTCCTGGCAGTTATTCACAGCGGAGATCAAACCCGTGAGGAGACACTTGATGACCTGGAGTACACCCTCGAAGACCTGCTGACTGAAGAACTCTGGTTCCGAAAAAATCCCAAAGTCGGTGATCGGCTGTTCTACCGATCCCTGTCGGTAGACGATTTGAAAGTCGAAATTGACTCCATGCTGGTCAAAAAAATCTCGAAGGTAAAAGTCGAGGGCGTCACCAGGACACTCTATGACGTTGAATACTACGAAGGAGACACCTACCTATTTCGTGGAAGCGTTGACGAAAAAGGTGTCGTTGTAGCGGGCCAACTTACCGAGATGATCAGCTACCGCCGTGAGACAGAAGCGCAGGCGCGCGACCTCAACTATGAATCTGACATTTTTTCCATGGGCGTGTGCCAGGTGAACCAGCAACTTGGTGATCCAAACCGCATAAAATCATTGGAATTGACTGTGGAAGGAAAATATGACATTCCAAGTGTTGGGCACCAGGTCATTTCTTACGACCCAAAAACGAATGTGACAACTCTTAGAATCACCCCGGAACTCACTCCCATCAAGGCCGCAAAAAAGGACCAGAAAAAAGCGCTGGAGATGGGACAGGAAAACCTTGAAGCCTTGAAAAAACTGGCCGAAAAGATCACATCTCAAGCCGAAACGGATCATGAACGAGTGGCTAGCCTTTTGAGCTATGTTGATCGAACCATCGAAGATGATTCGACAGAAGAACCGCTTTCCGTTGACGATATTCTCGCTCAACGCAAAGGGGACTGCACGGAACACGCACTATTATTCAAGTACCTATGCCGCTCGATTGGCATTCCCGCCCGGGACGCCAGCGGCCTTGTCTACATGGGTGACGATGCTCAGGCATTTGGCGGACACCGTTGGAGCGAGGTTGTCATAGACGGCCACTGGTTGCCGG
>Ga0070729_10004208_pt1 | contig 15900 bp, 11 predicted proteins | sample tdDd472_FD_66725 | JGI IMG/M metagenome (GOLD analysis project Ga0070729, IMG submission 66725) | Marine sediment microbial communities from the Atlantic coast under amendment with organic carbon and nitrate - tdDd47.2 | ecosystem: Environmental > Aquatic > Marine > Coastal > Sediment | place... | reverse complement strand
ACAGGAATAAACCCGATTAGCCCCGTCTCACCCAGTATTTCCAGGCCCCAATTGTGCGGATGAGATGGTACGACATAGGCGCTCGGTCCCAGAGATTCTACAATTTGGTGCGCGCCCGGAAGTTTGTTGAGTTGATCGATACCATTACCGACCCAGGGATGATCTAGAAATTTCTCATAGACAAATTTCCAAATATTTTGACGATGAGGATCAATCAACCAGCCCGGTAAATATGTAATATCCCCATAACTGCTTTCGTAAGTGTATCTGTTATGACGTATCCACAAAATAATTACGGATGAGACCGTCAATATAGAAACGAAAACAGTTTTCCAATACCGACGTTTACCAACGGCCAGCATCGTCAGAAACACCACAATGGTGCTCATTACACCAGCCATCGCGGAGCGGTTCTCCGTGAGAAAAACGATGGCCAGCGCAACCGGAATATAAAAATACCCCGCATATCGCCAGGTGCCGCCCACCTCCCGCCCGGCAAGGATAACAACCGGCGTCAAACACACGACAACCGTTGCGTAAGCCTTCAACGTCACTTTCGCGTATACATCTCCATCGAAATCCGCCGTCAAGAAGCTCAAAACAATATCACCGCCGAGCAAAGACAGTACGGCAGCCATTCCCGCCCCAACAGCACTGATGATGAGAGCTTTCCACAAAAGCGCATGGTGCTCGGGCGTTTCTTTCAGGACACTCCCGACTAAAACCGCCGCCATTATGAAGAGGCCCGTCCGGCCACCGATCTCAAGCGAGCCCATGATATCGCGAGAGAAAGGCAGCACCACAACCCAAGCGACAAAAACGACGACGATCAAGATTCCTTGCGTAGAAGATACCGCATCAACGAAACGCCGTCTGACATCGGCGCTTTTCCAGACACCCACAAAAGAAGCCAGCAACGCCAACACCAATACCGCTTGTTCAACGGCCACACCGCTTACCCGGAAGGGAATAGCTACAGCCGTCATTACCGCCACAAATGCAGCAATTTTTTTTGTGGACGAATGATGCAAGATTGTGATCATTAAGTGTGATTCAATTTCAGGGTATCAAAATACGGTGTTGGCCAGATTTTCTGTCACCGCCTTCGCAAGCATAGTGGGCAATTTACCGATCCTGTTTCCAACTGCAAGGCAAATCAAAGTGAAAGCCTTCCTCTCTCACGAAGATTAGGCATTTGACGCGAATGGTGCGCATCCGTTAGCAGGGTACGATGAAAAATAACAACTCGGTGATATTAGATAACCCAGCGAAAACTCTCGGTGACCCATATGGGGCCATCCTGGAACTTGCCCAAAACAAGCGTATTCTTAATGTCGGAGCGGCTGGCAATGCATCGGATTATGCCCAAATCGGTATGGAGCAATGGCTACACGCGAAACTCGGCCAAGTGGCGGCCGCTCTTGTCGGATTGGACTTAGATCCCCGTGAAATCTCAGTTGCACGAAACATGGGGTACGACATTCACTACGGGAATTGCGAAACGGAAAATCTTGGACAAAAATTTGACCTGATTGTCATGGCAGATGTCTTGGAACACGTCGGCAATCCAACACTCGCCCTCCAAAACATGTTCCGTCACCTCGACCATGAGGGAAAGATTGTCATCACAACCCCCAATGCCACGTTTCTCGGCAACATCCTCAACGGTCTTTTGAGGCGTGGACCAAACGTCTATTGGGATCATGTCCAGCTATACACGCCGGAAAACATCCAAGCACTGTGCGATCGGGAGGGCTGGCGCTTGGAAGGAACCCGGTTTTTTTCGCTTTATGATCGCCGCACTTTCGCAGTCCAGCTCAAAAGCCTGATTGTCCGTGGCGCATGCGCTTTATTCCCCCGGTTTCATAGCGCATTCCTGTGCATACTCAGCACGTCACAGAACAGCTAACCTTCCCCGCATGCCTGAGAAATCCGTCATCGTCATTTTTCAGAGATAACTTTTCACCGAAAACCCCGATATAGGTCTTCGTACCCTTTGACCATTTTCTCCAATGGAAGTTCATCGATAATGCGCTGGCGGGCCGCTTTTCCGCGAAGTTGTCTCTGTTCGAGAGTTTCCCTCGCAACCGTCAAGATTGCCTCCGCCATCGCTTCCGCGTTTCGTATAGGCACGATCAGCCCCGTATCACCCACGATACGTGCACTGTCACCAATATCGGTTGAAATGCACGGCGTCTCGCACGACATCGCCTCACCCAGCACATTCGGAGCACCTTCCCCGTAGGCCGAACTCATAACAACTGCGTCCATGGCCGCGTAAAATCCAACCATATCATCCACGATCCCCAATAATTCGACATGATTTTCCAGCCCCAGGGCTGTGATCAGTTCCATCAGCTGGTTTGAATCAGAGGTTATGTTCGTGCCGCACAGAACGAATTTAACTTGCGGATTTTCCTTTGCAACCAAAGCGACCGCATGCAAAAAAGTCTCGTGATCCTTCTGCGGGTCCAAGCGCGCAGCATGACCAATTGCGAACATATCGTTACCAAGGTTCAAACGCTGTCGCCATGCTTGGCGTAGCTCTTCCGAACGGTGGTGTTTGTCCGTGTCGAAGCCATTTTCAATCAGCAGCATCTTGCTTTTATTATAGCCCAAGGCCTCATGCACCACCTGGGCGGCATGAGAGCCACAAACAATTGTCTTGGGCACGAACGAGGACAGAACGGAACACAGCTTTGCAATCATCAGCGTGCTCTTCGCGCTGTGATCATGATCGAGGTTGCTTTGGCGTAAGTTCCATAGCACCGGTGCATCGGTGCACAACCGCGCGCTGGTTCCCCCGAGCAAATCGCCGTGATACAGCCATGTCTGGACAACGTCCGGTTTGCGGCGGCGCAATGCCCGACACAACCGAAAAAAGGGAGCGATATTCGAGTTGCCTTTGCTGTATCCGATCACTTCAACTGATATGCCCGCCTGCGCAAACTCTTCCGCCAACGGACCAACGGTTGTCAATGCAATCACTTGGTTGTCGAAGACAGCCTCATCCATATCCTGCAAAAGGCGCAGGAGAACCTTTTCCGCCCCCCCCATGAGCAAGCTTGTGATGATATGGGTGACCTTAATTCGCTTCACATTATCTCTCTTCATCAGGAAACCCTAAACCGCACTTTGCGGTCAGACTTTGATACAAAAACGCCAATCCCAAAATGTGAATAACATTTATCGCAACCAGGGGGGAATACAATCCAAGGGCTGGAAACAAAACAATCATAAGTGTTATTTTTAAACCAACCTCCAACGCTGTAGCGGACACCAAAGGGGACAGTTTGACCATTGAAAAAGCGAATATTGTCGGCAGCCGCGCAATCACCATCCAAAACAACGCCCCCCCGGCCAACACATAAGCCCACGGTGCATCCGGCACATTCTCCGTCCCAACCCAAAGCTCAACCACTTTTTGTCCCAATGCGGCGTACGCCAAACCGGCGACACCAGCCAACAAAAACATGGCTTTACGGGCTGTGATATAGATGGATCGCAGTCGGTCGTTTTCGCCTTTGGCATCCATATGCACCAAATATGGCGCAAGGGATTCGGGCAATCGCCACAAGGCCTGCATGGCCACATCCGCGACTTTCCAAATCAAGACATAATCCGCGACCAATGTTGCGCCGCCTAAGATGCCCAGCAAGATCGTGTCGGCCTGGAGAAGCGTCAGCAGCAGCGCACCGTAGAGCGCATAGCCCAGCCCCATAGACCCGACCAAGCGGCGCAAAATGCCAAGATCGTTCCGATTGGGCAATCGGGCGCGCAAATCGAACCGTCGCAACATGGCGTAAGCCACCCCACGGGCGATCACGACCCCGATCAGATTGGCCACCATCACGCCAGGCAGGCCGCCGTTCGCACCAAGAATGGGGACGACCGCGATGGCGAACACGACCAAACTGATGGCGGTTAAGGCGTTGGCATAGGCTTGCTTGCCAATGGCGATCAAAATCAGGCGATCAACGTTTAGGTCATACAAAACAACCATGTAAACAATGCCGATGAGCAGCATGTCGATGACGTCTTGGCGCAATGAAACATCGTCACCAAACCACAAATCGCCAGTGCCCCACACCACGCCAAACCCGCCGACGGCGGTCAGTCCCGCGTACAGGAAAAAGATAATTTTGCTCAGTCCGAACACCCTTTGTAGGGTTTCGGCCTCACCCAGGGTGTGTTTTTCACCCATAATTCGTTGCGCACCAGCGGAAGCCCAACCGATCCCCAAGCCAAGATAGTTCACGGATGCCAGGACAATCATCAGCACGCCAAATTGCACTTTTCCGAGGTATTGGAGGTACAGCGGAATCAAGACAATCTGGACGACAATATTGATCAATATCTGGACGTAGCTGGAGGCGACACTCCAACCGTAATCTTTGTTGTTGGCAATACGTCGAACGATATCGCGCACGTTTATGGCATCGACCAGAGCCATTAACCGCCTCCGTCCAAAGCCATAAATCGTTTCAGGGCGTAAAGTTTCGCCATCAGAATCGTCGGGACACGGCCCTCATTTCGGTCAAAATCGAATTTCAACCGCCGCAGCGCATCCGCATTGAGGAACGCCTCAACATCGCTGTGATCGGCAAACGCCGCGTCAAGCCGTGTTTTCCATTCTCCACGCAAGACCTGATCTTCCTGAACGAAGTAACCAAACCCACGCTTGGGCGCATAGAGAATATCCCTAGGCAAGCGAGCTTCCAGAGCACGTTTCAATATCGTCTTTCCACCGCTTGATGTCACCTTGTCCTGATAGGCGATGGACAAACCCAATTCCACCAGATCACGGTCCAAAAATGGGCAGCGCACTTCGACACCATGCGCCATGGCGGGAAGATCGCCCGCAATGGTAATAGCGTGTGCATTTTCCTGCATCAGCCCCAAATAGGCCGCTTCGTCGATGTAGCTCTTGGGTGCAGCATCGCCGAACCACGACGACGCCCAGCTTGATGCAATTTCGGGCTCTGGTGAGGACTGCAGCAACCCGGGCCACACCCGATGGGCCTCTTTCGCATATAAAGCCGCCTTGCGCGCACCGGGCTCGTGGCTCAGCACGCTCAAGGCTTCACCGATACGTCCTCCACCAACAACCGGCGACAACAATTGGGAGACGAACCGGACCAGCACCCCAGGAAGCGTATCTTGCCAACGGCTCAAGACCGCAAGATTTTGCGCCCCATCGTATCCATAAAACACCTCATCCGCGCCATGACCGGCCATCACCACCTTCAAGCCGTCATCATGTATCTGTTCAAACAGCACCATGGCATGGGTTAACGGCAACGCGGCAATGGGTTGGCCGTGACGTTGGATTAACCCGTCGAACAACTCATGCTGTCGGTCGGCATCGAAATAAATTTCGTTATGGACCGTGTTCAACAAATCAGATGCCCGACGTGCACGTAATATTTCTTCATCGTCTGCGTTCAAGCCAAACGCGTAGGTGCGCACGGACTTGCCGGTCCCGCGGGTGAAACTTTCGACAATTGCGGTGGAATCCACACCGCCCGACAACAACGCCCCGACCTCAACATCGGCGACGCTGCGGCGTGCGACGGCACGGTCGAACGCTTCTAGAACCTCCGCCTCTGAAACAGAGCGTGTAGTGAAGTTTGGATGCCAATATTTGACAGGCTCTTGAGCTCGTCCTTCCATAATGCGCATCGAACAGCCCGGCGGAAGGCTGCGAATGGATTTGCAGATGGTCCAGGGGTCCGGGATGTGGCGGAGGTTGCGCAGTAAAAACAGCGCCACCGCCTCTCGGTCGATGGCCATGTCCAGCCCCGGGACACCGTACAGTGCAGGAATTTCCGAGGCGAAGGCCACGCCCATCGGGGTGCGCGCGTAATACAGGGGCTTTTTGCCGAACGGATCGCGCGCACAGAACACGTCCCCGGTGCGCAAATCCAAAATTGCGAAGGCGAACATCCCGCGCAGCTTGTCCACCGCGCCAGCGCCTTGGTCTTCGAACAGGTGCAGGATCACTTCGCTGTCGCTGTTGGAGGCAAAACGATGACCCTTGCGCTCCAAGTCCGCACGCAACTCTTGGTAGTTGTAGATTTCACCATTGCAAACCAACGCAAGGGTGCCGTCTTCATTGATCAGAGGCTGGCGACCATGGTCGCTGAGATCAATGATGCTGAGGCGACGATGCGCCAAACCTGCGGAACCGTTCTCCGTAACAATAACGCCTTGGTCGTCAGGACCTCTGTGAACCAGAGCAGACGACATGTTTTCTAAAATGACTTCGATGTCCCCGCTCGGTGCGTTATAGCTGATGCCTGCAATCCCACACATCGTGCTCAGCCTTTACCCATACCGTCGAACGAGATGGAGTTTCTTTGCCAACGCAATGAGCATATTGATGGCTTTCGGGCCAAGTGAGATCAAGATCAATGCCCCCAATGTTTCCAATGGCGCTTCGAAGCGCGCACCGGATCTCCACAGCGACCACGCACGACCGCGTTCTCCTGCAATCGCTGCGAAGACCGCCTGACGCATCCTGCGACGCCCCAAGTTTTGTGGAGAATATTTCGCGTACGCATCTTCGAAATCGGCAAAGATCAAATCATAACACTTCACCAAGCACCCCGCGCCCTCCGGGGTAAACAAGGCTGACGATAGGGAGCCCGGCGTTTGGTCGTTGTAAAGCCGCAAGACCTCGGACGTAATCCACAAATCCACATGTTTGGAATAAGTCAAATACGTCCACAATTCACATCCCACGCCCCGACCTGCATCCCTATACCCTTCGCCCGCGCGGATGGCTTCCCCCCGGAAAATGGGCAGGTATTCCCCCATATGGCGTTCGTTCAAGATGTCATCGAAACTCAACCGGCCCGTATACCACGGGTCGGTTACGGTGGTCTGACCGTCGACCGTCTCGCATGCACTAAAACACAACGGCGAATCCTGAGGCCAATCCTGGAGAATGTTTTGCAAGCGCTCGGGCCACTGGGGCACCAGCGTGTCGTCTGCGTCCAAGATCACGACGACGTCCCCAAGCGTTTGCGGCACGCCGAAATTGACGGCTGCAGTCTTGCCGAGATTCTGTTCGCGTCGAAACAATCTGGTGCCCGCAAAGGTTTCGACCACACCACGCAAAGCTTCACCATCGGGACTACCATCATCCACGACGATTACATCAAGCGTCCATCCATCCGGCATATTCGGTCCGCAGACGGACGACAATGTTTCACCAATCGTCGCGCTGGCATTGTGAGCCGCAGTGATAAACGAAATAATCATGAGACCTTCGCAAACCGTGTGCGAACCAATTCAAGGCTCCGCGCACCAGCCTGCGAACGGAACTCCGCATTTTGCGCCATCTTCAACATGGCCTCGTAGAGCACGTCTTCAAACCCACGTAAATTCAGCGATCGGGAGAGATCACATGTCTTTTCAACATTCGAAAATGTTGCCGTTGGCTTGCTTTCGGACCAAGACGAAATTGGCGGAGCAAGCAAAAATCCGTTGGCGCCGTCTTCGACCATTTCCCGAATGGCATACACATCCGTCGCGATGACCGGCAGACCGTACGCCAATCCCTCTAGAACCACCATGCCGAAAGAATCCATATACGTCGGATGAACCAAAACGTCGGCGTCCGCCAAGAAGCGTGCGCCGACCTCTTCACGTGATAGGCCTGCATCATAAATGTGCAGGTTGGGAATATGCCCGGTCTGCCCCGCTAAGTGTTCCGGCAGGTGCGTCACCATGTCCAACTGCGCGCCGGGGAAATCCCGCACGACACGCACAAAGGCGTTCAGCAACGCAGCACCACCCTTGATCTCGAATTGCGTGGAGACAAACACAAACCGGCATTTTTCCGCATCCTGGGTTTTAACCCGATCCAACGCCGGTGCCATATGCGGGTACGCCACCACGCATTTCGCCGCCACCCCTTCGCCGTATTCTTCGCGCATGCCCTCCAGGCAGGCGTGGCTCATGCAGCGGATTTGCAAACACCGTGGACTTTCCAGAAACGACTGAATGACGATCTTGAACAGCTTCGCCGCAAAGACGTTGTAGCCGGTGAATGCGTAGGGGTTATCGATGTCGGTGATGAAGGGGCCCTTGTTGATCAAGCCGCCCCAAACATACACGGCGGCGTCCTTGGGCGCGTCTTTCGGACGTCTCTTGATGTTGACGAGCGGGATGCGGCTTTTCCACGACGGGCGCGAAGGAGACAACGCCTGTTCGCGCGTTACGTTAGAACCACGACGACCCGCGAGCACTTCCGGGTTGGCGACCTTGTCCTGAGCCCAAAACCGGATCGTGTCCAGCTGCCGTTCACGTAAGTATTGATGCGGATAAAAATAAACGCGAGACGATCCCCTCCAATCGCCACCGACCAATCCAATGGATTCTCCAGCAGCACCAAACACCGCGCGCAAGGTCGGACGCAAGCCAAACAGCAATGCCAACGGGATGGAATACAAAGCAACGCTTTGAATAATGATCGTTCCGCCACGAACCCAGTTGAACATAAAAATATATACGTAAAGAGCCAAGGCGACTTGTGCCACGTGGGTGGAGCGATCCCAAAAAACGCGCTCAAGCGTCCCCAACAACCGGCCAAACACAACCGCCATGAAACATGCGAACGGAAGCCCAAGGCCAAAGCTGAAATCGACGGCAAACGACATGGGTACTGATGACTCCGCCACACCGTCCTTGAAAAGGTCTGGATAGAGCCACTGGAATTGCGCCATACCGCCGTACGCCAACGGTTTACTTTCCCATATGCCTCTTGGCACAAATGCCAGACCAGAATTGAAGAGCCATGACAGCCCTTGGTCTACGCCCAAAAGCAACTCGGATGGCTTGGCTTTTTCAATCAACTGAGCAAAATGTCCTGCCCCTTCAAAAGATCCTGAAACTTTATACAGTAGAAGTTCGTCAAAAAGCGGCGTTGCTATTTTTGTCCATTGGTCCATTCCGGCATTGAAACCCATTTTGTATAGTTCTCGCATAAGATCGAGAATGGGCGCGGCGAAAACCGTAGCAAGAATAGAGATCACGATCAGGCCCCAGTATTTAGGTTGTCGCGCAACCAGCAGAACGAAATAGGTAAATAGGACTGCCGCCATCAAACGCCGAGTATGCAATTCCGCCGAGGCCAAAACACAAACGAGAAAAACAACACCCAGTACCAGAAGGTCCCTCCTTCGAAGTATTTTGTCTTTTTCAACCACCCACCATGCTGCAAATGCTATGGTTGCCCAGACGAACAATTCCGGCAGAACCCAAAGAGCACCGCTTCCCATTCGGCTCAACTGATATTCAGTTCCTCCGAAAGACAGGGGGGGCGTCTGGCCGATGTCCCATAAGGACAGCAGAGCCAGGATTGCCAATCCGATCACACCATAGAGCACACGTTTATAGGACACAGACGGTTTTGGCTTATGCACTGTTTCCCCGCTAACAGTGAAGGCCACAGTTTGATGACGCCCCCAAAACACGCACGCCCAAAGCACAAATGCTATGACCAAGGCGAACGCCAAATACATCGCAGGATAATGCGGGCTGGCCAATTCACGGTCGTAGACCTGCGCAGCCACAATATCTTTATTCAAAAGATAGGCCCGCAAGGGAAAAGCGATAATAAAGAGAAATGAAAAATACCAAAACGGAGACAGCGCCATCTGCACTGGCCGCGCAAAACGCGTCTCACGGATGAGGGGAGACACGATCACACAAACGATCACTACACTGAATAAAGAGACCATCACATATGATCTTCAACGACTTCGGCAACAACTACGTTTTTATGTGTAGCAATGGTTTTATAAAGCGCGGCATACAGGTCGACGCAACGGTCAATACCGAACAGTTTATGCACCCGTTGACGCCCCTTAGCACCCATGGACTTACGTAATTCTAAATCTTGCGCCAACTTTAAAATGACCTGAGACAATGCTTCCGGATTTCTCGATGGCACGGTGAAGCCGTTTTCGCCATCAACAACGGCTTCTGGATTTCCACCGACATCAGTAACCACCATGGGCAGTCCACAGGCCATGCCTTCAAGGATACTGTTCGAAAACCCCTCTTCGTGAGACGTCAACAACCCGATGTCGCTTGCACCCAGCCAATCGATTGCGTCGGTTCGTTCACCCAGCCACAAAACGTGCTCATCAATTCCAAGCTTAATTGCTTGTTGCTTTAGCTCTCCTCCGATACCCGTGTCCCGGCCAACGCACACCATGCGCCATCCCGAAGGCAGTTCGTCACGAATCAAGGCCAAGGCGTTCAAAAGGTCTGTATGACCCTTGTAAAAAATGAGATTTGCAACCAGAACGATCACCAATGCATCAGCGTTGATCCCCAGTTCGGCGCGCACCGCATTTGGCTCTCTGACCGCCTTGAAAACGGACAGGTCAAGACCGTTGTAAATCAACCCCAAGCTCGTTTTCGGGATGCCTTCTTCTGCCAATTGCTGGCAAACCCGCCTGGAGTTGCCCAAAACGGCGTTCATGAAGGGATGGAGAAGACACTCCAATTTTCCGGTAACCGGGTAGCGCTGCTGGTAATTGTTGAGGCTGCGCCGGCTCATGATACGACGCGCGCCCCAATAAAACAGACTGACGAACCCTCCGAAAACATACGCGTGCGGCAAAAAGAAATGCACTATCCGGGGTCGTAGAGTCCACAGCAACAGCCACAAACGAACGGCCGACCCGACCACCAGAAGTGGACGGCCTAGAAGTTTTGGCCAATGACGAAGGGTCTCAGCGAACGGCGGGGCCAGAACCGGAACCCCTGCCTCTTCAAACCGAGTGGCGAGCTCTCCTTTGTAACTGATCGTGTACACGCTGGGAGAGAAGCCATGGGCGAACAGCCTCGGTAGGACCTGCTGAAGGTGACGCTCCGCCCCGCCAATGTCGAGGTTGTTGATAATGTACAAAACCCGGCTCATCGGTCTATCACACCCTTATACCTATTCGTCCCCAAGCACATTACCGAGATAATGCGCATAAGTTAGCTTCAGGCCATCCAGCAAAGTTGTCCGTGCGCGCCATCCCAATGCTGTCAGTTTTGAGACATCCAACAACTTTCGTGGCGTTCCATCCGGCCTGGATGCATCGAACACCAGTTCGCCTTCGAACCCGACGACATCGGCAACGATCTCAGCCAATTCCCGAATGGTGATGTCTTCCCCGTACCCAACATTGAGTTGGTCATGACCGCTGTAGTGTTTCATCATATGGACGACGGCATCCGCAAGATCATCGACATAAAGAAATTCTCGAAAAACATTACCGGATCCCCACACAGTCATCGTCGGATCACCGGACACCTTGGCATTATGAGCCTTGACCATCAAAGCCGGAGCAACATGGCTGGTCTCCAAATCGAAGTTGTCGCCAATGCCATACAAATTCGTCGGCATGGCGCTGATGAAATCGCTGTTGTACTGGCGGCGGTAAGCTTGGCACATTTTGATGCCGGCAATTTTCGCGATGGCGTACCATTCATTGGTCGGCTCAAGCGCCCCGGTTAATAAAGCCTCTTCAACTAACGGCTGGTCGGCATGTTTGGGATAAATGCAGCTCGACCCCAAAAAAAGAAGCTTTTCCACTTGGTGAACATGTGCGGCGTGGATGACGTTGGTCTCGATCGTCAGGTTGTTATATATAAAGTCCGCAGGATATGTGTCATTTGCCAGAATACCGCCGACCTTGGCAGCGGCCAGAAATATGGCATCCGGCCTTACATCCGCCATCCAATCTTCCACTTCGGCTTGGCGGGTGAGATCAACCTCGGAATGAGATGCAGATAAGACCTCGCAATTTTCACGTTCCAGCCTGCGCATGATCGCAGACCCAACCATGCCTCGGTGCCCCGCGACCCAAACGCGCTTTCCGTCCAGCGAAAAACTCGGATCATTCATCGCGATTGATCCGGTTCGTTTCTTGTTTCACCAAGTCCAGGTCGGAAACCATCATTTCTTCGACGAGTTGGGCGAAGTGAATTTTGGCCTCCCAGCCCAATACCTCTTTCGCCTTGGTGGCGTCGCCCAACAGGAATTCGACTTCGGTGGGGCGGAAATAGCGCGCATCGATTTCGATCAACACCTCGCCTGTCTTGGCGTCGAGACCTTGTTCGTCGCGACCTTCGCCGCGCCATTCGATGGTGCGTCCAACGTGCTGGAACGCCAGTTCGACGAATTCGCGCACCGAATGGGTTTCGCCCGTGGCAAGCACGAAATCGCCGGGCTGATCGTGTTGCAAAATCTTCCACTGTCCTTCGACGTAGTCGCGGGCATGGCCCCAGTCGCGCTTGGCATCCAGGTTGCCGAGATAAATTTTGTCCTGCAGGCCTAGTTCGATGGCGGCCACGGCGCGGGTGATCTTGCGCGTCACGAAGGTTTCGCCGCGCGTCGGCCCTTCGTGATTGAACAAGATGCCGTTGGACGCAAACATCCCATAGGCTTCGCGGTAGTTCACCGCAATCCAATAGGCGTACAACTTCGCTGCCGCGTAGGGGCTGCGCGGATAGAACGGGGTCTTTTCCGTTTGCGGACTTTCCTGAACCTTGCCGAACAGTTCGGAGGTGGAGGCCTGATAGAACTTCGCCTTGTCCTCCAGTTTGAGGATGCGGATGGCTTCCAGGAGGCGCAAGGTGCCGAGCGCATCGCTGTTGGCGGTGTATTCCGGCGTCTCGAAACTCACCTGAACGTGGCTTTGCGCCGCGAGGTTGTAGATTTCAGTCGGCTGAATTTCCTGAATCAGACGGATCAAGTTGGTGGAATCCGTCAAATCTCCGTAATGCATGTGGAACCGCACGCCCTTTTCGTGCGGGTCGTGGTACAAATGGTCCACACGCCCGGTGTTGAACGAGGACGAGCGGCGCTTGACGCCGTGGACCTCGTAGCCCTTTTCCAACAGAAATTCAGCCAGATACGCGCCGTCCTGTCCGGTCACGCCCGTAATCATTGCAACTTTTGACATACTTCGATCACTTACACTTGTTCCATTTGCGTTATGAAACGTAGATACCACGTTTCGCCGAAAAAATGGGGCAAATACTGAACCACATCCGTCTAGCGGTTGTGGTCCAGCCAGGATTGGAACATCAACACCGCCCACAGCTGATATTGCCAGTTTCGCGCCCCCGATTGATGCTCGTCCCATTTGCGCCGCACCAGATCAACATCGAAGTAACCATCGTTTTTCAAACGCGCCGGGTCCAGCAACTCTTCCGCCCAATCACGCAGATTGCCACGCAGCCACATTCCTACCGGAACGCCGAACCCCATCTTTGGGCGTTCAATCAGCCTTTTGGGCACATGGCGATACAAAACCTCGCGCAACGGCCACTTTCCGCTGCCGCCATGGATTTTCATCTCCAGCGGGAAACTCCACGCCAGTTCATACAGGCGGTGGTCCAATAAGGGTACGCGCGCTTCTAGGCTGACACCCATACTGGCACGGTCGACCTTGGTTAAGATGTCGTCGGGCAGATACGTCACGGAATCGAGGTACATCATTTGGTGGATGAAGCCGTCCAATTTGGGCCAGGTCGCGGGAGAGCCTAAAATGTAGTCCAACCCGGTGTCGCCCAGCACCGCGTCATCTGCGTTTTGCCACAACGATGTCAAACGGCGGTACAGATCCTGCGACGAAGTTGCGTCCAAGACATCCAGGAGCTTGTGCATCTTGTCGCCGAATTGCGGCGGGCGGCGACGTTCCGGGATCATCCCCCCGATGCCGTCCCACGCGCCGACGGGAATGTTTTTCAGGAGACGCGTCAGGGCATGCATGACGGGCCCCGGTACCTTGCCCACTACACGCGCGAGCTTTTGACCCAACAGATAGCGGTTATAGCCCCCGAACACCTCATCCCCACCGTCGCCGGACAGGCTCACAGTGACGTGCTGGCGGGCCAACTGCGACACCAGGAACGTCGGGATTTGCGACGAATCCGCGAACGGCTCGTCGTACAAGCCGGGCAGCTTGGGCAAGACGTCCAGCGCATCCCGCTCGGTCACGTACAGTTCCGTGTGGTCCGTCCCTAAGTACCGCGCGACGTCGGCGGCGTGCGCAGCCTCGTTATATTGGTCTTCCCAAAAGCCGATGGAGAAGGTTTTGACGGGCTTGTCCGACTGCGCCTGCATGGCAGCAACCACGGACGAGGAATCGATGCCGCCCGACAAGAACGCACCCAGCGGCACGTCGGAAACCATGCATTTCCCGACAGCGTCCTGAAGCAGATCGTCCAGCGCTTCGACGGCGTCGCGCTCATTGCCTCTGAACGGACCGTCCAACCCCGCCTGGGCGGTGTCCTGCGCCGACCAGTACGCGACCGGTTCGCCCAGCCTCCCCGCCCGGCGCGCATCCAGCGACAAGGTCAACACCGTGCCCGGCACGAGCTTGTGAATACCTTCGTAGATGGAATGCGGCGTCGGCACATAGCCATGGCGCAGCAATGCGCTGACCGCGCCGCGGCTGATCGTTGGGCTGAAGCCCGGGTATGCCTTGAGCGATTTCAGTTCCGAACCAAACAGGAACGTCGATCCGCTGTAGCCATAGTACAAGGGCTTTTGGCCGAAGCGGTCGCGCGCGAGGTGCAGTTCGCGTGTCTTGCGATCCCACAGGGCAAAGGCGAACATGCCGTTGCACTTTATCAAGGTGGCCTCGAGCCCCCAAAGTTCGATCGCTTCCAGAAGCGTTTCCGTGTCGGAGTGGCCGGAGAAAACCACACGCCACGCACTCAGCTCCGCACGGATGTCGGCAAAGTTGTAGATTTCGCCGTTATAGGAAATGACATAGCGCCCGGATGCGGACGCCATCGGCTGATGGCCATGCGCAGACAAATCTAGGATGGACAAGCGACGGTGTCCCAACGCAACGCCACATTCAGGATCGCCCCACGCGCCCGCATCGTCGGGCCCACGCAGATGCATGGCGTCACTCATTGCGCGCACATTTGCGCACATAGCTTCCAAGCTCTCCGTGTTTTGGGGGGCTACATAACCGACCAGACCGCACATATTCTACGACACATCCTTTGATATCATTTGAGCAAAAAACGGGACTTCTCTATTTTTCGACACGCATGGTGAACACGTGACTGTCGTCCAGTGAAGACAAGGCCTGTATGGATGGAACACGGAATCGGCTTTTCGGATTGAGAGGCATAAGGGAGAAAGATGTCGCATGAAACCTAGGCGTTAAATGAAATGGCCTCAAGAGTGCGGCGATATCCTTTTGCCGATAAAATGCGACATGCGTGGGGTCCGCCGCAATGGCGACGGGAAGCAGGCCGAACAACAGGCGAATTCGCGAAATGAATGATGTGATATTTGGCATTGTCATCAGCACAAAGCCACCCGGCTTCGTCACACGAACAATTTCCGAAAAAAAATGAGCTGGGTCGCGCAGGTGCTCGAGAACCTCAATCGCGATCACAACATCGACAGAGTCATCATCAAAGCTCAGCGCATCTGTCTCAAGATCGCATTTCTGCGTTTCATCGCACAAGTCTTCGCATCGTTCCAACACAGTGGAGGATATATCGACGCCCCCCAGCCATCGAGCGCCATTCTGCTTCATAAATGTCAGCCAGCGTCCCGTCCCCGGCCCGATATCCAAACACGCCCGCTCAGATAAACCATTTTGCAGCAACAACTGCGAAATCCGCCTGTCCTTGGTGCTTTTCGTTTTCGGATCGTATGTGTAGTTCTGGCGCTCTTTCGCTCCAATCACTTTGTCAAAGTGCGCCTCGACGATGTTGTTCTTGTCGCTCATGAGATCTCCCCGATCTGGCTTAAGAACCATTTACAAAACGCTTCGTGTCCTTCGTTGGAAATGGAACGGCGATAGGCTTCTTGGCCGTTGGCAGCAATGCGTTCGCGCTCTTGGTCGTTGTCCAGCA
>Ga0070729_10004203_pt1 | contig 15905 bp, 16 predicted proteins | sample tdDd472_FD_66725 | JGI IMG/M metagenome (GOLD analysis project Ga0070729, IMG submission 66725) | Marine sediment microbial communities from the Atlantic coast under amendment with organic carbon and nitrate - tdDd47.2 | ecosystem: Environmental > Aquatic > Marine > Coastal > Sediment | place... | reverse complement strand
ACAATGGACGGGATTATTCCGCCAGCGCGGTTAGTTTCGCCGCCCATCACTGACCTCCGTCCATCTTGATGCCAACGCCTACAGTCTCGCCACCAGACAGGCCAGAAAGAACATCCACCAGGTCACCGTGAGATATACCCGTGCGCACATAAATCGACTGCCACTCATCGCCCGACTTGACCATGACGGTCTCAAGCTGACCTACGCGAACAACGGCAGCTTCGGGTATCAGCACAGCTTCTTCCTCGCCAAGGGGAACCAGCAGACGTCCGAACATGCCAGGATAAAGCCCCGGCACCTCAGGCAAACGGACCTTGACCAGAAATGACCGCGTCACGGGATCGGCCAGCGGCTCGATCTCGTCCACAGTACCGGAAATTGGTTCGTCCCCATCAAGGGCAGCCACCACGACGCCAAGTGTATCGCCAAGCCGGACCTGACCGATGAGGCTTTCGCGCACGAGAGCTTCCAATTGCAGAGAGCCGCCGGTGTGCAGGGTAAGGAGTTCCTTGCCGGGAAAAGCCAGATCGCCGGGTTCCACCAGCCGCCTGGCGACTTCGCCACTCTCCTGAGCCTTGATGGTGGTATATCCCAGGCCGATTTCCGCTTCCTGTACGACCTTGCCGGCTTCACGGGCGCGGGCCTGAGCCGCGGCCACACCTTCCTCGGCCTGACTGAGGCGGGCCTTGGCCTGAAGATAGGAAGACTCGGCCTTCTCCACTTCCTCGGCAGTGACGACCTTCTGCTTATGAAGCTGGCTCATGCGTTTATAAGTGGATTCAGCCTTGGAGAAATCAGCCTTGGCTGCCGCCAGAAAATCCCGAGCCTGACCGGTCATGCTGGTGGCTGAAGCCTGCGCCTGTTGCGAGCGTTCAACCCGCACCTGAGAAGCGCGACTGTCCAGAACAATCAGCTCATCCCCGGCCTGAACCTTGTCGCCGGGACGCACCAGTATCTTGAGCACCCGACCGGTAACCCGGGCCTCGACCCGGATATCGGTCTTTGCCTTGACCGTACCCACGGCCTCATAAAGACGTGGCAACGGCACCAGCTCAGCCATCACTGTGGCTTCCGGTTCATATGTGGATTTGCTCCCGATGGAAGGCACGGGATCGGAACTACAGGCAACCATGAGAATGGCAACCTGTACGACAAGAAGAATCTGGAAAGTACTTTTTTTCATAGCCACATCCATAGCATGGAACAGAGGCCATCCGCTACGAATGAGATACAATGTGACCGGTTTGATGGAAAGAAAAATCTATACTGGTTGTGCCGAACTCTGAATGAAGATATTCAACAAGCTGCATCTAAATCACCCAGAAGGAAGTAAAGATATGGATCACGCAGTCATCACCCTCAATCAGGTCCTGCCCATTTTGCTGCTGATCGTGCTCGGCAACCAGCTCCGCAAACGACAGTGGTTAGCTGAAGCGACCATCGACGACCTGAAATGGCTGACCATCAACATCGCCCTGCCGTCGGTCCTCTTCCTCTCCTTCCTCAATCTGGAACTCAAGGTCTCCTACCTGGCCATCATGGGTGTGATCTTCGCGCTGTGTGTATTGATGTACGGCGCGGGATACGTGGTGCAACACATCTTCAAGATAGACCACCCGTACTTCCCCATGCTTGTCACTGGCTTCGAATTCGGCATGCTCGGCGTCTCGCTTTTCGGCAGTGCCTATGGATTGGAAAATATCGGCTATATCGCCGTGATCGGCCTCGGCCATGAATTCTTCATCTGGTTCCCGTTCCTCTCGCTCCTGCTCATTCGCCGGGACGGAATCCGCGATGTTTCCAAGCTGGCAACGGCCTTTGTCAAAGCCCCTCCGATCATCGCCATCATGTGCGGCGTCGGCCTGAATCTTCTGGGCGCAGCGGAAAGCATGTACGCATGGCCCGTAACCGGCGCCTTCATAACAGTCATGGAGCTGACCGGCCCCATGACCATCCCGCTCATCCTGATCATCGTCGGCTACGGTTTCAAACTGGAAGCCCACGGCATCCGCGATGTCATCGCAACAGTGGCATTCCGCATGGCCTGCCTCATCCCCCTGGCCCTGTTCCTCAATGCCTATTTCCTCCGGGGAATACTCAACCTGCCCCCAGCCTTCGAGGCCGGACTCTTCACCATGCTCATCCTGCCGCCGCCCTTCATCATCCCGCTCTTCATGAAGCCGGATGATGTCGAAGAACGACGCTACGTAAACAACGTCCTGACAGTAAACACCGTAGTCTCCCTGGCAGTCTTCGCGATCTACCTAGCATTCAACCCAACGCTCTAGCTTAACCACACAAACAAAACCCAGCTTTTTTGGGCAAGAATGGCTCAAGTGCTAGGCGCAAAAATACTTTTTTTGTGGGAAAGGTTCGAGTGCTAGGCGCAAGAAGAACACAAGGCCGATGCGTATTCTTATACGTGAGGATTTGTGTTCTTCGCAGCAACGAAGCAATCGGGCCTTTCCCACAAAAAAAGTGCGCTGTCCGGTTGACCCGGTGCCCTCTTACTGCTGTTTTCCCCTCAGCTTGAGGCTCATGCGCACACTAACTCTTTGTGTGAGTTTGCGACTCGTCTCGCAGATTTATGGCTTTGGATGGTTTAACGAATCATACCCTCCGTTGCGGTGAAATACCCACTATATGTAATGGGCCTATCCCTTCAGGATCTTTCCCTTGTACAGAACACATAAGCATTAAAGGGCGAAAGTCCAGTCCTGGCGGGGAATAATCCGGTTATAATCACACGAATGATATGCCGGTTTTCCAACCACTCAAAAGTCTAAATCATAAGCACAAAACACAACCCTGAAACTGTTCTCATAGCAGAAGGAAACTTTTTTTGTGGGAAAGGTTCGAGTGCAAGGCGCAAGAAGAAGCCAAGGCCGAAGCGTATTCTTATACGTGAGGATTTGTCTTCTTCGCAGCAACGCAGCAATCGGACCTTTCCCACAAAAAAAGTGCGCCGTGCCGGATTCTCCGGCTTTGGGCTGGGACCACCATTTCAAAATTATACTTTATGGTGACTTGGCCCTTTTTATTTCTGGCGCACAGTGCTCTTTCTGTGAACGGGGCGACTACGTTCGCCATATGTCTCGAAGAAGAAATCGATGTCTATTTCCCCTCACCCTCCGTTTGGATTTCCCACCAACCTTCACTTCCGAAGGACCCCTGCCTCTGTCTTATTTATACGCCTCTCAAAAAATAGGCGCAAGGGGTTTCGGCGAGAAAAGGGGTCAGTAGGGCGCAACAATGCCCCACTCTTGGAGATAAGAACGAAACTTTTTTTCGGCAGGAAAGATATCACCGCATGGGGACACGGCAAAAACAGAAGGTGCAATTATGACAATATATTACTAGTCAAAATAAAAGGCAAGCACGAACACCGAATTCGCCAAAAAAAGCAAATCCGGTGCTCGTGCCTGCCTCGAAAAATCGAAAACCACACAACCAGTTAAGGTTGCTCAAAAAGGTTCGAGTGCTAGGCGCGGATGTAAATGCAAGGCCGAAGCGTAGTCTTCCTACGCGAGGATTTGCATTTGCATTCGTAACGACGCAATCGGGCCTTTTTCAGCAACCGCTAGTCGTCTTCGAAGGGGTCGCTAATCAAGTCCATAACCTTGGAGTGATCCAGATGGTGGATGGCTGATTCCTGGGCAGACAGCTCTGCTCCCATATCTTTGAGGCTCATCGAAGCTTCGCGGGCTTCTTCGCGACCGAGATTTTTCTCCACTACACCCATAGCACTGTCGAGGCTGTCAGCGACTTGGGCCTTGAGATCCTGAATTTTTTTACTGACTTGGTCAGTACGGGGTTCAAACCCCTGAGCGCGTTCTATACCGGGCATTTTTGTTCCTCCTTATTGGCTGAAGGATACAAAGCAAGACCCGTGCACTAATACATATATGGCATGATTTCAGATGGTTAACTTTTCATTCGGGTAAATGATGCGGCAGCTTTTTCCTGCTTTCAGCGGCTCTTGCGCCTGACAGGGACCAGCCAGAGGGTCAGGGCGATGACCACAAAAAACAGCCCGTAGGTCACGGTGAAGTACACTTCGTCAAAGTCGCAGAAGAGAATCCTCCCCAGCCAATAACCGATAAAACTCTCGCCTTGTCCGGCCCCGCCCTGACCTGCCGCCTGCCGCAAGGACGCTTCCCAGGCAGTCAGCGGGCAGAATATCCCGGCAAAGGATTCGAAGAGCACGAAACCCATAAGCCCGGCATGGGAGAATCGGAACCAGGGATTGCGCACGAATTTCCAGCCCGCGAATTTTCCGATCCATATGACGGGCAGACTGAGTGAGATATATCCGGCGATGACAAAGTGGACGGCCAGCACCACATCGGCCAGCAACAGCAACTGGTCTTGAGTCATCAGTCGTTCCCCTGCTCGAGCTTGCTCAAGAATTGGTTCAGACCGTTATGGTAGGCCTGCCCCATGAGCATGTATCCGCCATTGTGCCCGCCCACCATCTCAAGGAACGACTTCGGCCCCTGATAGGATTCATACAGGTTACGCCCCAGTGCGTAGGGCACGATGTCGTCATCCTGACTGTGGCCGAAAAGTGCGGGCAGCCGGACCTCGGAAAGGTCGGCGACAGCATTGTATTGATATTTGGCAAGTTGGCGCACCGGCAGCCACGGGTAGATGTACGCCCCCATGTCCGGCACCGAAGTGAAGGCCGACTCCAGCACCAGTCCGGCAGGGGAAACCCCGTCGGCGGCAAGGTCGCCCGCAAGCCCGGCGGTGATAGTTCCGCCCAGGGAGCGCCCGAACAGGATGATCGAATCCGGCTTGATGTTCTGCTCATCTACCAGCCAGTCCCAGGCGGACCGAGCGTCGGCCCGGGTTCCTTCCTCGGACGGATCGCCGTCGCTCTGTCCGTAGCCGGAGTAGTCGTAGATCAGGACCGACACCCCGAGCTCGTTGAATATCAGGAACGACTCCATACGGTGGGAGATATTGCCGCCGTTGCCGTGGGAGAACAGCAGGGTAAACCGGGCGTTTTCGCATGGCAGCCACCATGCGTGGATTCTGGTCCCCAGCTTATTGGTCAGCCATACATCTTCATATTCCAGCCCGACGTCGGCGGGCGTAACAGCGATGGTCCGGGAGGGGAAATACAGCATCTTTTGCTGGGCGAAATACATCCAGACAATGATGGCCGCGTAACATGCGGCGAGGATGGCGATGGTCTTGAGGATGGTCAACATGGGGGTAGTATACACGGCGGCGACGGTTTTGTGGACCCTGAATACAAGTCGCCCCCGCTTCCCATTTCCGGCCGCTTGATCTACCCTGCCTTCCATGAACATCGCAGGCATCATCCTCGCCGGAGGACTCGGCACACGCATGGGCCACACCAAGAAGGCCTTCATCGAGATCAATGGTCGCACCATCATCGACAGGTTGCTCGACGTCTATCGCTCCCTGTTCCCGGAGATCGTCATCGCCGCCCGCGAGGCCGACGACTTCACCGGGCTGGGTTATCCCGTGGCCGTGGATCGGTTCGACGCCCGCAGCTCGCTGACCGGCATTCACGCCGGACTGGACGCCATGACGGCCACGCACGGATTTTTCTCGGCCTGTGATGCGCCGTTCCTGCAATCGGGATTGGTGGAAGCGTTGCTTGGTGAGGTGACGGACGACATTGATGTGGTCATTCCGCTCAAGGAAGATGGTTATCGTGAGCCGCTCTGCGCGGTATATTCCAAGCGGTGCCTTGAGTTCATCGCGGCGCAGCTTGAGCGCGAGGATTACAAGATCATCCGTTTCTTCGAGCACGTGAAGGTAAAGGAAGTGCCTGTCGCCCGACTGACCGGCGGGGACCCGGAGCTTATTTCGTTTTTCAACGTCAATCGGCCTGAGGATTTGGCGGAGGCTGAGAGGTTGGCGGTTGAGCGGGAGATATAGAGGCAGAAGGGAAGTCACATGGAAATGCAAAAAACAAGACCTGACCCCGTTCTCTCTACAGGGGCCTTTGTTCTACCTTGATTAGAGTAAGACAATTCATGACACCTCGACAAAGAAAATGGCCGACGACATTCCCAGCCCGATCAAGAATAAGCAAAAAGCTGCCACAGTGAACCCAATAGTCCAGCCACGCCACATATCACCTTGATCTCTAAGCTTCACGGCATCACTGCCAGAAACACCTGCTTGGAATTCTTTGGAATAATTATGTTGGGCTAGGTATCTGAATCCATTGGCTGCTCCCGCAGCAAATACCCCGAGACCAAAAACAATCAGGGCGTAGCCGACGAGGTGTTGCTGTTTGATTGCCAACTGTTCAATCGTCTTTCCCAAAAAAGCGAGAATAGCTACAGCGCTACCTCCGTTTAGCAGGAAAACCGATTTAACTGCCGTTGTCCCAGCTTCGAGAGCGGCATTCACCAATTTCAGATCCGTTTCGGCTTGTTTGGCTCTAAGTTCCAACGCTTGCTCTATAGGGATAAGCTCCTCCCCTAAACATATAGGGCATGTTTTGGGTTGACTCACTCCATTGCACATTGGGCAAAGACTCTTTTGTACTTCCGCCATCCCTATCCCTCCACTAATCCTTCCTCGACCACATCCCGTCCTGCACCCAGCCACGATAGCGGCGGGCGAGCCAGGCGGCTACGTCTTTGGCGTCGCCGAGACCGAAAACGGGCATAGTTGTGTCCGTGTTGGTATCGGTGACCATGGCGATGAGACCCTTGTCCGATTCGTTCTGGCTGCTGCACAGCGGTTCGTGGTGGGCATCCAGACGGTGGATTTCTATCTTGGGCTGGTCGGAGCGAAAGAACCCCTCGGCGATGATCATCTGCCTGTCGGCGAACATGCACTCGGCCAGTTCGGGCAGGGACATCTCGTGGGTCACGTTCTTGATCATGGCAACCTTGTCCGGAGAAGAGACTACCACGGTATCGGCCCCGGCCTGGCGATGCCGCCAGGAATCCTTGCCTTCGTGATCCATCTCAAAGGAATGGGCATCGTGCTTGATGGTGCCGACGGAGATGCCGAGGGCCTTGAGTTCGGGCACGAGCTTTTCTATGAATGTGGTCTTTCCTGACTTTTTCTTTCCTACTATACAGATAATGGGCGGTGCCATGAGCTTGTCCTCGTCAGTGTGAAAACTGGGGTAAATGTAATTGTTTTGCACCAGAGAGCCGGAGAACAGTATACGGTATGAGAAGGGAAAACACCATGTCCGCACCGTTATAAATCAATGCGGCCCCGGAGGGATAATATGGACTTCACTGATTACGAAATTTTTGAGTACAAAGCCGGCTTCACCAAAAAGCCGATCAAATCCATTCGGGAAGTGCCGCTGACCATCATGCTCAATGGCCGCGAGGTGGTGACACTGCTGTGCACCGCGAGATTCCCCGAGTATCTGGCCGTGGGATTCTTGAAGTCCGATGCATACATATCCAGCCCGGACCAGATCACCGACATGACCGTGCGCGAGCAGGACGACCGGATTATCGCCGAGGTAGAGACCTGCAACGATCCGTGGGAAGGCCGCATCATGGAGCGGTCCATCACTTCGGGCTGCGGCAAGGGAACCAACTTCGGGCGCAACGTGACGACCATCTCCAAACGTCGGCTGGACGGCGACATCAAGGTCACGCCGAAGCAGATCCTCAATCTAGCCAATGAACTGCACGAGCGGTCCACACTTTACAACGCCACGCGCGGGTGCCACAATTCGTCGTTGTGTACGCCGGAAGAGATGCTCCTGTTCAGGGAAGACATCGGACGACATAACGCCATCGACATGATCTGCGGCCAGTGTTTCCTGGACAGCGTATCGGTGGAAGACAAGATGATCGTTTCCACGGGCCGCGTCGCCTCGGAGATACTGCTCAAAGTGGTTCGCATTGGCGTGCCGATCATGGTATCCACAGCCGTGGCCACGAGTTTTTCCGTGGAATTGGCACGCAAGACCGGCATCACGCTGGTCGGCAACGTGAAGGACGACAGTTTCTGGGTATATAATGATAAAGGTCGAATAATAGGATTCTAATATGAGCGAAGCCATCGTTTCCCGCAGCCGAGCAGTTAAACTACTTCTGCAAATTGCCCGGCCGCTGAAAGCGGTGGCTGTCTCGCCTTTCGAGGCTGTCGGCCTCATTCCCTCCAGCGATATTTCCGCCTTCTGCAACGTTCCCGAACAGCCCTGCTCTGTCCGGGACGGTTACGCTCTGCGCGCCGAAGATATTGAAAAGGCCTCCTTCCTGAGACCGGTGCGACTGGCCGTGACACAGATCGTCCGTGCCGAATCCAAAACCCCTGATTGTATTGAGCCCGGCGATGCCGCACGCGTGCTGACCGGCGGCCTGATCCCGCCCGGCGCTGATACCGTGCTGGCCGAAGAGGACGTCGAACTGGATGTCGAAGCCGAAGCCGAGACCGACGAGGAAACAATCACTATTCGAACACCCGCCCGAAAGGGTTGGTTCGTACGTGCCGCAGGAGGCGAAATCGACATGGGCGCAGTCATCGGCGAGACAGGCACAGTCATTACGCCACAGGCGGCAGCGGTCATGATCCGCACCCGCGTAAGCTCCGTCATGGCGCATCCGAAACCGCGCGTCCGGGTGCTCTCTCTGGGCAGCGAGTTGTCGAATCCCATCTGCTGCGATGAGGACTGCGACACCGCCCGGTTCCCGGCGGACAATCTCGTGCTGACAAGAGGACTGCTCGAACAGAGCGGCGGTCATGTGACAGAGACCGGCGTGGTACCGGACAACGAAGACACGCTGGTGAAAATCCTTTCCCAGGACGGATTGCCGGACATCGTCATCACTACCGGCGGCACCGGCAGGAGCGAACGCGACTTCGCCCGCATCGGCGCAAAAAGAAGCGGGTTCACCACTATTTTCGACCGCGTGGACATCCGCCCGGGCCGCCATATGTTCGCCGCAAGACGCGACGACACGCTGCTTTTCTGCCTGCCCGGACCGCCCGCTGCCGTGTTCGCCTGCTTCCACGCCACCATCCTTCCGGTCATCCGGCGCATGCGCGGCCTGCCGGACCAGACCGAACCGATCATGGCCCGCTTCGAGAAGGGACTATCTGCCAAACCCGGCAGCGAATGGCTGGTGCAGTGCGCACTGGCATTCAAAGGATCGCATATCGTCGCCACTCCGCTGGCAGGCAAAGAGGTCCCCCCCATGCTCGGCATGGCCAAGGCCCACGGTCTGGCCGTACTCCAAAGCGGCGATGCCATCATCCCCGGCGACGAAACCGAAATCCTGTCTACTATGTTCTAAAGAGGGCGCAGGCCGGATACCAATTGTATCCCCCTTCGCCCAAAATCCCCCGCTCCTATCGTCTTTTCAACAAATCTCCGCTCACAATCAGAAAATACTTGTATATTTTTTGAACGCCTAACCATCTGAATTGCCGACCTATTTAGTCCGGATTATGCCCACTTGGACATAATTCCAACTATAAAATATCAAATTATAACAGACAAATAAGCTCATCTTGTGTCAAAGCTTGAGCAAGTGCCAGAGCTTTGGCAAGACAATTTCCCGGCCCTAGTGTTTTTCAAAATCGGATAATCCAAAAAGGGTGAAGCATGAAATTCAACGCAGACGAAGCAGAGCGCAAGCTCGACAGTAAAATCGCTCAGCTTAGGGGCAAGTCGTACATTTCCGGAGAGCTCATCGACCTTCTGGACGGTGTGGCGCATCTGCAACTGGCAGCCAGATCCGAGGCAGAAATCACCCTGCCCGCAGACAAAGACCTGGCCCCACCCGAGGCCGTCATGCAGGGCGTTCCCCTGGTCGGACGCGAAGATTTCCCCTATGACGCAGCCCAGGCAAAAGTCCTGCTCGGACAGTTCATCGACCTGCTCAAAAAGTCAGACGGCGCACTGGCCGAAGCCGGCGAGACCGTGGCCAAGGCCATGGATGAAGGCGAATTCACCGCCGCCGAACTCTTCGAGGCCTTCCTTGAAGACCATCACGAATTCTTCAATTCCTGGGTCGAGCGCACGCCCGACGCACCCAAGGCCATTGTTTTTCTCGCCTTCGCCGCGCTCTGCCCGTCCATTGAGGCCGCTGCCGAGAAGCTGGCCGCAAAGCTGCCGAACGTGAAGGTCCCCGAAGTCGGAACCTGTCCCATCTGTGGCAGCCTGCCGCTCATTTCCTCACTCAAGGAAAAGGAAGGACTTCGCCACGCCACCTGCTCTCTCTGCCGTCACGAATACCGCATCAAGCGCATCGCCTGTCCGGTCTGCGGCGAAGATGACCAGAAGAAGCTGACCTTCTTCACCGTAGAGGAAGAACCCGGTTTCCGAGTGGATGTCTGCGAATCCTGCAAGACATACATCAAGACCATCGATTTCCGCGAACTGGACCGCATCGCGGTGCCGGTCCTCGACGACCTGGACTCACTGGCGCTGGACTATGTCGCCGCAGGTCAAGGATACAGAAGGGCCACTCTATCTGCCTGGGGATTTTAGCACGGAGGCGTCAAGCCAATGTTGCAGCATATGCCTAAAAACAGTCATGTCATACCAACCGAATGCACTCCGGATATTCCGGGAGGCTTCGACGCGCTCTTAAACGACGACGACAAGGCGCGGGAATACCTGCTCGGCCTGACCTGGCCGACAGGCGACCCGTTCTGTCCGCGCTGCGGGCACCGCAAGGTCTATGAACTATCCGGTGAACGGCTGCGCTGCGCAAGCTGCAAGTACACCTTCCAGCCATTCTCCGGCCGCTGGATCAACAACGGCGCACTCACCCCCAGCGAATGGCTCAGGCTCATCACCCTGTTCGTCGAGGAATGCTCCGTCCACCAGATGAAGCAGGAGTTGAGCCTGTCTTACAACACGGTCTACAAGGCCCTGACAGCCATCCGGTTCGCCATCCTCGCCCATGCCATCGATGCCCGCCAGCTCATCAGCCCGGCCACAGGTCTCGATTCATATCTCAAGGGCAACCGGTTGACCGGCGGACCCAAGGAGATGCGCATGGACACCATCCCGGTCTACGGCATCCTGCGCCGCGACCAGATGGTCTTCATTGATCTGGTATCCGGCTTCCAGGCGGAAACGCTCTTTCATTTCCACATGAACTTCCACTTGAAGCTCATCCGCTCCGGCAATCTCGTCTATACTGATCGCTACAAGGATTACGACGCCCTGCTTTTCTGCGGCAACGACTCGCTTCCTTACAACGTCATCCGCCGCTACGACGAAGAACCACACATCGACGCCGTAAAAGACGACTTCTGGGAATACGCCCAGGCCCGCATCAAGCGCTTCCGGGGCATTTCCTGCCAACGCTTCCCGCTCTACTTAAAAGAGCTGGAGTTCAGGTTCAATAATCGGGAGAGGTCGATCACCGAGATTCTGGCTGCATATTTGTGCGCGCTGGTGCCGACGGCGGAATAAGAGACGCCTACGGCGAATCAGTTTAAAAAGCGAAAAGGCTGTGCTGTTAGCACAGCCTTTTCGCTTTACGTGGTGGAAATATTTAAAACCAATAAGAATCAGTTAACAATCCCGAACTGCGCCAGCCAGAAACTTGACACAACCGGGAATAATTGATGACTAGATACATCCTAATTTAAACTAACCGACCGAAATTCAATTAAAACAAAACCAGCACACTTATGAACAAAATTTACCGCATCCTGTTTGGCATCGTTTTATCTCTCACACTGACTACATTGGCCACAGCCGGAGACTTCACCGTCATGACCGGTCCCCACGCTCCTTTCACCGTCACCAAGGGGCTACGAATCAACGGCATCTCGGTCGACACGCTCGAAGTCATCATGAAAATGACCAATACGCCTTTCGATCGGAAGCAGATCAAGCTCTTGCCGTGGAAGAAGGCCTATGCGAGAGCAAAGGCTCTGCCAAAACAAATCATGCTCAACGTCCCACGCACCAAGGAATTGGAATTCCAGTTCGAATGGGTGGGTCCCGTGTATTTGCCCAAGTTTGTCCTGATAGGTAAAAAAGATAAAGAATTTGCCATTTCTTCCATTGCGGATGCTTCGAAGTACAAGATAGGCGTGATCCGCGGCAGCGACCCGAGCAAGGAACTCCTGGCGCAAGGCTTAGACCCGGCGGCACTCAAGGAGAGCACTTCCTACGTCCAGCCGTTACTGCAACTCAAGAACGGTGAAGTAGATCTTCTGGCCCATTCGGACATGTCTGCAACCTATTTGATGAAGAAAATGGGAATGGCCAAAAAGGACTACAAAGTAGTCTACACCTACGACACAATCGCTCTCTACTTCGCTTTCAGCAAAGGCACTGATCCCGCCCGCATAAAGCAACTCAACAGCGCCCTCGCAACATATAAAAAACCCATGTCCGAGTGGAGAAGTGTCTTCGACAAGAACACCGCAAAGTACCTGCCCAACGGAGTGATTGAATAACAGGGAGAGGTCGATCTCCGAGATTCTGGCTGCATATTTGTGCGCGCTGGTGCCTACCTCCGAGTAATCTCCAACTGATTCCTATCCATAGGCCGCAAGCTACATTTCGACCGTTGTCTCAACAACATCAAGGACTTACAGAAATCATTCTGTAAGTCCTTTTCAATTGTAACCACTCAATCCCCACCGACAATTGCTTTTATTTACCTCGCACGGTAGGTCTATATTTCTTTTAATTCTTACCAGAGGGGAAGGCGGCAAATGAACTACAAAAAGCCTGTATGGATTGATACGGACATCTCTATTGGAGTGGAATACCCCGATAAACCCGGACACTACCACGATCTGGACGATGCACTGGCCATGATCGCCTGCTTCAACAGCAATCTCATTGAAGTCAAAGGGGTAAGCTCGACCTTCGGAAACATCGACACCGACACTTCCTTCAGGCTGGCCAAGGAGCTGAGCAAAAAGTTTGGTCCCAAGGGACTGAAGGTAGTCAAAGGGGCTAGCGGCCCCATCAAGGATGGCAAGCTCCCAAGTGAGGCTGCCGCCGACGCAATTGCCGAAGAGTTGAAAAAAGGACCCATGACCATCATCAGCATCGGGTCCGCCACCAATGTCGGCGTTTTCGTCAAGAAATACCCCCATCTGGTCGACCAGGTGGATATGTTGCTAGCCATGGCCGGGGCCAAACGAAACCCGCAGGATCATTTTTACGCCGGCCCCAAGCAGAAAAAACCCTTCCGTTCGCTCAACTTCGAGTCCGATGTCGAGGCATGGAGACTGATCCTCGACAGTAACCTGCCCATCACCTTCGTACCTTTTGACATCAGCCATACAGTCTGGATCACTCCGGAAGATGTCGCATCCATGAAGAAAGGCGCAGGCGCGACCGGGAAATATCTCGCTCCATACATGAAGCAATGGTCCGAACTGTGGATAGATTTATGGGGTTGCATCGGTTTCAACCCGTTCGATGTCCTGGCTCCGGGCTACATAATTTCTCCGGAAATGTTCGAAGGAGAAGTGTTGCCAGTGGGCATCATGGACTACCCTGACGACACCATTGAATACAAGGATGGTGAACCGCCGGTTTTCAAACCTTACCTAATCCTCTCGGACACCGAGAAGCAAATCGAAGAGAACAGGCGGGCAACTTACCTGCACCGCATCAACAAGGGATTCAAGCCATTCCTGCTCGAGCTCCTCAAGGGTGATTTCTTCATGGGCAATCAGGTCGTCGCCTACTCGCACATCAATGTCATCGTCGATGACGTCGAAAAGGCATCGGAATTCTATCAACGAGCGTTGGGATTCCAGATGGCATACAACTGCAACGGTGACCCCATCGACTTCAAGGACTATTGTGATCCGGCCTTTGCCAGGGACGCAGGTTTCCTGGACGGCAAATGCAACATCGACGTGCGTTTCATCCGCCATCCGCAGGCCAACATCTGCCTTGAAATCATGAAGTACAAATACCCCGAGGGAGAAAAGGGCATCCACTACCACAAGACCAATGACATGGGCGGGCCACGACATATCGCTCTTGAAGTGGCTGACATAGCGGCTGTCTTCCATCATCTGAAGAAGCAGCCGGAAGTCAAGATGATCAATCCGTCTCCAGACTACGATGTCCCCGAAGACCTCCAGAACACGGACATCTCGTTCTTCTACTGGCTGGACCCGTATGGAATACAGTGGGAAATGGAATCCGGTCGCCCCATAGGGTATGGCCGGGACATCGCCCTGTAAGGGCCTGAATTCGTCGGGTAGCCAACATCAAACTACAATCCAAATTGGAGATAGCCATGAAAAGAATATTATTCGCAGTATCCGCTCACGCCACCATGGGAGGCGGTTTGCCCGCTGGTTGTTACTTCCCGGAACTGGTTCATCCTTTCTATGTAATGAAGGACAAAGGGATTGAAGTGGACTTCACTACTCCGGGCAAAGATGGCCCGGCTCTTACGGGAACAGACTTCAAAGACCCCAAACTTATTGAACTGCTTTCCGACGCCAAAAGCATGGACCGGATTCTCGCGGCCCCGCTTCCAACCTCGATCGACGCCGACAAGTACGACGCCATCTTCTACACAGGTGGGCACGGCGGCATGTTCGACTTTCCCGATGATAAAGGACTTATCGCCATTGCCGAGCACATCTTCGCCAAGGGCGGGCATGTCACGGCCATGTGTCACGGACCGGCCGGACTTATCAACCTGAAGCGGCCGGATGGCGAATATATCGTCAAGGGGTGCAGGGTGACAGGATACAGTCGCGCCGAGGAGATATTCTTCAACACGCTCCTCGACATCCCCTTTGTGCTCGGAGCGCAGCTTGAGAAGCATGGCGCAGATTATTCCTGCTACGGCGTAAATCAGGGTTATGTCATTACTGACGGCCAGGTCATAACTGGCCAGAACCCGATGTCTTCCCAGCTTGTCGGTGAAGCTATCGCTGCTGCATTGCTTGCCTGAATCCATTAATCGAAACAAACAAAAAGAAGCCCTTGCATTAATATGCAAGGGCTTCTTTTATATTTCATGACCAGCATTTCCCGCCTTTTGGTGTCAAACCTTTATCAAGAAACCAAATTGTGCCTAAATAAGCATAATACAACTCACAAAAAAACAGCCGCTTACGCAAAAATCGCAATATTCGCCCTGTGTAAGAACAGGAAAAGACACCTTTCTTTGTTAATTTTTTTGAGTTCACCCATAAAAGTATAACCAAAGAATTGGGAGAGGTACGTAATGAGTTTTTCAAACAACCAGAAGACGGCTGCAACCGGAAATCAGAGTCTGCCCTTTACCGGGCTGGGTTTTGATACAGGCACCGTCCAGACCGCGGCACAAGCCATGATTCCCCGCCACTGCTCCTCTCGCAGTGTGGAAACATGTCTTCTGTCCTGTCTGGATTTTGTCCCGCAGCCCAGTGGCTACAAGCTGCTCGTGACTCTCGGTCGCGAGATCCGCGGGCGCTGACCCGCTATTTATCATTAGGAGGTCGAATGCATACCAATCGAAGAAACTTCCTCAAGCTCTCAGCCACCGCTGCCGTCGCTACGGCATTTGGTGGCCTCGGGCTTGGCTGCACCGCGTCAAAGGCGAGCATGGATGACCATGTTGCCGCCCTTGACCCGAAGTGGAGCAAACAGACCACTACGATCTGCTGCTATTGCGCAGTCGGTTGCGGTCTCGTCGTCAACACATCCCTCAAAGACATGAAAGCCGTGAACGTTGAAGGTGACCCCGATCACCCGATCAACGAAGGCTCTCTTTGCGCCAAGGGCGCAGGAATCTGGCAGCTGGCAAACAATGACCGCCGCCCGAAATCCGTCATGTACAGGGCACCCTATTCTTCCAAATTTAAAGAAGTCTCCATGGCTTGGGCGATGGAAAGAATCGCTCATAACGTCAAGAAGACACGCGACGAGACATTCACTCGTGTTAACGCACGCGGTGAAGCAGTCAACCGTTGCGACGGAATCGCTTCCGTCGGTT
>Ga0070729_10004200_pt1 | contig 15912 bp, 12 predicted proteins | sample tdDd472_FD_66725 | JGI IMG/M metagenome (GOLD analysis project Ga0070729, IMG submission 66725) | Marine sediment microbial communities from the Atlantic coast under amendment with organic carbon and nitrate - tdDd47.2 | ecosystem: Environmental > Aquatic > Marine > Coastal > Sediment | place... | reverse complement strand
CGCCAGCTCACGCCGAACCGCTGGCGACCGGCGTCGAAGGCGGCGCGGGCGCTCGCGGAGTCGTCCGCCCCCGCCAGCGCGATCGCCGTGACCAGCACCGAGGCGTCGCCGAGCAGGGGCCGCATGGCGGCGAACTGCACCCGCCGCGCGCCGCGGGCGTTCGCCCCGGTCATCCAGTTGTCGACGCTCTTGATGAGCGTGTACTCGGCGAGGGTGAGGCGGTCGTCCTCCTCGGCGACCGCGCGCAGCTCGGCGCGCACGCGCTGTGTCTGCTCGGGCGACAACCCGCGTAGCGCGGGCATCGACAGCTCGACGAGCGGCAACCGAGCGCCGGGCTCGATCGTGCGCGCCGAGGCCGCAAGCCGCACCACCTCACGGTGGATGCGCGGGTCGGTGCGCTCGCGCAGCACGTCGAGCTGGGCGGCGAGGGCGTTGTCGTCGTCCGCGTCGAGCAGCACCGCGTACACGACCGCGATGGCCGTCAGCGGGTGACGCGTGGCTTCACGCAGCTCCGTCGGGATGCGATCGAGCAGGCCACGGCTGAACTCGACGTGCTCGGGCCGCGCCGTGCCCACGCGCGACACGACCCGGTCCGCCTGCATCGACACGAGGGACCGCTCGTCGACGGTCTGCGGCACCGCGTACGCTGGCGTCGTCACGACCCGCGCGGCCATCGGCGTGCGCGCGGTACCGACGAGCGGCGCAGCCATGGGCGAGGCCGCCATCGCGACGTCCGGCGGGGCCTGCACCGGCGGGAAGGTCGCGGGGAAGTTCGGGTCCAGCCGGCGGATCCGCTCGGCCAGCGGCGGGTGCGTCGCCATGGCGTCCAGCCACGACTCGGTCACGCGGCCAAAGAACAGGTGCCCCATCTCGTCGGCCCCGCGCGCGCCGACCGTGCTGCCCGCGTCGAGCCCGCCCACCTTGCGCAGCGCGCTGGCGAGGCCGTTCGGGTTTCGCGTGAACTGGGCGGCGGACGCGTCGGCGAGAAACTCCCGCTGTCGCGACACGGCGGACTGGATCAACCGGCCGAAAAACACGCCGATCGAGCCGATCAGCCAGAGCGCGACGCCGAGCAGGGCGAGTGGCCACACACCGCCCTCGTTTCGCCCGGACCGCGAGCGCCGATGCCGCGACGCGGACCCGCCCCAGAACGCCGTGCGCAGCAAGAAGAGCCCGGTCGACCCGATGACGAGGATGCCGTGCAGCAGCCCGACCAGCCGGATGTTCAGGCGCATGTCGCCGTTCAGAATGTGGCTGAACTCGTGAGCGATGACGCCCTGCAGCTCGTCGCGGTTCAGCACGCGCAGGGCGCCGCGGGTCACGGCAACCGCAGCGTCGCTCTGCGCCCAACCGGCGGCGAACGCGTTGATGCCGGCCTCGTGGTCGAGCACGAAGACGACCGGGACGGGGGCGCCGGACGCGATCGCCATCTCTTCGACGACGTTCAGCAGGCGGCGCTCGTCCGGGTCTTCGGTCGACGGATCCACGAGCCGCCCGCCGAGGGACAGGGCGACCGAGGCGCCGCCGGACTGCAGCTCCTTCGTCTTGAGCCAGCTGCCGACGCCGACGCTGCCGGCGATGATGCAGCCGGTGATGAAGAGCAGCTTCGGCTGCCACCACCACGGGCCGGTGCTGTACAGCCGGGTCGGCTGGACGCGCTGCTCGTACCGGGTCCCCGCCTCGTCGCTGACCTGCACCGTCTCGGTCGGCCCGAACTCGCCGTCGGACACGTACCAGAGCACGCCGAGGCCGAGCGCGTAGACTGCCAATGAGATGCCGAGGATGGCCGCGCCGAAGAGCACGACGAGGCGACCGGTGCGCGTGCGGGCGCGGTCCTGATGCTCGAAGAAGTTCATCGTCGGCCCGCGTTACGAGAACGAGACCTTCGGGGCAGCGGCGGTGCGCTCTGTCTCGAACTCGAGCAGCTCGGCGCGGCGGAAGTTGAACATCCCGGCGACGAGGCTGTTGGGGAAGGTCTCGGACAGGGTGTTGAACGACGTGACCATGTCGTTGAACGCCTGACGCGCGAACGAGATGCGGTTCTCGGTCGAGGTGAGCTCTTCCATCAGCTGCTGCATCTGCGTGTCGGCCTTCAGGTCCGGGTACGCCTCGGCGACCGCGAGGAACCGGCCGAGCATGCCGCCAAGCATGCCCTCGGCGGTCATCAGGCCGCCCATCGCGCTGGCGTCGCCGGGGTTCTTCGACGCCGACTTCGCGGCCGAGGCCGCCTGATTGCGCGCGGCGATGACCTTCTCGAGCGTCTCCTGCTCGTGCTTCATGTAGCCCTTCGCCGTCTCGACCAGATTCGGGATCAGGTCGTACCGGCGCTTCAACTGCACGTCGATCTGCGAGTAGGCGTTCTCGTAGCGATTTCGCGCGGTCACCAGCCGGTTGTAGATGCTGATGCCGATCATGATGAGCGCGAGGGCGCCGACGAGAGTCACGAGCGCGACGACGAAGAGGGCGTTCATGGTGGCGGGATCCGGGGATGCAGGCAGGATCGTGCGGACCGTGCACCCACTGTGCACGACCGCGTAGCGCGCGGCGAGGTCGATCGTCCCGACCGCCTCGGGATCGAACCTTGACACCAGATCGTCATCGCCCAGGGTAAATCCGCTTCGAGACCTCTGCCCCGGCCCATCATGTCGTCGCGTCCCCAGTCCCTCGTCACCGGCGCCGCCAGCGGCATCGGCGCTGCGCTCACCGAACGCCTCGCCCGCCGCGGGCACTGCGTGCTCGCCCTCGACGTCGACGCCGACGCGCTGCACGAGCGGTACGCGGACGACGACGCGGTGGTGACCGGCGTCCTCGACGTGCGCGACGCCGCGGCGTGGGACCGCACCATCGACGCGGTGACGTCGCAGGCCGGGCGCCTCGACTTCTGCTTCAACGTCGCCGGCGTCGTGCGCCCGGGATGGGTGCCGTCGATCGCAGCCGAGGACGTCGACCTCGTCATCGACGTGAACCTCAAGGGCGTGATCCACGGCACGCGCGCGGCGGCCCGGGCGATGGCCCATCAGGGGCATGGCCACATCGTCAATGTCGCGTCGCTGGCGGCGCTGGCGCCGGTGCCGGGCATGGCCCTCTACGTCGCGTCGAAGTACGGCGTGCGCGGGTTCAGCCTCGCCGCCGGCCATGAGCTTCGCGAGCTCGGCGTCTTCGTGACGACGGTGTGCCCCGACGCCGTGGACACGCCGATGCTCGATCTGCAGGTCGACAACCCGGCGGCGGCCATGACCTTCTCGGGCGCGGCGCACCCGCTCACGGTGGACGACGTCGTCGACGCGATCGTCGGTCGCGTGATGACGAGCCGCCCGCTCGAGATCGCGCTGCCGCTGCACCGGGGGCTGCTCGCCCGCGCCGGGGACCTGGCGCCCGGGGTGGCGGCCCGCGTCGAACCGCTGCTGCGCCGCCGCGGGCTGCGTGCCCAGCGTCGGCGTCAATCCGACGCCTGACGCGTCGAGGTCGATCCGACGCCTGACGCGTCGAGGTCCATCCGACGCCTGACGCGTCGAGGTCCATCCGACGCCTGACGCGTCGGCTGGGCGCGGCCCCACGAACGCGAGCGCGCGAGCCGAGCGAACCCGACTCGCGCGCCATCGAACCCGTGCGATCAGAAGCGGACTTCGCTCAGGATCGCGTCCGGGTCATCGATCGGCGAGGCGGTCACGCCGACGTCGCTGATCGCGAAGAGCACGTCGTCGAAGAACGCCGAGCGGCGCATCCACGTCCACCAGCCGTCGTCCCAGCCGCAGGCCTCGATGTCCTCTTCGCCGATGCGATCGCACCAGGCGTCGTGGGCCATCGGGGCGTGCGACACGCGGCCCGCCGGCTCGATGCCGTCGCGGGTGACGCGGTACAGGGCGATGCCGCTGAAGTGCTCGTAGCCGTCGTCGCCCCACGACTCGGTGGTGACGGGGATCGCGAGCAGGTCGCGGCTGCCGTACCAGGTGAACGCGTGGTGGTCGTGGGCGGCTTCGGACCAGCTGTAGCTCTCTTCGCGCTCCGTCACGACCGCGCTGTGGATACGGCGCGGGTCATCGGGGTTCGACACGTCGAAGAGCGAGAGCTGCAGGCCGAAGATGCGGCCGTCGTCGTCGCCGTCGCGTCCGATGCCGATGAGCAGCCCATCGCCGATCGGGTGCAGGTACGTCGAGAAACCGGGGATGTGCAGCTCACCGCGCACGTCGGGCTCGATCGGCGACGACAGGTCGACGACGAAGAGCGGGTCGGTCTGCTCGAAGGTCACGATGTAACCGGTGTCGCCGACGAAGCGCACGGCGAAGATCTGCTCGCCGGGCGCGATGCCGGTGACGCCGCCGACCACCTCGAGCGCGTCGCCGGTGTCCTGCAGGACGAAGACGTTGTTCGCGTCCTCGTCGCTGTCGTCGAGCGAGACGATGCGCTTGTCCATCGAGCCGCTCGACCCTTCGTCGTCCGAGCCGCCGGACGGCTCGTCGGTCGACGACGCGTCGTCGGGCTCGGCGTCGGTCGTGCCGGGGACCGCCTCGCCCTCGGACACCGTGGCCTCGCCGCCGTCGACGCCGCCGGCGACCGGCAGGCCCCAGCCCCAGTTCGCCTGGTCGGTGGTCGCCACGCGCAGGAACCCTTCGTACTCGGACATCGAGAACTGGTTCAGCAGCCAGCCTTCGACCTCGCCGGACCCGCCGTAGCCGGGCTTGCCGTCGCCGAGGACGAACTTGTGGATGTGCGTGGTGGCGACGCGCTCGGTCGGGTCGTACCAGAACCACCAGCGCGAATCCTGCGCGACGTAGAGCGCCTCCTGCGAGGCGTACACCTGCCAGCCCTCGGCGAAGAGGCCCACGCCCGAAGGCGCGGCGCCCGTCGCCGGGTCGAAGGCGATGACGTCGAGCATGCCGAAGCCGGACGCAGCGGCGGGGCGCATGACCTCGTCGCAGCGGAAGAGGTCGCGGACCTCACCGTCGGCGGTGCGGATGTCGGGCACGAAGGCGCTGGCGCCGGCCTCACGTACGACTTCGGCGATGCGCGGACGGATCAGGCGACGGACCTCGGCCTCGCGCTCGGCGAGGACTTCGAGGGTGATCTCCTCGGACCAGTCCCAACCCGGATCCTCGATGCCCTCGAGCGCCTCGTAGAGCCCGAGCGACCACACGTCGACCCAGCTGTTGGCGACCAGGTAGACCTGACCGTCGATGAGGCGTGCGTTGGTGAAGTTGCCCTCGATGGCGAACGACTGGACGATCTCGGGCGCCGACGGATCGCTGACGTCGATCGTCGTGACGAGCGTTCCGCTGAACGGCTCGGTCGGCACGGTCGGCTCTTCGAAGTCGTCGGGCGTATCGGTGGCGCCGCCCTCGTCGTCGGGCATCGGCTCGGGGGCCTCGCGACCGTCGTCGACGCGCTCCTGCCAGACGTTGGTGAAGGTCACGACCCGGTCGCCGACGAGGAACATGTTCTCGCCGTAGCCGCCGATCTCGACGCGGGCCAGCTCGCGGGCGTCCTCGGCGGGCCACGCGTCGAGGATGTGCAGCGTGCCCTGGCGGAAGACGAACATCGACGCGCCGTCGGTCTTCATCAGATCCGGCTCGTCGACGCCTTCTTCCTGCACGTTGGTGGTGGTGAACTCGGTCGGCGTCTCACCGCCGCCGCCGCCGGCGTCCAGCTCGCCGCCGGTGTCGTTCGTCGGGGCGCCGCGACCGCCGCCCGCTTCGGCGTACCCGTACCCGCCGTACGCCGCCTCGCGGGCGATCGTGTCGGTGGTCAGGTCGATCACGTAGTCCTCGAGCTGTGCGCACGAGTCGAACGAGGCGAGCTCCGCCGTGTAGTTGCCGACGCGCGGGCTCGTGCCGTCGCCGTCGCCGGTGTCCGAGCCACAGGCGACGAGCGCGCCGGTGGCGAGAAGGGTGGCGCCGGCCAGGGCGAGGCGCCGCCAGCGACGACCCTGTCGTGGGGTCCTGTCAGGATTCTGAATACGCATGGCTCGGCTCCGGGACGGGGTGCAGGGCGGGATGCCTGTTGATTCTGTGGGGATTCGTGCCGTCGGGCCCCGGCGCGCTTCGGGGCGGCTCTCTCGACACACCCGGAATACGAGCAAACCCCGTGCCAGAGTGGCGGGGTGGCGCGGGTGGCGGGGATCGCCGATCGCGTTTGCGCGACGAGGCGCCGGTGCGTCGTGGGTCCGGTCAGGCGACCTTCCGGTCAGGCGACCTTCCGGTGATGCACTCTCCGGTCAGGCGACCTTCGACACGAGCAGCCGCGCGGCGAGCGAAAGCGACACGGTGGCGTGGGTGCCGTCGATGCGCTCGAGGATCAGCGGTCCGTCGAACGGCAGGCGTTCACGCACGATGATCACCGAGTCCGGGCGCAGCCCCTGTTCGTCGAGGTACCGCAGCACGTCCGGATCCTGATCCGTCACCCGCGCGATGCGCAGGGTCTCGCCCGGCGTCGCCGCGTCGAGCCCGCCCTCGGCGCGGCGGTGCAGCTGGCCGTCGGCCGTCGGGATGGGGTCCCCGTGGGGGTCGAACCGCGGGTGGTCGAGGTACCGGTCGATGCGCTCGGCGAGACGGTCGCTGATCGCGTGCTCGAGGCGCTCGGCTTCGTCGTGGACCTCGTCCCAGCCGTACCCGAGCGTCTTGACGAGAAAGACTTCGATCAGCCGGTGGTTTCGGATGACGCGCAGGGCCTCGAGGCGCCCGTTCTCGGTGAGCCGTGCGCCACGGTACGGCTGGTGGTCGACCAGCCCGCGCTCGGCGAGGCTCTTCACCATGTTCGTCGCCGAAGGCAGCGTCAGCGTCAGCGCGTCGGCGATCTCCTTCGTTTTCACGCGACGATCCGAGTCGCCCTGCAGGTGGAAGATCGCCTTCAGGTAGTTCTCGGCCGAGATGGTCGGCATGGGTCCTTCGAGTGCGTGCGCGCCGGGGCTCTCGACTACGCCACCGAGCGGCCGGCGTCCACCGGGCCCGGGGTGTGTGTCGAACCTGCAACGAGGGTGTGGGATCCGACCCGCATCGCGATGCGCGCGAGTCCGTAGAGGAGCCCGCCGACCACCGCGATGGCGCCGGCGGGGGTCACGTCGAACCAGACGGCGACGTAGAGCCCGCCGAACGAGGCGAGCAGGGCGTGGGCGACGGCGACGGCGACCATCGACGTCAGCCGATGGGTCAGGCTGTGGGCGGTCGCCGCCGGCAACACCAGCAGGGCGATCGGCACGACCGCGCCGACCGCCTCGAACCCGGCGACGGCGACGGCGGTCACCGTCGTCGTGAGGGCGTAGTGCACCGCGACGACGGGCACGCCCACCGCGGCGGCAAAGCGCGGGTCGAAGCTCGTGACAGCCAGCCACCGCCAGCCGAGGACGACCGCGAGCAGCGAGGCGGGGGCGAGCAGCGAGAGCAGCGTCAGGGTGTCGTCGGACACCGCGAGCAGGTCGCCGAAGAGCACGCAGTCGGTGTCGATGTGGACGTCGCGGGCGACGGTGCTCACGGCGATGATCCCTGCCGCGAAGAGGGCGGTGAACACGATGCCGATCGCCGCATCGCTGCGCACCCGGGCCCGCCGCGAGATCGCCTCGATGCCCCAGGTCGCGGCGAGCCCGACCCCCACGGCGCCGGCGAGCATCGCGCCCGGGTGCAGCCCCCCGCTGATCGCCCAGGCGACCACGATGCCGGGCAGGGCGATGTGGGCGAGGGCGTCGGCGAGCATGCTCATGCGACGCAGGTAGAGAAAGACGCCGAGCACCGCGCAGGGGACGGCGACGAGGGTCGCTGCGAGCGCCCCGCGGGCCATGAAGGCGCCCCACGTCCACGGTTCGACGAGCCAGCTCATGACGTCACCCGTGCAGCGCGTCGCGGCAGACGGACGGGCGAATCGGCGGCGAAGACCCAGGCGAGAGCGAACGCCGCCGAGGCGACGAGAACCATCGCCGGGCCGGTGGACACCCCGTCGACGACGAAGCTGATCCACGCGCCCACGGCGCCGGACGCTGCGCCGATGCCCGCCGACACCGCCAGCGCGGACGGCATGCGCCGGGTCACGAGCAGCGCCGTCGACGGCGGCGTGATCAGCATCGCGGCGACGAGCACGACCCCGACGGCGTGGATGGATACGACGACCGCGAGGGTCAGCGCGAGGGTGACCCCGGCGCGGACGAGGTGGAGCGGGACGCCGGCCGCGCGCGCGAACGACGGGTCGAAGGTCGCGACGGTGAGCGGTCGGACGAGCGCGAGCACCAGCGCCGCGAGGGTCAGCGCGATGACGCTCAAGGTGACGAGCTGGGGCGTCGTGACCCCGGCGGCGTTGCCGAAGAGGATGCCGTTGAGGCCCGCCTGTGCGGCCGTCGGCGAGCGCTGCGCGATCGACAGGAGCACGAGCCCGAGACCGAAGAACACGGCGAGGCTGACCGCGATCGCGGCGTCTGGCCGGGTGCGGCGACCGCCGGCGACGCGCTCCACGACCCACGTCGCGAGCAGCGCAGTGCCGAGCCCGCCGGCGAGCAGCGGCGCCATGGCCTTCGACCCGGTGACGAGAAAAGCACCGACGACTCCCGGCAACGTGGCGTGCCCGGCGGCGTCGCCGATGAGCGACATGCGCCGCAGCACCATGAAGGTGCCGACGAGTCCGCACAGGGCACCGACGAGCACCGACGCCACGAGCGCTCGCGCCGCGAAGGCGTACTCGAACGTGACGAACTCGAGGGTTCGTTCGGCGAGGATGGCGCCGGTCATGACGCCCCCGCGGTGGGCTCGCGCAGCACGACGAGGCGACCGCCCCACGCGCGCTGCAGGTTGGCCTCGTTGAACGTGGTCGAGACGGGGCCCGCGGCGATGACGTCGCGGTTCAGCAGGATCACGTCGTCGAAGAGTTCGGGCACCGAGCCGAGGTCGTGGTGCACGACGACGACCGCGGCGCCGCCGTCGCGCAGCTCGCGCAGCACCTCGACGATCGCCCGTTCGGTGGCCGCATCCACGCCGACGAAGGGCTCGTCGAGCAGGTACAGATCCCCCTGCTGCGCGAGGGCGCGGGCGAGAAAGGTGCGCTGCAGCTGCCCGCCGGACAGGGCGCTGATCGGCCGGTCGATGAGGTCGGCGATGTCGGTGCGCTCGAGCGCGGCGCGCACGGCTTCGTGGTCGTCGCGCGAGAACCGGCGAAACCAGCCGGCATGGCGCAGGCGCCCCTGGCGGACCACGTCGCCGACCGTCACGGGGAAGTCCGCGTCCACGGCGCCGCGCTGGGGCACCCAGGTCACCCGTCGCAGCGCGCGGGGCCCGGACGCGCCGAACACCTCGATGGTGCCTCGGTCGGCGCGCACCTCGCCCATCACGGCGTTGAGCAGCGTCGACTTGCCGGCGCCGTTCGGGCCGACGACGGCGGTCAGCCGCCCGACGCTCGCGGTCACCGTCACCCCATCCAGCGCCACGTGCTCACCGTAGCGCACGACGAGGTCGCGCACGTCGATGGCGGGGGCGTCGGTCACGCGTCGGCTCCGGCGAAGGGCTCCCACGTGCCGCCGAGAGACTCGACGATCATGCGGGTGTTCTCGGTCATCATGCCGACCCACGTCGCGGCGGGGCCGTCGGCGGCGCCGAGGCTGTCGCCGTACAGGGGCCCGGCGACGTCGACGCCGGTCTCGCGTCCGATCTGCTCGATGAGCGCCGGGTTCACCGACGTCTCGACGAAGATCGCAGGCAGCGCCTGGGCGCGCACGAACTCGATGAGTGCGGCCACGTCGCGCTGGCCGGCCTCCTGCTCGGTGCTGATGCCGACGAGCCCCCGCACCTGGATCGCGTACGCGGCGCCGAAGTAGCCGAACGCGTCGTGGGACGTGACGAGCACGCGCTGGGGCGCGGGGATCGACGCGATGCGCGCAGTGATCCAGGCGTGCAGCGCGTCGATCTCGGCGTGGTACGCCTCGAGCCGCGCGCGCACCCGGGCGTCGCCTTCGTCGTCGAGGATCGCATACAGGCCCTCGGCCACCTCGTCCGCGGCGCCGGCCCACAGGGTCGCGTCCATCCAGAAGTGGGGGTCGATGCGCCCGGTGCCGTCGGCCTTCGTGAGGGGCTCGACCCCGGTCGACGCGGTCACGATGGGCCGCTCGCCGCCGGCGTTCTCGAGCAGGTCATCGATCCAGCCCTCGAGCTGCAGGCCGTTGCGGACGACCAGCGCCGACGAGGCGATGGCGCGGCCGTCCGAGGGCGTCGGCTGATAGAGGTGGGGGTCACCGCCGGGGGACATCAGGCCCCGCACGACGACGTCGTCGCCGCCGAGCTGCGTGGCGAGATCGGCCAGCATGGTCGTCGAGGCGACGACCACCGGGCGACCGTTGTCGGTCGCGTCGCTGCCGGATCGGCAGCCGACGAGGCCCAGGGTGAGGGCGACGGCGGCGAGCCCGGCGAGGATGTGTCGTGCAATAGTCACAGTGTGGTCGGCGCAACGTGGAGAGTTAGCTTGCGCTAATAAAAGCGCCCCTCGTGCCCCGGTCAAGCGCAGGACGCCGACGATTGCTGGACCCGAGCGGCGAGCGACGCCAGGCTGGGCACGTCCTCGGTGGGTACCGAACGCGGTGCCACCTCGATCGGGGACGCATCCTTTCGCCCACCGGTTCGCCGTGCGGATCGCCGCGCCCCTCGTGATCGTCTTCGTCTCGGTCCTCATCGTGGCCGCGGCGCTCGCGTCCCCGTCGGACGAGGCGGTGCCGGTGGCGGGCGAAGAAGGCGCCACGGTCGAGGCGCCGGCGACCGACGGAGCCGGGTCTGGCGCCGCAGCGAACGCATCCGCGTCGACGGACGCTCTGCCGCCGGGTGAGGGCTCCCCGGCGCCGACGGCGGCGAACGCGCCGACGGCGGCTGCCGACCCGATCACGCTGGCGCCGCCTGCGCGTCCCGAGGCGTGGGACCTGTTCGGGTTTGGTGCACCGGCGCCCCCGCGGGTGACGCGGGTGAAGACCGTGCCGGAGCCGTGGTTCCCCTTTCTGCCGGACGAAGCGGACTGGCGCAGCGTGTCCATCGGCACGGTGACCGACGGCTGGATCGTGAACGCGACGGCGCTGCCGCTGCCGGGCTCGACCTGGGCGGTGCTGCCGCGGCAGCTCGAGCGCGGGCTGCTCTATGGCTCGGACCCGATGATTCACGCGCTGACCGACGCGGCGGACGCCGTCGCGCGGGTCTACCCGGGGTCGGTGCTCTGGTTCGGCAACATCGGGCGCCACGGCGGTGGCGACATCCCCTGGTCGGTAAGCCACAACTCGGGGCGCGACGCCGACCTCGCGTTCTATGCCCTCGACCCGTCCGGTCGCCCGGTCGCGCCGCCCGACCTGCTGCACTACGACGACCGCGGGCGCAGCCACGAGTACGGCGGCTGGTACCGGTTCGACGTCGCGCGTAACTGGCAGCTCGTGCGGTCCCTGGTCGAGAGCCGGCACGTGCAGATCCAGCACCTCTTCATCTCGAACGGGCTGCGCGCGCTGCTGCTGGCCCACGCGCGACGCATCGGAGAGCCGAGCGACGTGATCGCCCGAGCGGGTGCGCGGATGCGGCAGCCCGGGCGCGAGATCCCGCACAACGATCACCTGCACGTGCGCGTGTACTGCAGCCGGTCGGACGTCGGCGGCGGCTGCCAGAACACCGGTCGCTGGCACACCGGCGCCGACGGGTTCGCGACCGTCCGCGCGGCCCGGGTCGACATGGCCCGATCGATGGCGCGGGCGGGCGAAGCGAGCACGCGGCGACGGGCGATCGAGCGGCTCGTGCTGCTCGGCGCCGACGCCCTCGACACGGCGCGTGAGGCGCTCGGCGACCCGGCGGCTCCGGTGCGGGTCGCGGCGGTGCAGGCCATCGCGGCGCAGGGTGGGGCGGCGCAGTCCGCGTGGCTGATCGAGCACTGGGAGGACGAGCCCGACGGCGCCGTCCGCGAAGCGATGGTGCTCGCGCTCGGCACCCTCGGCGGCGCGGACGCGGCGGACTTTCTCGCCTTCGTGCTGGCGCGGCACCGGCCAGTGCAGGTCGTCGGCAAGACGGTCGACCTGCGCCTCGTTGCCGCGGACGCCGCGGCCGAGCTGGGGCGCGCCGAGACGGTGGCGGCGCTCGTCGAGACGCTGGCGGACGACGACCCGGTCGTGCGCGCCCGGGCGGCGCGGGCGCTGCGGCGCATCACGAACCGCAGCGAGGACATCGACTGGCGCAGCGCCTCGGCGGACGTGCAGGCGCGGGGCGTCGACACGTGGCGCCGGTGGTGGGCCGCCAACGACGATCGCACTCGCCGGCGGTGGCTCGACGACGGCTTCGCCCGCGCGGGGTACGGGCTCGGTGGGGGCGCCCGCGCCGCCGCGGCGGAGCTCGCCCGCGCCGCCGGCGACCCGCGGTCGTGGCTGCGCATCAACGCCCAGCTCGAGCTGATGCGGATCACGGGCAACCAGCCGCGTAGCCTCGAGTGGTCCCGCGGCGACGCCCAGCTGTACTGGACGCGGTGGGTGCGGCGAAACCCGGGGCGCATCTCGGCGCGGTAGGGCTCGGTGGTCAGGGCGCGGCGTGCGCGTCGTGCAGCGACGGCGTCGCGACTCGGGGGCAGCGCTGGGTGACCGCCCGGGTGACGCGGTCGGCGAGGCTCGGGCCGACGCCCCGGATCGTGACGAGCGTGCCGGCGATGGGCTCGAGCCCCCGGTCACGGGCTTCGACCAGGCGCGCGGCGGCGCGGGGGCCCACGCCGTCGATGCGCGCGAACGCCCGGGCGTCGGCGGTGTGCCAGCACAGGCGGCGCCCCATCGCGTCTCGCACGGACTCGGGCTCGGCGAACACGTGGCCCGGCGCGGTGCACCGGCCGATCACCAGCCGGTCCGCGGCCTCGGCGCCGCAGAGGGGCGGGGCGTCGGGGACGAGCCGAGGGGGCGGCGGTGGTGTCGCTCGCACGACCGCGCGGGTGGCGCCTGCGAGCAGGGCGAGGGCGACGAAGAGCGGCAGACGAACGCGGGGCGCGGGCATCGACGATCCGGGGCCGGGGTTCGAGTCCCGGTCGGCGCGTCGTGCGCGATGTTGCGTGGCGAGCGCCCCGAACGACGCCGCAGCGGCGCGGGTCGGATCAGCCCTCGTCGTCGTCCGCCGCGGGCTCGTCGCCGTCGGCTTCGAGCGCCTCGGGCTCGAGGACGCCGTACTCGACGAGCTCGGCGCGCAGGTCGACGCCGGTGCCGAAGAGGGCGACCGTGTCGCGCAGGGCGACCCGGTTGTCCTGCACGCGGGCGAGCTGGCGGTCGATCAACGCATCGAGCGGGGCGTGGACGCGCCAGATGCCGTCCTCGCCGCGGTGCATGATGACGGTCTGGCCGGCGCGGGTCTCGAGCGTCGCCGTGTCGCCGTCCTCGACGACCTCGACAGCCCGCAGCCCCCCGATGACGGGCTCGCTGCTCGGGATCGTCGTCAGGTCGAACTGGGCGCGAAAGAGCGCGCGCCCGTCGACGAGGGTGTCGAGCTGGTCGGCGCCGGACATCACCCGAAACTCCGCCTGCTCGGACGACTGCAGGTACCCGATCATGTCGTCCATCTCGCGCAGCGTGACGACGGCGTCCTCGTACTTCTGCCGGTTCTCGGCGCTCATCATCGCCCAGACGAGGTCCGGGTCGCCGGTGGCGAGCGCGGCGGCGAAGGCGTCGAGGGCGTCCGACGGGTCATCGAGGCGAGCCTCGCCCTTGCAGGCGACCGTCGCGAACGCGACGAGGAGCGCGAGGATGGCGATGCGGAGCACGGGACGTCCGGGGGGGGAGTGCACCGCGATGCTACGGGCGCCGCGCGGACCCTGTCAACGCGGCGGCGCCTTGACCCCCGGGCCCCGTCATAGCACCCTGCCAGGCGTCCCCGCGCGTCCGGACGGGGGCCTGCTGCACCCGGTCGTTCGATGCTCTCTCGTGCCCTGTCGGCCCTCGTCGTCGCCGCCCTCGTCGGGCCCGGCGTGGGGTGTGCGCCGCCAGAAGCCGGGACGCAGTCCGCGCCCGAGGCGGCATTCCGCGCGTTTCGCGATGCGCTGCAGCGCGGCGATCGCGAGACGGTCTTCGCGATGCTCGACGACGACAGCCGCGCGGTGCTCGAGGCCCAGGCCGAGGCGTGGACGGCGGCCGGGGGCGATCCGCGCCCGGCGTCCGACTTTCTCGGCGTCGCCGATGTGCTCGTCGAGACCGAGATCCGCACGATGGAGCGGGTCGAGTCCGAGGGCGACCGCGCGGTGCTCGAGCTGACCACGTGGCACGACACCACCCATCACGTCGCTCTCGAGCGCGACGGGGACCGGTGGCGCGTGGACCTCGATCTGGACGGCGCGACGGACACGATTCACGACGAGGCGGAGGACGACGGATGAGTGGCATCGCGGACGGTACGACGCTGCCCGGCGGATTCGCCGTGTCCTCGTTCATCGGCACCGGCCCCGGCGACGAGCGGTACGCCGCGTCGCACGAGAAGGCCGGCCCGACGATCATCCACCTGCTGCACCCGGCGCTCATCGAGCCGATGGACCGCGCGGGCGACACCTTTCAGAGCCTGCGCGGTGTGCGGCACCGCAGCCTGCAGCGGTTCTTCGGCCACGCGGCGGCCGGGGGGCGGCCCTTCCTCGCCTGGCAGCGGGTGACCGGCACGAGCCTCGCCGAGGTGGTCGCAGGTCGCGAGGCGTCCGGCGGCCGGTTCGCGTTCGGCGAGATCGTCAACGTGCTCGGCCACGTATCCGCCGCGCTCGACGCGGTGCACGCGGTGGGCCCGCACGGCGGCGTCTCGCTGCGCACGATCCAGCTCTCGGACGACGGCACGGTGATGCTCACCGAGCCGGCGCTGGCGTGGCTCGCGATGGTGGCGCTGTCCCCGATGGCCGAGCCGTTCGCGTCCGACCCGTGCCTGGCGCCCGAGGTCCGCGACGATCCGTGGGCGATCAGCGAGGGCGCCGACTACTACGGCCTCGGCATGGTCGCCGTCTCGCTGCTCACGACGATCCCGGCGACCCGCGACAACGTGGCGCTGCTGCGCGAGCGCGTCGCCGAAGCGTGGCCGGCAGAGGTCACGGCACTCGTCGACGCCTGTGTGTCCGACGAGCCCGGCATGCGGGTGGCGTCCGGCGACGAGCTGCGTGCGCTGCTCGTGGCGGCCCGCGACGCCGTCGAGGCGGCCCGCACCGCGGCCGAGGCGCCTGCTGCGCCCGAGCCCGAAGAGGACCTCTTCGCCGACCTCGTCGCCATGCCCTCCGGTGGCAGCAGCGACGACCCGGAGCGGTGGCTCGTGCACCGCGACGGGCGTGACTACGGCCCGTACACGTCGGCGCGCGTCCGCGAGATGCTGCTCGCCGACGAGATCGACGAGCACACGCCGATCCACGACTCGTTCAACGGTGAGATCCTGCCGCTGGTCGACGTCCCGACGTTCACCGACGACGTGCTCGAGTATCTGCCGGTGCGGGCGAAGAAGCGCATCGCCGCCGAAGAGCGTCGCGAGAAGGTCGTCGGTGAGGTGAAGCGCACCGGTCGCACGACGCTGGTGCTCTCGACGTTCGCGGTCATCGTGGTCGCCGTGCTCGGCTACCTCGCCCGGCCCCAGTTCGAGCCCGTGCTCTTCGACGTGGCCTTTGTGCCGGTCGCGTGGAGCGTCGAGCCCCCGCAGCCCGACTACCAGGGCATCGAGGCCGACAACGACCTGCTCGCCGCGCTCTTCGACCCGTCCGAGCCCGTGCCCGAGCCGCCCCCTGCGGCGACCGGCGGCGGCGGTTCGTCGTCGGGCGCGTCCGGGTCGGCGGGCGGCGGCGAGGACGACGACATCATCACCGAGCACATCGACGAGTACGTGCTGCGGCTCGACTCCAGCGAGCCGTCGTTCCGGCTCACGTCGGCGCAGATCAACGAGACCGTGCGGCAGAACCTCGGGCGGGTGCGCCCCTGCTTCGACGCCGAGCTGCGCGAGAACCCGCGCTTCG
>Ga0070729_10004199_pt1 | contig 15915 bp, 9 predicted proteins | sample tdDd472_FD_66725 | JGI IMG/M metagenome (GOLD analysis project Ga0070729, IMG submission 66725) | Marine sediment microbial communities from the Atlantic coast under amendment with organic carbon and nitrate - tdDd47.2 | ecosystem: Environmental > Aquatic > Marine > Coastal > Sediment | place... | reverse complement strand
TCAGATGTCTGCGGACAAATTGTACCTAATAAATTCCTTTTTATATAGCACCGGTATTTCATAGAAATATCGGTTTTTTTATAGTCCAAAAACAGCCTTTTTCTCACAAAAAGTAAAAAAGTACTGAATTTGGAAATAGGGATGCAACCCTTATTGATCAGGTGCGTATAAAATTTTAACAAATAAGACAATTAATTAAATAGAGAAAAAACATAAAGTGTTCGTTATTAATACTTTACAAGACAACCCTAACCACTCCCTCTGTATATTGTACCGCTCCCTACAAAACAAGACCGCTACAAATATGGAGAAGTCTTTTGGTACCTTTTTATGTATATTGTGCGTACAAAGGAATGAACACTTCAACTTTGTCCTATGAACAGAAAATATAGCCAGGCGATAGCAGAATGGGTAGCGGCCTACGAAGCTACCGCCCAGTCAGGTTTTAATCAGTTTTTTGATCCACAAGTTTATCATGAGTTAATCGCTTACTATGAAGAGGATGAACAGCTAGACCGAGCGATTGAGGTGGTGGATCAAGCCATTGCACATCATCAATTTTCCGCAGAGTTTTATATTCGAAAGGCACATCTTTTATTAGAAACGCAACAAGAAGTATTAACCCTAGAGGCGTTGAATATAGCGCGTATTTACGCGCCAAATTCTTTAGAAATAACAATCCTAGAAGCTGAAGCGCTTACCTATATGGACCGCATTCAAGAGGCCATGGAGCTACTTGAAAGCGCCAAGTTTGACTTGAGTAGAAGCAGAGGTGAAATGAGTGAAATATTGTTGGCTGAATCATTGATTTACCAGCATAAGGAGGAATATGAATTGATGTACTATATTTTAGAATCTGCCCTCAAAGAAAACCCAAAAAATAAAGAAGCGCTAGATCGTGTTTGGTTGGCTGTCGAGTTATCCAAGCAGTATGAGAATAGCATCTTATTACATGAATGGGTGATCAATGAAGATCCTTACTCCTCTTTGGCTTGGTATAATTTGGGGCACACCAATTCCTATCTAGGTAATTATGAAGATGCTATTGAGGCTTATGAATATGCCTTTATCATCGACAATAAGTTTGAGTATGCTTATCGTGATTTTGCTGATTTATGCTTTGAGTTGAAGCAGTATCAGAAAGCCCTAGATGGTTATCTGGAGATGGTGGAACACTTCGAAGCTGAAAGCGAAACATTATTAAGAATAGGACAGTGTTATAAGGAGCTGGGCAATATCGATGAGGCTTGGGCTTATTTTCTCAAAGCCCTCCAGCAAGATACCTTAAATGACGAAGTTTATTTTCATCTTGGGACTTGCTATGCTGCCCAAAACAGGCATAAAGAAGCAGCTAAAGCCTTCCAAAAGGCGATTAATATAGAGGATTTACAAGAAGATTATTACCTCGCTTTGGGGCAAACCTATTTTCACTTGAAGAGGTATGAGGAAGTGAGTCCACAATTCAAAAAGGCTATTGCGCTAGCTCCAGAACAAACGCACTGTTGGCTTCAGTTTGCGCATTATCTCTTGAAAATGAATAGAGGGGAAGAAGCTTTGGCCTTGATGGAAGAAGCGGTGGAGCAATCTTTTGACACCGCTTTGGTATTTGGCCAGATTGCTTGTCTTTTCTTTTTAGGTCGGCAAGAGGAGGCTAGTTATCGGCTTGGAGATGCCTTACTAGAAGATGATGTCTTTCATAAAGCGCTTTTCCAGGTTTATCCCGAATTAATCGAAGATGAGCGCATCCAATCTCTAATTGCTGTTTATTTGAATTAGAAAAAGCCTACTGATTGACTACTAATGATAGGAGTCAAAAAGGGATTATATAGGTTCATCCCGAAGCAACCGGTAGTAGCTTCATTGCTATTACTTTTTGTTGGGCAATGCGCAAGCTGCAGCACCAATAATTCCTGCTATGTTTTTCATAATTGAAGGCCGGACTTTAGCTGCAACATGTAGACAATGTTCATATTTTGCAAAGTGCTTACTCGCTCCGCCTCCTAGTATGACTAAATCTGGCGATAATAGACGATCAATATGCTGTAGGTACACATTGAATCGAGTGCCCCATTCTTCCCAGGACAATCCTTCTCTCTTGCGAGCCGAGTCAGCAGCAAACTTCTCCGCAATCTCCTCTTGCCCTTTCAAATAAACGTGCCCTAATTCTGTATTTGGAATCAGTTTGCCCCCCATAAATAAGGCTGATCCTATGCCAGACCCTATCGTCAAGAATAACACCACATCTTTTCGCTCTTTACCTAATCCAAAGTACGAAGAGGCCAAACCGGCCGCATCAGCGTCATTCACAACCGTCACTTTACATCCGCTCGCTTCACTAAAGAGAGTGGCGGCATCCGTTTTGATCCACTTCTTATCAATATTGGCAGCACTATGCGCTACTCCCTTCTTAATAATAGCTGGGAAGCCACAGCCTATTCGTCCTTTATAGCCAAAATGTTCTACCACTGCAGCAAAGGTCTTAGCCATTGCTTTGGGGGTAGCGGGCTGTGGGGTGGTCAAGCGAAATCGTTCGGAGACTAATTCCCCTTTGGATACATCGACTAGCCCACCTTTAATTCCTGATCCTCCTACGTCGATGCCTAATAGCAAATTTTTAGCCATTGTTTATATGTTGTTGGATATCCTAGTTCTTTAGTAATATGCGATGATAATAGTCCCTAATTAATCAAATGGATGACCATCCAGATATCTTCTCGGGGTCTATCCCCAGGGTTCTTTTTCACCTTAGCGATCTGGTCAATCACCTCTAGTCCTTCCAGTACTTGACCGAAGACCGTGTAATTTCCATCCAGTGGAGGATAACCACCGATGGTCTTATAAGCTTCTCTTTGAGCGGGCGAATATCGCTTACCTGATTGCATTTGTAACTGGTCCAATTCGCGATCGGTAAAAGTCCGTCCGTGTACAATATAGAATTGCGAACCCGAAGATTTTTTTTGCGGATTGACCCGATCCGGTTGTCGTGCCGCTGCCAGACGTCCCTTCAAATGAATCAGGGTATCCGATATCTCAGCGGGTATGGTATAGCCGGGGCCACCAGTACCTATTCTCGCACCTGGCTTGGCATTCCGAGAATTCGGGTCTCCACCCTGTACCATAAACCCATCGATCACACGATGGAAGAGTAGGCTATCATAAAAACCTTCCTGGACTAATTTTTGGAAATTCTCCTGATGCTTGGGTGTTTCATCAAACAGACGAATGAGCATATTTCCAAAAGGAGTTTCTACCTCAATAAGACATTCGGTCGGGGCTTCGATGATTAAGCGCTCTTCCTTGTGTCTCCCTTTCTTTTTTCCTTCTTTCATCGCTTTCAGACTCACCAAATAATTGCCAGAAGAACGATACCGATGTACTGGCGAAGAATCAGAAGAGGTAGTTCCATCTCCGAAGTCCCAGTAAAAAGAGTCTGCTTTTTCCGACATATTTTCAAAAGAAATCTTGGTCGGCGCGGTTTTTTCACCTTGTATCGCAAAATTCGCTATCGGTCTGGCACAAGAACCTAGGAGAAAAAGTCCTCCTATGGACAGTCCCAAAGCTATACTTTTCAAATCCATCATTAAGCTCCGTTTACAATATTTTAATGGTCATTTTCACATCTTCCACCGGACGATTAGAATCATCTACTGGAACGGCTGCTACCTTATCAATTACATCAAGGCCTTCTACTACCTCCCCAAATACGGTATAGAGGTTATCGAGGAAAGGTGTCCCCCCAATCTCTCTATACAATTGTCTTTGAGGCTCAGAGTATTTGATATTTTGCCTTTTTTCCATTTCATCCAGCGCTTGGTCAGTCATGGGTTGTCCTTGTACCACATAAAACTGAGAACCTGATGAACGTTTTTGAGGAGAATTGGGCGGTTGAGCAGCGGCCAAAGCCCCTTTCAAGTGCGGTGCGCCAATTTCTTGGTCTACCATATAACCAGGACCTCCCATCCCTAATCTTTGACCAGGGTTAGCATTCTTCGAATCAGGATCACCGCCTTGAATCATAAAACCATTCATCACCCGGTGAAATAATAGGCCATCATAAAAGCCTTCGTTCACCAACTTGATAAAGTTATCTCTGTGCTTGGGTGTAGTATTATACAACATTACCTTCATGGTGCCGTAATCGGTGACAATCTCGGCATAGGTATGATCATCTTGGGTACAACTACCGATCAAAACACTTAGTGCAAGAAAAAATAGAATCCGTTTCATAATTTTATCGTTAGGTTCAGCTTGTAATCAAAGCGGCTAGTAAAAAGGTAGCAATATTGAAAATGGCTCAGTATTATTCCTCCTCATCTAAAGCTCCATTTTCTTCCTGCCATTCTTTGAAATAACGAATAACATTGATTTTTAAAAGCCGCTCCTGGTTTTCCATACCTTGAGATGTTACAGGTCTCAATAATTCCCAATGTGGCCATCCGTCTGCGTCTCGTCCTTTGAAGGCATAATAGCCTTGGTAACTCAGTAGTCGACAGACGGCAATATGCATTAAATCTTGTTTTTCCTCTTTGGTAAATTCGGCTTGCCAGCGACCTAATTCCTGGATTCCAATCGTAAAAAGTACTGCATTAAGATCAGGCAATTGATCGCGTCCAAATCTTTTTTTGATAAAATGCCGAATCTTCAGCCATTCAAAATCTAATTCCCATTCTTCCATCCCCTATTCTAATTATACGCTTGTTTGCAAAGTTAAAATTTATTCCTTAATACAAATTTTGGCAGATATGTACGGCCGTCACTTCTACCCTTTTGTCCTATTCCTCTCTGATCATAGCTGGCACTCGTCGAGCTCGTAAGGCCGGGGGCAAGCTGGCTAATAGACCGATCGATAAGACCGTAATGGCCACTACCCAAAAGTCGGACAAGCGAATGCTAATGGGGTAGGCTTCGATCGACATATTCCCAGGAATAGTTACGATTCCTACCGTTTTTTGCAGTCCGTAAATGGCCATAGCTAAGAGAATTCCACTCACGACGCCTAGCAGACTCAAAAGCATACCTTGGTATAAAAAGACCCGCAAAACACTTTGATCTTGCATGCCCATTGATTTCAATATGGCAATATCCTTTCTTTTTTCCAGCACAATCATCCACAAGGCACCAATGAGATTGAAGGCGATCAATAACATCATCAGGCCCACAATGGCATAACTCAGCCATTTTTCCACTTTCATCAACTTGAAGAAGCTCTCCTCCTGCTCGTAGCGATTCTGGACCAAAAATTCTTCCCCCAAAGCATCCTGTATTTGGTTGATAATTTTTCGTTCATCAAAACCGGGATATATCTTCACTTCCAATGCACTCACTTTGTCTCTAAGTCCCAAGAGTCTTTGCACAAAAGGAAGATTAGTCAGGACATATTTCTTTTCAAAATCCTGCTGAACCAAGAAAACGCCTCCAGGGTATAACAATTGAGATACAAAAGGTTTATCAAACAAACCCGGATTGCGTTTAGGCATATGTACGGTAATCGTAGAAAACAGATCATCCAAATTGATACTCAAGGAGTTTCGCATACTAAAACCGATGACCGCCAAGTCCTGCGGGTCATTCCGCGTCTTAAACTCTCCCTCCCGCATCGTAGAGTCAATATTAATCACATAACCGTAGTTATCTTCTACTCCCTTAATGGTTCCAAAGCTTTGACCGTCCTTATACTCAAAAAAAGCCACTTCTTCAAGGGTCTGCGCAATTTGCTCTACCCCCTTGATCTCGTATACTTGCTTGAGTAAGCTATCACTTACGGTAAAGGTTTTACCTGTGGCAGGACTAATCTTGACGTCGGGGTCGAAATTACTATACATGCCGACCAATAAATCTTCAAATCCATTAAATACGGATAGCACTAGGATTAGCGCTGCGCTACCTACTGATAGACCGAAAACTGCAATGCCGGTAATAATATTGATGGCATTTGTCGACTTCTTAGCGAAAAGGTATCTGCGCGCAATCTTTAGTGGTAAATTCATTGTGGGGCAAAAATAAAAAACTTCGCAAGGAAGTTGTTTAAAAATGATGGAATGGCTGCAATTTAGTAAAGAAAGTGATCACTTAGCTGTACAATACAGCCTATCTCTAAAGCTGAAAAATTATTTCCAAATGTAGTTGTTTGTCCGCTCAGTACTATAACTTTGTAATTCTCTACTATCTTGCTCGTTGAGTGAAATAAATTTCCCGAAGAAAACTTATTATTAGTTCATAATGATTGAAGCCTATATATTCGACGCGCTAAGGACTCCACGAGGAAAAGGGAAAAGTACGGGTGCGCTGTACGAGGTAAAACCTATCGATCTGCTTTCCACCACCTTACATGCTTTAGAGAATCGGAACCAATTAGATACAGGCCAAATTGACGATGTGTTAATTGGTTGCGTAACGCCTATTGATGATCAAGGTTATAATATAGCCAAAGCAGCTTTGTTGCATGCAGGTTGGGCTGAAAGTGTCGGAGGAATGCAGCTGAATCGGTATTGTGCCTCGGGTTTGGAAGCCGTAAATTTGGCCGCTACGAAGGTTAGGGCGGGCTGGGCATCACTGATTGTGGCGGGCGGGATAGAGAGCATGAGCCGGGTTCCAATTGGTTCGGATGGCGGTGCGCTCTTGTACGACCCGGAATTGATCAATCGCGTCAACTTCGTCCCACAGGGTATCGCCGCTGATTTGATCGCTACGATTGAAGGTTTCGATCGAGAAGCGTTGGATCAATACGCATGGACTTCGCATCAAAGGGCTGAGGCTGCTTGGAAGCAGGGCTATTTTGATCCTGCTATTATACCCATTTATGATCGCAACGGCCTCCCTTTACTGGAAAAGGATGAGCATTTGCGACCAGATAGTAGCTTAGAAATTTTGGCTTCGCTGAGCCCTTCGTTTGATAAAATGGGAAAGTTGGGTTTTGATGAACTAGCTCAACAGTCATTCCCTATGGTGAGTCAGGTAGAGCATGTTCATACGCCCGGTAATAGCTGTGGAATTGTAGATGGCGCCGCATTGGTACTCTTGGGTTGCCAAGAAAAAGGTAAGGCCTTGGGTCTGAAAGCAAGGGCCCGAGTTGTTGCAGCGGCTACCATCAGTGTTAACCCTACAATCATGCTCACGGGTGCTACCCCTGCTTCGCAAAAAGCACTAAAGTTGGCGGGCATGAAAAAGGAAGATATCGACCTTTGGGAATGCAATGAAGCTTTTGCTGCTGTGGCCCTTAAATTTCAGCAAGATATGGACATTGATCCGTCGATACTCAATGTAAACGGAGGGGCGATAGCACTAGGACACCCGCTGGGGGCTACGGGTGCGATGCTACTAGGAACATTATTAGATGAATTGGAACGGCGAGATTTGGCGACCGGAATGATTACCTTAGCTGTGGGAGGAGGAATGGGAGTCGCTACGATTATTGAAAGAGTATAAGCTGAGTAATGATAAAATATAAAAAGGATACTGATAATATCGTGACATTGATTCTAGACATGAGTGATAGAAGTGATAATGTCATCAATCATGAGATTGGCCAAGCTTTTTTACCGGTCTTGGCTCATTTACAGGCCGAAAAAAAGAAGGGACAACTTAAAGGTATCATTTTAACTTCTGCCAAAAAGAGCTTCCTGGCTGGGGGTGATCTCGGTTACCTTTATCAAGCGCAGGACGCCCAGGAGGTCTTTGATTTTGCCGAAAGCCTAAAGCAATTTCTACGTGACCTGGAGCGGCCAGGAGTACCCGTTGTAGCGGCCATAAATGGCGATGCCCTGGGGGCAGGATTTGAGCTGGCATTAGGTTGTCATCATAGAATCGTCGTTGACAATCCAACTATTAAGGTTGGACTTCCGGAAGTAAAACTCGGATTGATCCCGGGTGGTGGTGGTATCATTCGTTTGATGTGGCTCCTAGGTATAGAAAGAGCTTATACCATCCTCACGGGTGGACTGCGTTACGCTCCCAAAGATGCGCTACGAGTGGGTATCATAGATGAACTAGCCGCCGACACCAAGGAAATGATGGAAAAAGCCAGGCATTTCTTGCGGCATACCAAAGAAGGCCGTCGCCCCTGGGACCAAGAAGACGGTAAAATTCCAGGGGGCACATCCAAGGATCAGCAGATGGCTACGAAAATCCGGTTTATGGCGACTGGGCTAGCCAAAGAGACCTATAATAATTATCCCGCACAACAAGCTATCCTCAATATTTTGTCAGAAGGCTCCAAAGTGGATTTTGATACAGCTTGCAGAATAGGTACTCGCTACTATACCCAGCTGGTTTTGAGTCCCTCTTGTAAGAATATGATCAAGGCGTTCTGGTTTGATTATATAGCTATTAAGGAGGGTGAAAATCGGCCAAAAGGTTTTGGCCGATTCAGGCCTAAAAAAGTGGGAATTATTGGTGCTGGGCAAATGGGTTCTGGTATTGCTTATGCCTGTCTACTCAATGGTCTAGAAGTGGTCATTAAAGATGTATCGCGTTTGATTGCCGAACGAGGTCGGATGTATGCCAAGCAAAAAATTGAAAAAGGCTTAGCTGAAAATAGGATGGATCAGGCTGAAGCCAACAATATGTTATCCAGGATTACCACCACTGAGGATCCCAGTCAGTTTGAATCTTGTGATTTAGTCATAGAAGCCGTTTTTGAAAACGCACAAGTCAAACAAAAGGTCACCAAAGAAGCCGAAGCCTATATGGATGACTATTCTGTGCTGGCATCCAACACCATTTCGATTCCCATCACAGAATTGGCACAAAATTCTTTGCGCCCGGCGCATTATGTCGGCTTACATTTTTTCCATCCAGCCGACCAAGTGCCATTGGTCGAAATTGTAAAAGGGGCCAAGACCAGCGATGAGACTATCGCTCGGGCTTTTGATTTCGTAAATGCCATCAAAAAAATCCCGATTGTAGTAAAAGATGATTGGGGCTTTTATGCGGCTCGCGTACAAAATACTTTTATCCTAGAAGGGATTACGCTATTACAAGAAGGATGCCCTCCTTCCTTGATTGAGAATTTGAGTTTACAGGCCGGCATGCCCAAAGGAGCCTTGGCTTTGGCTGATGATGTCGGACTTGAAATGGTGCTTAAGTATGAACAACAAGCAGCTGCCCATTACGGTAATAAATATATTCAGCATCCAGCCGTGGCCGTCCTAAAAAACATGATTGAAGAACTACAGCGGACGGGCAAATTCAAGCGAGCGGGTTTCTATCATTATGAGGAAGAAAAGCATCGGATTTGGGAAGAGCTAGCCATACATTACCCGCTGGCAAAAACTGGATTTGATCGAGTGGAGGTAATTGAACGCTTTTTGTTTGCCCAAGTGATTGAAGCCATCTGGTGTATGCAAGAAAAGGTGATTCGCTCTATCCCTGCCGCCAACCTTGGCAGTATTTTCGGATGGGGATTCCCTGCTTTTAAAGGGGGGGTGATACAATATATCAATGATTACGGCATCCAAGCTTTTATTGATAAATGCAAACAATACGAAAAATCTTACGGCCAGCGCTTTTCCGTTCCTAAGCGTATTGAGCGTATTATTAGGCAAGAAGAGAATTAAGAACTTGAACTAAATCGTATTCTCTTCTCGTTTCCCTCTTGATGATTCTCCCCTCTCCTTAATAGTCCATATTTAAGACTGAAATAAGATATATTAATCAATGTAAGGTTCTCACGTATATTAAAAAAAACACTATATTACGGTTTCATAAGAACGAACTATAAAAAACTTAAGATTAGTATGAAAAAACCTTTACTATTGATTGCCCTTGCAATCAGTTGTTTTCAGTTTGCTTTTTCTCAATCTGCCTCGCGTATTCCAGCAGATTTGGTGAAAGATGCCAAGCGAACCGCACTCCCCTTTCAAAAAACTACCATTTTTAGCCTAGACAGTAAAACAAGCCGAACCGCAGCGCAAATTGATGCAGCTGTTGAGGCCTATAATTTAGTTGATGTTGACTTATCTCAACTTCAGCGCCTAGGCAAAGAAGCACCAAGAACTATCAGTTTGGAAATCCCGGTTAATTTCGTGGATAAATTCGAACTCGAATTGGTCAAAGTCAACCTTTTCACACCAGACTTTCAAGTTATTGAAGCGTCAGATCGATCAGCCAAGAAGGTTAATACTGGTGTTCATTACCGAGGTATTATTAATGGCATGGAAAACTCCATTGCTGCTATCAGTATTTTTGATGGTGAAGTAATGGGATTAGTAAGTTCTTCATTTGGAAACATTGTAATTGGAAGGTTACAGGCTGAAAAACAAGACACTAAGCACATCATTTACAAAGATGATACTGTCTTGCAAGAATTAGGTTTTGAATGCCAGACAGAAGATGACGGCGTAGGTTATACCAATAAAGAGCTAACCTACCAAGGAAGCAACGCCAAAGCTGTTGGCGATTGTATTCGATATTACATGGAAGTAGATCATGATATCTACCTGGATAAGGGTAGTACTGAGGATGCTACAGCTTATGTAGCAGGAATTATGAATGAAGTCGCTACCATTTATGCTAATGAGGGACTTCAAACTGTCGTTTCAGAAGTATTTGTATGGAACGTCCCAAGTCCTTATTCTAGTGGTAGCAGTGGTGGGATGTTAGACCAATTCCAGGCTAACACTTCAGCTATCAATGGTGATTTAGGTCAGTTACTTTCCTATCAGGCTAGTGGTGGTGTCGCTGCTGGGTTTTCAGGTATTTGTAATGATGAAATAGATAATAGTTTAAGTTTTAGTAGCATTAATAGTTCATTTGCTACTGTACCGACCTATTCCTACACAGTTATGGTTGTTGCGCATGAATTTGGCCACCTTTGGGGGTCAAGGCATACCCATGCTTGCGTCTGGAATGGTAACAGCACTGCAATTGATGGTTGCTCTGGAAATACAGAAGGTGATTGCGACCTACCTGGTTTTCCAGCAGAAGGAGGTACTATTATGTCCTACTGCCATCTACAAGCTGTTGGTATCAATTTTACACGTGGTTTCGGACCACAACCTGGAAATGTCATTCGAAATTCGGTCGCTAATGCTAGCTGTACCGTTTCTTGCGGTCCATCATCCTGTGATGACGGGTTCTTGAACGGGCAAGAAACGGGCATCGACTGTGGTGGACCCGATTGTATCGCCTGTCCTACTTGTGATGATGGTATTCAAAATGGTGAAGAGACAGGTGTGGATTGTGGCGGACCCGATTGTATAGTTTGCCCGACCTGTAATGATGGCATCAAAAACGGAGATGAAGAAGGAATAGACTGCGGAGGATCCGATTGTATCTCCTGCAATGGTTGCTTTGATCAACTAGATTACAATGATTTCAATACTGATATGGGTATTTGGATCGATGGTGGTTCGGATTGTAGACGAGGCGATGCTCAATACGCCGTAGGTGGTGTAGGGGCTGCTGTAAGATTACGAGACAATTCCTCCTCTTCAATAATGACTACTACCAATCTAAACTTAGCAGGGTTTACGAGAGTGGCCATCAAATTCTCGTACATCACTGCCAGTATGGACTCGCCTAATCATGATTTCTGGCTCCAAATATCTACAGATGGAGGTAGCACCTTTACTACAGTAGAAGAATGGAATTTAGGTGACGAATTTGAAAATGATATCCGATATTTCGAAACAGTAGAAATTAGTGCTGCTTTCTCTGCCAATACACAGATTCGTTTCCGTTGTGATGCAGGTAATGATTCTGATTATGTCTATCTCGATAACGTTAGAATCACAGCTTGTGATGGTGAGCCGGTTGAGCCAACTTGTACCGATGGTATTCAGAATGGGCAAGAAACGGGTGTTGATTGTGGTGGCCCCGATTGTCCGAGTTGCCCAACCGAGCCGACTTGTGATGATGGTATCCAGAATGGGCAAGAGACAGGCGTTGATTGTGGCGGCCCTGATTGCCCGAGCTGTCCTACCGAGCCCACTTGCGATGATGGCATTCAGAATGGACAAGAGACAGGTGTTGACTGCGGTGGCCCCGATTGTCCGAGTTGCCCAACCGAGCCGACTTGTGATGATGGCATTCAAAATGGTCAAGAAACAGGCGTAGACTGCGGGGGGCCAGATTGCCCTGCTTGTCCTGTAGAGCCGACTTGTAGCGATGGCATTCAAAATGGCAATGAAACAGGCATTGATTGTGGTGGCCCCGATTGTGTGCCTTGTTCTACTGAATGTACCGTACAGGAGGTAGATTTCAATGACTTCAATACCGGATGGGGCATTTGGAATGATGGTGGTTCGGATTGTACCAGAAGTTCTTCGGATGCGCAATATTCCGTAGGTGGCGTTGGAGCCCCTGTTCGTTTGAGAGATAATTCTTCTTCTTCTCATATGACCACGGATAACCTAGCCTTATTGACCTATCAAGAATTGACGGTCAACTTCAGCTATATTACCGTCAGTATGGATAATGCCAATGAAGATTTCTTCTTAGAAGTTTCTACCGATGGCGGTAGTACTTTCACGGTCGTAGAGGAATGGAACTTAGGCGATGAGTTTGAAAATGATGTGCGGTACTTCGATGCCGTTACCATAGCCGGACCTTTCTCCAATAGTACTCAATTGCGATTCCGTTGTGATGCGAGTACCAATTCCGATTTGGTTTATATCGATGATGTAAGAATCACCGGTTGTAATAGTGGCGGCTCCGAGCCAACTTGTACCGATGGGATTCAGAATGGGCAAGAGACAGGGGTGGACTGTGGTGGTCCGGATTGTCCAACTTGTCCCACAGAGCCAACTTGTACCGATGGCATCCAAAATGGTCAAGAAACAGGCGTTGACTGCGGGGGACCCGATTGTCCTTCTTGCCCGACGGAACCGACTTGTACCGATGGCATTCAGAATGGTCAGGAAACAGGCGTCGATTGCGGGGGGCCGGATTGTCCGACTTGTCCAACGGAACCGACTTGTGATGATGGTATTCAAAATGGTCAAGAGCAAGGCGTCGATTGTGGCGGGCCAGATTGTGCCCCTTGTAGTGGCGAATGTACCACTCAATTGATTGACTTCAACGATTTCAATACCTCCTTTGGCATTTGGAATGATGGTGGCTCGGATTGTACCAGAAGCTCTGCTTATGCACAATACGCTGTAGGGGGAACCGGCAGTGCCGTTCGCTTGAGAGATAATTCTTCGTCTTCTAATATGACGACAGATAACCTCAACCTATCCGCTTACCAGGATTTGACGGTTGATTTCTCTTACATCACCGTGAGTATGGATAATCCGGATGAGGATTTCTTCCTCGAAATCTCTACCGATGGCGGAAACACTTTCACCATCGTCGAAGAGTGGAATTTGGGGGATGAGTTTGAAAATGAAGTGAGATACTTTGATGCGGTCTCTATTCCAGGGCCATTCTCCGCCAATACCCAATTGAGATTCCGTTGTGATGCCAGTACCAACTCTGATGAAGTATATCTCGATGATATTTCCATTAGCGGATGCCAAAATACTGCTCGTATTGGTAGTAGCTATCCAGCTACAGATCTTGGAGGAAATAAAGGACTAGATGCTGACAAAGCAAGCGCTTTATCTAGCTTTACGCTCTTCCCTAATCCAACACATGGTCAACTTACACTGAACTTTAATTTACGCCAAACAACTCAGGTTCAGGTTCTGATCACAGATACAGCAGGAAGGCTCATTAGTCAAGAGGAAATGACCTTAGCGCAAGGTCAGCAACAAAGAGAAGTAGATGCCCGACGCTATATGCCAGGTATTTATTTTGTGCATCTCGTGACTAAGGATGAACGAGTAGCCAAGAAATTTGTAGTGATAAAATAGGAACTATTTTAGATCTATGATGAAGACCAGTCTAGTGCAAAGGGTGCTAGACTGGTCTTATTTTTAGTCCTTTTTTCCCCTTTCAGCCGGAAATAAAAAAACAAATCCAATCAATTTCTTTTCTTATATGTTTTTTTTATATTTTTGTAAAACAGTTTTGTCATCTATTCTAGACAAGCGGCAAGGTCTCATCTAAAAAGCGCTACGAATGAAGCAATCAACATAGCGCCTTTATATTTCCCACATCACACAACGTATACCACAAACAAAATCGAAGAATCCACCCCTATTTGGACATGGATAAGCATGGTATTCAAGAAAACGCATTGAACAACACCTAAGCGGAAAGCTGGTAAATTATCGTCCTACAGGCGGATAATCAAGCAGTATTCTGAACATGCATTTTCTAATAAAACCATCCACGCAGTTATGAGATTACTGTTACAATCCGTTATCGTAGCACTATTGTTTATTGTTACCCCTGGTCATGCTCAAAATTTCTATTATGCGCCAGAGGGAAAAACCTTTCTAGCTCTTTCTAAAAATAAAATCGTCCTCAAATTTGCCAAGGGCATATCCTTTGAGCAACAACGCAACTTACTAGCTAAAGAGAGCTTATTATCTCCCATTTCACCGGAGCAAGTCCTACCGGCTCCTAGCCTAACACTAGTTGACTTGCAAGTTCCCCAAGACGAAAAAGCATTGACTGACCTTCTTCAGCGCCTACAAAGGCAGTCTGAAATTCTATTTGCACATCCTTTTCTTGAACATGAAGACGGCACTTTGCATGGCATCACTGACCAGCTTATCGTCAGACTAACTGATCAGAAAGATATACTTCCTATGCAGTTCCTACTGGAACGGTATGGGGCAAAAGTCATAAAATCTAACGAATTTGATCCTTTACAATTTCATATACAAGTAGCTTCGTCGAATCAGAGAAATGCCCTGGCAATAGCAAATGATCTATTTGAAACGGGCTTGTTTGCATTTTCTGAACCTGATTTTCTACGACTGATGAAACGAATGAATACGAGCGATGCTTTTGTGAACCAGCAATGGGCGCTAAAGAATGATGGGGTTAATACCGATCAATATGGAGGTGTTGTCGATGCAGATATGAAGGTATTTGATGCCTGGGGATCCACCTCCGGCTCTTCAGGAATCAAGATTGCCATCCTTGATGAAGGAGTTGACCTAGGGCATCCCGATTTACAAGCCAATCTATTAGGTGGATATGATGCTACCGGCCAAGGTAGTGCAGGTGCTCCTAGTGGTGATGACGCCCACGGAACAGCTTGTGCCGGAATTGCTGCAGGTGTGGGAAACAATGGAATCGGAATATCTGGCGTGGCCTATGGTTGTAAAATCATTCCCGTTAGAATTGCCTATAGTTCAGGTAGTAACTGGGTAACGTCCAACAGTTGGATCGGTAATGCTATCAATTGGGCCTGGCAAACGGGTAATGCAGATGTTTTAAGTAATTCCTGGGGAGGAGGTAGTTCTTCCTCCACTATAAATAATGCGATCACTAATGCCGTCAATGATGGCCGCGGAGGGCTCGGCTCTCCTGTATTATTCGCGGCGGGCAATGACAATGGGGCCAATAGCTATCCTGCTACTTTTGAACCTACCATTTCAGTGATTGCCATGAGTATGTGTAATGAACGTAAATCTCCTACCTCCTGTGATGGTGAAAACTGGTGGGGATCGAACTACGGAACGGGGGCAGATGTAGCTGCTCCAGGTGTAAAAATTTATGCTACTGATATATCTGGTGCTGCTGGATATAATAGCGGCGATTATCTATCCAATTTTAATGGAACTTCCTCTGCTTGTCCCAATGCAGCTGGTGTAATGGCCTTAATTTTATCTGCCAACTCCAATCTAACCGAAGCTCAAGCAAGAGCTACCCTGGAAGGTTCTTGTGACAAAGTTGGGGGCTATACTTATATAGAAAATGTCATTGGCCAATCTGCTGGCAGCTGGTCTCAAGAGTTAGGATATGGGCGAGTCAACGCGGCACGGGCTATTGCCGCGCTAGGCTGCAGTGAGTGCCTACTCTGTACAGATGGTGTGCAGAATGGTCAAGAAACGGGGGTGGACTGCGGAGGTCCACTTT
>Ga0070729_10004193_pt1 | contig 15932 bp, 10 predicted proteins | sample tdDd472_FD_66725 | JGI IMG/M metagenome (GOLD analysis project Ga0070729, IMG submission 66725) | Marine sediment microbial communities from the Atlantic coast under amendment with organic carbon and nitrate - tdDd47.2 | ecosystem: Environmental > Aquatic > Marine > Coastal > Sediment | place... | reverse complement strand
AATTGACCAGCGCACATTTCCATGTCATCCACATCGCCAGCGCACGGACTTCATCGGGGGTTACGGCTAAACTATATCGCAATCCACCTTTGGATGGACCGAGTGCCGTACTATGATGTACGCGATAACCTGTAAACATTTCTATTGTGCCATCATCGCGCCGGACAGGAAAATTCACACTGAATTCCCGACGAGGATAACGCATATATTCAATCAGATCTTCTCGTATGTTAACGAATTGTGATGCACGATCGTATTGCGCCAATGCTGTTTGATACGGTCCAAAATGTTCATCAATTTGTGGATTGAATGCCACCACCATCGGGTTGCTCCTTACAATTAATCACAAGTGTCTCTATTCGCTTACAGTATATTGCAAATTTTTATTTAAGAAAGTGGAGATTGTACAGATTGTATATTTTTTATAGGTTTTATATGTGCATGTTGCATAGTTAAACCTTAAATGAGCTGTGATTGATGGCTTTTTAGTGGATTTGATGAAAAATATTAATACAAAACAGCTAGACTGACTATCTAACTGTTTTGTAGGGGTGTTCTAAGTTTTGGTAGTTGGTGTGGTATATTATGAGTGCCGATTTATATCAATTCAGGCAGGGTGAGGTAAGGCTTCAGATATTGTCCCGTATAGCTGTGTTCCACTGCTGCCACCTCTTCTGGCGTGCCTTCTGCTATAACTTCACCACCGCCCGCACCACCTTCTGGACCCAAATCAATGATATGATCAGCAACTTTAATAATGTCAAGATTGTGCTCTATCACGACAATTGTGTTACCTTGATCGGCAAGTTCATGTAATACGTTTATTAATTTTGAGACATCAACCGCATGTAAACCTGTGGAAGGTTCGTCTAATATATACAAGGTCTGACCAGTTGCACGTTTGGACAACTCTCTGCTGAGTTTGATACGTTGCGCTTCACCACCACTTAAGGTTGTGGCAGGTTGACCAATGCGAATGTAACTCAAGCCAACAGCGTTTAATGTTTCGAGTTTGCGTCGTATTTTGGGGATATTCTCGAAGAACTCCATGCCTTCACTCACCGTCATATTCAGGACATCGGAAATGGATTTGCCTTTGAAGTGGACTTGAAGTGTTTCACGGTTATAACGTGTGCCTTTACAGACTTCGCACTGAACATAGACATCTGGTAAAAACTGCATTTCAATCTTAATTAGCCCTTGCCCTTCGCAGTTTTCGCAACGTCCACCTTTGACATTAAAGCTGAAACGTCCTGTTTTATAACCACGGATTTTACTTTCCGATAGTTCAGCAAATAAACTCCGAATGTCATCGAACATTTTGGTGTATGTACCGGGGTTACTGCGGGGTGTCCGTCCGATGGGGCTTTGGTCGATGTTGATGATTTTATCAAGTTTGTCCATGCCCTCGATGCTATCATGTTCACCCGCGCGCTCTCGGCTACCATTAATCAATTGTGCCATTCGTTTATAGAGAGTTTCGACCACAAATGTTGATTTTCCACTGCCGCTAACCCCTGTTACGCACGTCATCTTACCAATTGGAATATGAACATCAATATTCTTTAAGTTATTTTCTCGTGCCCCCTTAATCGTCAGCAAGTCACCTGTTCCTTGACGGCGGAGTTCAGGTAATTCAATGCGGAATCGTCCTGATAAATACGCGCCTGTCAAACTTCCTTCAACTTGTTGAACTTGTTCCGGTGTGCCTGCCGCAATGACATAACCACCATGTTCACCTGCACCGGGACCGAGGTCAATTAACCAATCAGATGAGCGCATAGTGTCTTCATCATGCTCGACAACCAAGACTGTGTTCCCTAAGTCGCGTAAGCCTGTCAGTGTTTTGATCAAGCGTCCATTATCGCGCTGATGTAAACCGATGGATGGTTCATCTAATACATATAGGACACCAGTTAATTGGCTACCAACTTGTGTGGCCAGTCGGATACGTTGTGCCTCACCACCACTTAAGGTTGCCGCTGTTCGTGATAGCGATAGATAATCGAGTCCGACATTGTTTAAAAAGCCAACCCGTGATTCGAGTTCACGCAGGATTTGATGCGCGATTTGTTGTTCACGGTCTGTCAAGATACCATCTTCACCACGCAATGAATCGACCCATCTCTGGAGTTCGTTAATCGGTTGGGTAGTAATATCATGGATGGTTTTATCATAAATTGTAACGGCAAGGGCTTCTGGACGGAGACGTTTTCCGCCACAAGTACGGCACGACTTCTCTTGCATATACTCTTGGATACGCCCACGAATAAAGTCGGAATCGGTCTGCTCGAAACGACGTTGCAAATTCGGAATCACACCTTCATATCGAGTGGTATAAGTACGTTCATTACCATTGCTGTTGACGTAATCTACCTCAATCTTTTTACCTTTTACACCATATAAGATAATCTGTTGTTGTTTAGCGGTGAGGTCTTTCCATGGTGTATCAAGCGAGAAGTTATGCTGTTTTGCGATGGATTGGAACATATTCCAAGTCCAACTATCTTTACCTTCGATGTTCCAGCCATTAGCATTAATTGCACCACCCGCAATGCTCAAATCCTTATTTGGTATGATCATATCAGGATCAATTTCTAAGCTGAATCCCAATCCCTGACAGGTTGTACATGCACCACTTGGCGTATTAAAACTGAACAGGCGTGGTTCTGGTTCAGGTACACTACCATGACCGTTGGGGCAAGCAAGATCTTCGCTAAACATGTGATCTGCGGGATTTTCGCTATCGGTTACATCTTGAATAATTGTGATGCCATCGCCAAGTTCAAGCGCAGTTTCGATTGCATCCGTCAAGCGTGTGACAAATGCGTTTGATTCTTCTGAGTCATTGTCTTCAAAGCGGCGAATAATCAGGCGGTCAATGACAATTTCGATATCATGAATCACATAGCGGTCAACTTCGAACTCTTCGTCAAGATCACGCACAACACCATCAACACGAACACGGGCAAACCCTTGTTTACCGATGTCTTCCAAAACTTTGGTGTGATTTCCTTTTTTGCGATGGATAATTGGCGCAAGTATTTGAATACGGGTGCCCTCTGCCATATTGATGACTTGATCAACAATTTGTTGTGCACTTTGGGCAGAAACTGCTTCGCCACAGGTTGGACAATGGGGAATCCCAATCCGCGCATATAATAGCCGTAGATAATCATAAATTTCAGTGACTGTGCCGACAGTTGAGCGTGGGTTATGACTGACACTTTTTTGATCTATCGAAACGGCAGGGCTCAAGCCTTCTATCTGATCAACATCCGGTTTTTCCATCAAACCAAGAAACTGCCGTGCATAGGAACTCAAACTCTCGACGTAACGCCGTTGACCTTCTGCAAATATCGTATCAAACGCTAGTGAAGATTTACCTGACCCCGACAATCCTGTAATCACCACTAATTGATCGCGTGGGATTTCCACATCAATATTTTTGAGATTATGTTCGCGCGCACCTCTTACAATGATTTTATCTTGTAGCATATGTTTATCCGTGATTGACTAATGTTAGGGACATTTGTTCTATTATAGTGATTGAACCGAGTTTAAACAATGCTATACTTACATGAGAATTGTGTGAAATTCCCATTATTTAACTCTATAAAACTGGTAAGGGCATCATGGAGAAAAAGGTTGCATTAGTTGCAGTTGGGTCCAGGGGGGATGTCCAGCCTATGGTAATGCTGGGCTTGGGCTTAAAATCTGCTGGATATGATCCGACTATCATTGCGGGGTCTGATTTTGAGGATTGGATTGGTTCATTTGGCTTAAACTACAAATCCCTTGGGATAAATATGCAAGAGATTATGAACAGTGAAATTGGACTCAATTGGGCAAATACAGGCGGTAATCCATTAGGCTCTTTAAAGTCTATGAAGCAGTTACTCAAGCTATATGGTAGATCGATTCGAGATTCGATATGGGAAGTTGGTCAACATTCGGATGTGATAATTAGTAACTTCTTGACTGATTCGTTGGCGATGATGGTTGCTGAAACCCATGATGTCGTACATATCATGATTATGCTCCAACCCTTAATGCCTACGAAACATGGGAAAAGTCATATGAATCCTGTGATACAGGGTAGTTCTGTTATCAATACAGTTGCTACAAATATAGTCATTGGTGTGCTTTGGAATCAATTGTTTGGTGGTTATGCGAATGGGGTACGACAAGAAGTTGGATTACCTAAACTGTCCTCTTATGAATATATTAAACGCTTCAAACAAACGCCTTGTATCCTAGCCTTTAGCCCCAATGTTGTTATACCTGCTGATGATTGGCATGAGAATACATACCAAACGGGTTATCTTTTTATGGAAGATGAACCTAACTGGCAAGCTCCTGATGACTTACTGGCATTCATCCATGCAGGTGAAGCACCTATCTATCTTGGCTTTGGCAGTATGAGCGCGATTGATCCGCAAGTAACGCTAGATATGATGGTAATGGCGATTGCTGATACAGGACAACGCGCAATAATACATTCGGGATGGGCGGGATTATCTACGGATAGACAATCTGATCACATTTACTTCCTTGATAATGCCCCACATGCTTGGTTGTTCCCAAAAATGAAGGCGATTGTACATCATGGTGGCGCAGGTACGACTGCTACAAGTTTACGGGCAGGAGTCCCAACATTTATCATTCCGCACTTGGGTGATCAGGTGTATTGGGGGCTTCGTATATCTCAATTGGGTGTTGGTCCGAAGGCTGTGCCACGTCCTAAATTGACCCGTACAAAATTGGCTGATGGGATTCGGCAAATGGTCGAAGATACAAACATGCGATCCGCGGCAAATCAGTTAGGACGAGCGATTCGGCAAGAGGATGGGGTACAAAAAACAATTCAAGCCGTGAAGGATATATTGGGAGACTAGAGAGTGAAAAATCTTATGCTTTACCCTCATGTTTCCACAGTATCATGATAAAATGTCGCGTTGATATCATCACATAAACGGAAACTCTATGACCAAACAACCTCCATCATCAAAACAAAGCGTCTGGCATAAATATCGCAATCAAATATTTCTCGGGTTTATTGTCATTTTAGGCATCTATATTGTGTTGTTGCTCTTACTCGATAATCAAGGTCAACTTTCGGATGCCGAAGGGGTATTACAGCGACTCCGTAATTTCCCAGTTGCTTATCTCATACCTGTCATCGTATGTCAGTCTTTTGTGATTTTGTTCCGCTTCATCGAGTGGCATTATTATATCGGGGTTATCGGAGCAAAAGGCAAAATCAGTGTGTTTGATAGCGCGGTGATTCATATTTCTGGCTTCACAATGGTGGTAAGTCCCGGTAAAGCGGCAGAATTGCTTAAAGCTGTATTTTTGAAAGCCAAGACGGGGATTCCCATTGCACGTGGGATGCCTGTTATCATTGCCGAGCGGATTGTCGATGGTATTGCGGTCATCTTGATTATGGCGGTGACATTGATGTTGGCAGGCGACAGTTTATATTTAGGGGATTATGATGCGATTAGCCGCTTGATTATCTTTTCCTCATCAGCGTTGATTGTTGCAGGTTTGATTGTGATACAGATTCAACCACTTGCTCACTTCTTACTGAATTTGGTTCAAAAATTTCCGCTGATTGGACGCTTATACACGCCATTGGTCACGTTTTATGAAAGTAGCAAAGAAATTTTTAAGCTCAAACATGTGATCCCTATGAGTATTGTCGGAGTCGGAGTTTATGGGTCAAGTTCTGTCGGATTTGTGATTATCTTGATGGGCTTAGGCTTTGACTTTTCATGGCAATTATTTCTACAAACGACATTCATCCTTGGTGTGACATCGGCGGTTGCAGCGTTGAGTTTTGTGCCCAATGGAGCAGGGGTTGCGGAGGCATCGAACACGGTTATGCTCACAGGGATTATTGGGGCGGTGAATCCGTTGATGACGATAGCTGTTGCAACTGCGGCGGCAGTTATACAAGGGTTCTTCCACAAGTGGTTTCGGGTATTGGTTGGGTTACTGATTGCAATTGTCTTCCGTAAGCGTCTCTTTGATGACACCTTCGAGCAAGAACTGCTGGCATATGAACAAGAGAAATATGCCGAAACATCTGCTTGAGTTGTGCAGTTTGAACATGATTGACTTATGCAGAGTATTCTACGTTCCTTTTGGGTTTCAGACTCAGTATCATAATATGATATTTGATTCTTTGAGTGATAAATGAGGATTGTATGGCTAAAGCAAAATTTCAATGGGATGATCCCATTTTATTTGATGAGCAACTGACTGATGAAGAACGTATGATACGGGACGCGGCTCGCAATTATTGCCAAGATAAATTGATGCCGCGTATCCTAGATGGCAACCGCCACGAAGTATTTGACCGTGAAATACTTAATGAAATGGGTGAAATTGGTCTATTGGGGAGTACGATTCCCGAAGACTACGGTGGCGCAGAACTGAACTATGTTTGCTATGGGTTGATTGCGCGTGAAGTCGAGCGAGTAGATAGTGGTTACCGTAGTGCAATGAGTGTGCAGAGCTCGTTAGTGATGTATCCGATTCATGCTTATGGCTCAGAAGAACAACGCCAAAAATATCTCCCGAAATTAGCGACAGGTGAATGGGTGGGATGCTTTGGCTTGACCGAGCCGAATCATGGTAGCGACCCCGGTGGCATGGAGACCCGTGCGACAAAAGTAGACGGTGGTTGGACATTACACGGCACAAAGATGTGGATTACCAACTCACCCATTGCAGATGTCTTTATTGTATGGGCGAAAATATTCGGTGACTCTGAAGGCAACGATGGCGACATCCGTGGCTTTATCCTTGATAAGGGCATGAAAGGCTTAACTGCGCCAAAAATCGAAGGCAAATTCAGCTTACGTGCTAGTATCACAGGTGAAATTGTGATGGATGAAGTCTTCGTTCCTGATGAAAACTTGTTACCGAATGTCAGTGGATTAAAAGGACCATTTGGATGCTTAAATCGGGCACGATATGGGATTTCTTGGGGAGCGTTAGGTGCGGCGGAATTCTGCTGGCACGCGGCGCGTCAGTATACGCTTGACCGTGAACAATTTGGCCGTCCATTGGCATCGAATCAATTGATTCAATTTAAATTGGCAAATATGATGACCGATATCACACTTGGTTTGCAGGGGGCGTTGCGTGTCGGACGCTTGATGGATGAGGGTAAATTTACACCAGAGATGATTTCCTTGGTCAAACGGAACTCCTGCGGTAAAGCACTTGATATAGCGCGCATGTCACGCGATATGCACGGCGGAAATGGCATCTCCGATGAATTCCATGTGATTCGCCATGTGATGAATTTGGAAGCGGTCAACACTTATGAAGGTACAAGCGATATTCATGCTTTGATTTTGGGACGTGCTCAAACAGGAATTCAAGCATTTATGTAAGGACGATTTGTTTGATCACATCCAAATAGCATAATAAAAAGGAGAATGATCGATGGCTACAAAAACATTTGAAGTTCCAAACATCGGTTGCAACGGTTGTGTTCAGTCTATCAAGAATGAATTAGGTGATCTTGCAGGTGTGATCCGTGTTGAGGGTGAAGTTGAATCTCGTATGGTGACTGTCGAGTACGATGATCCTGCATCATGGGAAGCAATCACAACTACCTTAGAAGCGATTGATTACGCACCAGCGCAATAATCGGTTAAACTAAACAAAGAGCAGGCTTACAAGGTTTGCTCTTTTTATTTCCAGCGTTGAGTAAGGTCAAAATAATGCAACAAGTTACAATCTATCGCAATCCAGATCGTTATGCTGGCTGGCCCGCCAATTATGGGATGTGGAATTGGGGAAATGAAATTGTATTGGTATTTACTGCTGGCTATAACGGAGTAACTGAAGGTATACATAGCCGCGATAAATCACGTCCTTTTGAGACGATGCAAACCCGAAGCCTTGACGGTGGGAAAACATGGTCGCTTGAGCCTTTCACTGGTCATTCACCTGATAATCGTGGTTTGTCGGCTGATGAACATATGAATGAGGGATTGCGTCTTGGGGATATTCTGGATGCTAATCCACCGCTAGAACCGCAGGGAGACATCAATTTTACGCATCCTGATTTTGCGCTGATGTCTGCGCGAACAGGTCTTAAGACTGGCGCACGATCCTTTTTTTATATAAGTTATGATCGGTGTCGGACTTGGGAAGGACGCTATGATTTGCCGATGTTTGGGCAAACCGCCGTTGCAAATCGAACTGATTATGTCGTGGAAGATATTGACCAATGCTTACTGATGTTGACGGTCAATAAACCGGATGGTGAAGAAGGACGAATATTGGCTGTCCGAACAGCGGATGGTGGCAAAACCTTTTCGCCAGTGTCTTATGTGGCTGAAGATATAGAAGAAACAGATGGCTTTATGATTATGCCATCCACTCTGAAACTTGGAAATCAAACACTTTTAAGTGCAGTGCGTTGCCGTGGCGGAAGCCGAGCCGAAAATCAGGCGCGAACATGGATTGACCTCTATCGCTCAGAAGATGCGGGAACAACATGGCATTATATGAATCGTCCAGTTGAATTCCGTCAGATGGGACACAATGGTAATCCACCGACGTTGCATCAATTGCCAGATAAGCGGCTGGTGTTGATCTATGGTAATCGAGATAAACCGTATACTGTTGGTGCGCGGCTTAGTGAAGATGACGGTTTATCGTGGAGTGATGAGATCACTTTGCGTGAAGGTGGTGTCAATCGAGATTTTGGGTATCCGCGTACGGTTGTTTTACCTGATGGTACGATAGTAACTGCTTATTACTTTAACGATCAACCCGATGGCGAAGGTGAACGTTTTATTGAAGCAACCATCTGGAAGCCATAAGCTTCATCTGAGGAATTAACAATCAGACTGGATGTTTCTGGGTCATTAAATTATGACATGAGCCATCCAATTTGATACTAACGAAGCACATCATAATGAACGCTGCTGCTAATTATTCCCTACTATGATTCGGAGAGCCATAATTTCAGGAATAAATGATGCGCCTAGTTCTTCAGCCCTTCCCCAGTCTTGCGCGGCTAAGTCTGTATCCCCATGTGAATAATGTACATATCCTCTGAATAAGTATAAGTTGCCATTATCGGGTGTTTGGTCAATTGCGTCTGTTAAATCTATGATTGCTGATATTAGCGGATCTTCATCTGGATATGGCGGGTTATTTAACTGAACATCAATTCCATGCTCATAATCTTGATAGGCTAAATTGACATTGCCCAATTGTAAGTAGGTTAAACCACGGTTGAATAGCCCATATATTGAGTCAGGAGATGCGTTTAGCACACGGTTAAAATTAACCATTGCTGATTCATAATCACCCAATAGGTAATATGCCCATCCACGATTGATATATAATGTAACATTTATAAATCCAGGTGTTGAGAATGTTTCAATAATATAATCGTAATCCCGAATGGCTTTTTCATATTCACCTTTAGTGGCATAGATAACTCCCCGTACATTATAACCACTTGGTTCATCCGGATTCAACTCGATATAACGGGTTATATCAGCAATGGCATCGTCGTATTGTTCTAAATCATTAAATAATAATGCTCTTGAAAAATATTGATTTGTATTGCTAGGTGCAAGTCGAATGGCTTCGGACAAATCTGTCAGGGCTGCCTCTATATCCCCCATATCCGTATGTAGATGAGAACGATTCTGATAATAGATTGCATAACGCGGTTCAAGTTCAATTGCTCTATTAAAATCCCCCAAAGCAGTTTCTAAATCGCCTAACTCTTTATAGATAAAGGCTCGGCTATTATACACATTGGCACTTTGTGGATTTAACGCAATGGCACTATTCAAATCTGCTAAAGCACCATATAAGTCACCTTCTGCTTTTCTATGTCCTGCACGCATGACATAGGCACTATCTCTTGGATCAAGCTCAATTGATGTATTTAGATCGTCTAGTGCAGCATCAATATTGCCTTGGGATGAGTATAAGTTGGCACGATTAAGATACAAATTTGATTCTGGTGCAAGGTTGATTGCAAATGCTAAATCTGCCAGTGCTGCTTCAATATTACCCATGTCTTGATAGATTATTGATCTTAGATTATACGTTTGAGCGCGTTCTGGGTCGAGTTCAATAGCCTTAGTATAATCAGATAGTGATTCATCTAATTCTCCAAGTTCTTGATAAATCGAAGCTCGCGCGATATATGCGCTCACCTCCTCAGGATAATCAATGACAATGGCATCTACCAGCCGAATGGCTTCATTAATTGTGTCCCTTTCAAGTCGTTGTTTTGCACTCGAAAGTCGCGTTGCGATATTGAGTTCTCGTTGGGTTTTAGCAACTGCTGATGCAACTGCTGTTAGTGTCGCGGGTACAGGTGTGAGGGTTGCGCCAGCAATGGCAACTTGTGTTTGTGCATCATCGGCGGCGGATTCCGCATTTCCTTGTGCTTTGATTGCGGTTTCTTGAATATGGACTGCTGTTGCTAGATTGGCATCACTTGTGGCAACTTGCTCAACAACAGAAGTTGCGGTAATCAACGCATTGACTGCCGTTTCAATCTGCGCCACAGAAGTCGCATTATTGTTGTTGGCTTCAATACTCGTTGGAATGGCTATAGCTGTTGCAATGATGGCAACAAGTCCGATTACACCGAGAACAACTGAGGCAATCCGAAACTGCTGGATGCGTTGTTCACGGGCGTTCTCTCTGCTTTGTGTTTCATCATTAGAAGCTCGACTAGCCATGATATATCGATGTTGCAAGTCGGTTGGCTTCGGTAGTTTATTCTGTTCATCTGCTATTTTACGCCATTGTTCAGCAAAGGTCAGGTCATCGCCCAGTAGAAGAAAACTCGGATTTTCATTACTTCGTTTCCATTCAAGCGCGCGTCGCAGATAGCGTGTATGTGCCTTGAGATGCGGTTGGTCTTCGTCAATGGCTTGTAATAATCTCTCGAACCCTTTTTCAAAAACGGCATCAGAATCAATGATAATCCAATTCAAATGCCCAAGGTTACTCCAATTATCACGCGCGAGTTGTTCATATGGTTTATCCATCCATTCACCTTTGACCTGTGTTTCGATGTCATTGGTAATTTGTTGATGGATGACGGGTAAAATTCGTTTATTATGGTCGCGTGCGTATTCTAATTCTTGATGGCAAATTTGACTTTTTAGCCAATTGTCACTGATGACCACCACAAATGTTTCGGCATTTTCGATACCCAGTTTGATTTCGTTCCACCAGTCTTCACCTGCGGGAATCCCTTGCCAATCAACCCATACAAGCCGTTGATCGCCAACTAACGCTGTGTTTAAGCGTTGAACAAACGCACTATCTTTACGCGAATAAGAGATAAATACATCTGACATACTAGACTCACTTATCTTTTTATCGATGACAAAAATTATTATATATGATTATTGCGATTTACATTTTTGATAAGCTGATGAACTCAATAAATCATGATATACTGCAAGAATTATGATCAGATAGAGGGCAGAAAATGACGATTAACTTTGGGCGTACAGCATCGGATTATGGAAAACACCGTGTAGGATTTCCCGATGCATTTTTTGACCGCATCGAAAATCTGAGGCTCCTCAAAAATGGTACACGCCTATTAGATATAGGTACGGGGACAGGCACGATTGCGCGGGGGATGGCACAACGGGGTTGTGTCACATCGGCATTGGATATATCTGAGCCGCTGATTAACACCTCCAAACAATTGGATGAAAAAGCAGGTGTTCAAATCTCGTATCATATTGCATCTGCCGAAGCAACAGGTCTAGCTGATGAAGCTTTTGATGTTGTAACCGCTGGACAATGTTGGCATTGGTTTGATGGAGATAAAGCCGCGCATGAAGTCAAACGATTACTTGTTCCAAATGGACAAATCATCATCGCGCATTTTGATTGGCTACCCCTCAAAGGTAATATGGTGGCGGAAACAGAGGCTTTGATACAACGTTATAATCCATCATGGCAGATGGGTGGCGGGAATGGGTTTTATCCACAGTGGTTGATTCATCTTGGGGATGCAGGTTTTGTTGATCTGGAAACTTTTTCGTTTGACATTAATGTGGAATATTCTCGTGAAGCATGGCGTGGCAGAATTCGAGCTAGCGCAGGGATCGGTGCGTCTCTGAGTGATGATAAAGTTACAGCATTTGACGAGGAACTCAAGCAAGTTCTACAAGAAAAATTTCCCGAGGATCCGCTACAAGTTCCGCATCGGGTGTTTGCTGTTATTGGACGTAAAGTGTCATAAATCCATAAGCACACTTTACAGGCTATAGATCATCTCCATCAAATTTATTCTCGTTTCCCGGTAAATTTTCCCATCCGAGGTTGCGTCCATTGATGTCTTTCTTGCGATTATCAATACGTCGCTCATCAATGACGATGCCATTTTCGATTTTGATATGATTCTCAAATTCATAGACTGACCCGAACCCCATATGAACATAATGTAATAACTCGCCATCTGGAATGCGGATAACGGCTGTTACCCAATCAGCAAAAATGGGTTGATTACTGGTCAGTTGATAACGCCCTTTGATGTCGCGTAGATAGAATTTGCCATCTTTTAGTTCCCATGTACCGACATACTGTCGCCAACATGCGGTTGAAAATATCATCAGTGGCATATCTTCGAGTTTTTCCATTTCTTTTTGAGTGAGTGTTTGGATTTGGGGATGATCAGTAGGAATTGGAGGGCAGTATGCCATTGATGTTTCTTTACCTTCAATGATGAGTAGCTCATGGACTTGTGCAGTCATCATTTCCTCCCTAAAAATAAATATTCTAATATTCATAATATACCATGAATTGATAGGTTTTCTACTGTTTGACGATATAAGATTGTTATATGAGTTCAAAATTATTGTATTCGGAGTAGCTTACTTAAGAGGTAGTCCAATTCGGAAGGTCGTACTTTGATTCTCATTGCTTTCAACTTCAATTGTTCCGTTGTGGAGTGCCACTACCTGTTTAACAATTGCTAACCCTAGTCCTGCACCGCCGTTTTCTATGGAACGAGATTCATCAACACGATAAAAAGGTTCGAATATTCGTTTTAGATTTTCCTCACTTAATCCAATACCTCTATTCGATATTTCGATCCAAACCTGATGCCCCTGCGTGGATGTATGTATATAAATTTGCTCTTGTTCAGGTGAATACGTAATCGCATTTTCGAGTAGATGCGTTAACATTTTAATGATTGCAGACTCATGACAATATAATGTGAATGGGGTTGAAGTAAAGTCTAATTGAATCGTTAAATCTTTTGCTAGGATGCTGGGTTGTGAGGTGGTGAGGATGTCTCGAAGGACTTGATTAAGATCGAGTGGCGTGATCGTGCTATCCTTTGTGTAATGTAGACTAGAGAGGAACAAGGTATCTTGAATAATCTTCTCTAGCCGTAAAATCTGATTTTCAATAATCTTGATTTTGTCCATTTGTCGTGATGGGTCATCGAGATGCGTCACAAGATATAGGCTGGTGCCGATGATGGAGAGTGATGTTTTAAGATCATGTGATAAATTGTTGACAAGTTCATCCATCAGAGCGACTCTTTCGCGATGGAGTTGGAGATCATAACGGTCTTGTTCCATTTGCTTGAGTTCAGTAATATCTCGGCTAACTCCTGCAAGTCCAATGATATTATCGTGGTGATCGCGCAGTGGTACTTTGGTTGTTAGTAAATGAATTTTTTCGCCTGATGATGTTGTTTCAGTTTCTTCTTGATTTAGAATAGGAATGCCTTCTTGAATAACTTGTTGCTCCTGTTCTAAATACTGAGCCGCAACGGATTCTGGGTAGAAATCAAAGTCTGATTTGCCAATAATATCTTGTTCACAACTGGTTTGTGGGGTTCGATCTTTGAGATAATATGGACGATTGACTAATGTAAAGCGCGATTGGCTATCTTTGACATAAATATAATCGGGAGTGTTATCAATAATTGTTCGTAAAAGATTACGTTCTTCAACCAAAGTTTCTTCAATCCGTTTACGAGACCATAAATGCCCAATACTAACACCATATAATTCTAAAATCTCGACATCATGATGGGTTAATGGGTTTTGATTGATCAGGTTGTCAGCTGTCATCCAACCGATGATGTTATCACCATCCCAAAGCATAGTGATGACATGCCATCCTGTCCCGACAACTTTTCCTTGATGGTTTCGGAGATTCGCTTCTTCACGCGCATAACTTGCTGGACGTTCTGCAAGGGCACGACTGACACTATTATTGCTTCCCCAGCTAATAGGTTCGGTAGTCCGTTCATCACGAGTATTCCCAAATTCATCTGTACCAAAAGTCGGGATATAGAAGTGGGGTTTATCCGTCACCAAAAAAATAGCAAGACGATCAAAACCAAGCTGAGCACACCCAAGTTCAACTGCTAGACGAAATAATTCGACCGAGGAAGAAGCTTTGGTCAATTCTATGCTGACATTATTGAGTTGGCGCAAACGTCGTGATAGTTGCTCTGTATTTTCTGATGTTGATACCATTCACGCCTCTTTAATTATGTCTTAGTCAAATGAATATTAAGTAAACTCATTCTGATGACTCTAATATCTGGTTACGATAATTACAATCAAAGTTACTAGAACTTGATTAAATATATCATAACTTTTTTTGAAGTAATAACAGTCATTCAACAGTTTCATTTTTTGGAGATAATATTTCATCATAGGTTATAGTCGTTCTAGTTGAATAACTTGTGGTTTTCATGAATGCTTAGCAGTAATGCAATTTTGGCGATCTTCTCCTCATTCGCGTTACAATAGTGAACGATGGAAAATATTTATCAAGGACTGATTTGTGATGAATCTAAATTTAGAAGGTGTGGCGCGTTGGCGATGTATAGGACCTTTCCGAGCAGGGCGTGTCCTTACGGTTGCTGGTGATGTCAGCGATATAGGAACATTTTATTTTGGGGCATGTGCAGGTGGTGTATGGAAAACTGTTGATGCTGGACAATATTGGGAATGTGTCTCCGATGGATTCTTTAAAACAGGGTCGGTAGGTGCATTAGCGGTATCGGAAGTTGACCCTAATGTGATTTATGCAGGTATGGGTGAGGCAACGATTCGGATTGATGTGTCACACGGTGATGGGGTCTATAAATCAACCGATGCTGGACGGTCATGGTCTCACATGGGACTGGAAGATACCCGTCATATCGGCAAGATAAGAATTCATCCGAATGATCCTGATACCGTATTTGTGGCGGCATTGGGTCATGCTTTTGGTAAGAATCAACAACGTGGTGTATTTAAGTCGGTGGATGGTGGAGAAAACTGGGAACAAGTTTTGTTTGTCAGTGATAAGGCAGGTGCAATTGATATCACCATTGACCAAACGAATCCTCGTATTCTGTACGCAACAATGTGGGAAGCCTATCGTAATTTCCATCAGATCAGTAGTGGTGGCGAAGATTGTGGTATCTGGCGGTCAACAGATGGGGGTGATACATGGCACAATATCTCGACAAACAAAGGTCTACCTGAAGGAATTCTCGGTAAAATGGGCATTGCAGCATCTCCTGCCCAATCAGGACGTGTATGGGCATTGATCGAGCATCAAGAAGGTGGGATGTATCGCTCGGATGACTATGGTGATACATGGGAATTTGTGGCACGCAATAATGATATTATCTCGCGCGCATGGTATTACATGCACGTCACGGCTGATCCACAAGATGCTGATACTGTTTATGTGAATAATTTGAATTTGTGGAAGTCGATAGATGGTGGGCGAACTTATACCCAAATTTCTACACCACACGGTGATAACCATGATTTATGGATTGACCCCAATAATACAAAACGTATGGTGCAGGGTAATGATGGTGGTGCATGTGTCTCTTTGAATAGTGGGGATTCATGGTCAACAACATATAACCAACC
>Ga0070729_10004192_pt1 | contig 15933 bp, 14 predicted proteins | sample tdDd472_FD_66725 | JGI IMG/M metagenome (GOLD analysis project Ga0070729, IMG submission 66725) | Marine sediment microbial communities from the Atlantic coast under amendment with organic carbon and nitrate - tdDd47.2 | ecosystem: Environmental > Aquatic > Marine > Coastal > Sediment | place... | reverse complement strand
ACAGCCTTTATGGAATTCTTGAATGTCTTGATAAAGGAGACCGAAGCGCATTTACTCTAACTGCGATTTGTGCAAAATCACTGGCTTCGGTAAATCCTTACGTTGAATTAACAAATCTGCGATAAAATGAAATGACTAAACGATGTCCAAACGATGTGGAGACCTTCATGATAATTAAGTATTTCTATGATAAAAAATTAGCGCAAGCCTCATATCTCGTAGGATGTGGAACAAGCGCAATGGTCATTGACCCTGCACGGGATATTACGCCTTATGTTCAAGTTGCGCAGGCTGAAGGCTTAGACATCAAATTTGTGGTGGAAACCCATATTCATGCTGATTTTGTAAGTGGTATCCGTGAATTGGCGTTTGCAACCGGAGCAGATATATACCTCAGTGATATGGGAACAGATGATTGGAAATATCAATTTCCCGATAAAAATATAAAACTCCTCAAAGATGGCGATAACTTTATGGTGGGTAATGTCCTCGTGGATGTCATTCATACACCCGGTCACACCCCAGAACATATCGTATTGATGATTACGGATACAGCCGTCACCGATCAACCGATTGGATTTTTCAGTGGTGATTTCTTGTTCGCGGGCGCAGCTGGACGACCTGATTTACTAGAAACAGCCGCAAGTATTGCAGATACGGCAGTCATCGGCGCACGACAACAATTCCAGAATATCCAACGCTTTAAAGATATGCCCGATTATCTGCATATTTGGCCCGGTCATGGTGCAGGCAGTGTCTGTGGTAAATCGCTGGGGACGCTACCATCCACGACCCTTGGTTATGAGAAAATCGTCAACCCTGCCTTCCAATTTGAATCCGAAGATGCTTTTGTCGATTGGATATTATCCGACCAACCAGAAACACCCCGCTACTTTAGTCAGATGAAAAAGGTGAACAAAGAAGGTCCCGAACTCTTATTAAAAATTGGGCAAGCACAACATATCTTGCAACACCCTGATGGCATTGTTCCCAAAGATGCACTATTTATTGATACACGTTCTCCTGAATTGTTTGCCAGCAAACACCTCCCCGGTACAGTCAATATTCCGATTACAGCAACGGGCTTTGCAACCTATGTTGGCTGGTATGTAGATTATGAGAAACCTGTATTTTTCATCGCTTATCAAGCTGATGTACAACAAGTTCTATATACACTGTATTCGATTGGGGTCGATCATGTAGCAGGATACTTCACACCTGATGTCCTCAAACATGAATCCGATACTATCCCACAAATCAGTCCAAAGGATGCTTACGCGAAGGGGTATCATATCTTAGATGTACGTGGAGCATCAGAATGGAAAAAGGATCATATCCCGAATGCGCAACACATACCAATGGGATATATCTTAGAACAGAAGAATACCATCCCTGATAACAAACCAGTTGTTGTCCAATGTGGTGGCGGAATTCGCTCGCAGGTGGTTATCAGTCTATTAAATAACATCGGATTCCAGAACTTGATTAATCTATCAGGTGGCATCAGTGCATGGAAACGCGAAGATTTACCAATTGTAAGTGATGAAGAGGACTAGATTTTAGGATAAGGTCATCAAGTAAGCGATAAGGTCGGCAATATCTTGTTCGGATAAGTCCTTTTCGTAGTCTGTGTACATATGATCCCGATAACCCGGTATCACAAAGTCCTCAGGGTGAATAATGCTATTCCTGATATATGCTTCGGCAGATAAGGTCTCAATGCGCTCATTTCCTGTGGTCGCAATATCATGTAAATTTGGCGCGAGACTCATCCCAAATCCACCTTCTCTGACCAGATGACAGGTGGAACATGCCGGAGCATTATTATTCACCCCCACTTGAAATATTTCTTTCCCACGCACAGGATCACCGATAGTTTCGGTAAATTGTGGCGGTTCATCAAATAAAGTGATTAACTTAGTAAGTTGTGAACAACCACTAGCCAGTATAACGATTACGATGAGAAAACTAATTCGACCTAACATATTTCAGATTCATTCCTGATGACTCGGAGAAAAAGACTGTATCGTATAAACCAAGTCAATTTTATTGGCTAAAAATCGCATCACTCAAAATTTCTTCCCAGTGGATGTCTCTAGTAATGTCTGCTTCAAGCGATTCCAGATAGGCAATAGCTTCTTCGGCAGTCACAAATAACTGATGATTTGTATTAGCCGTTGTGCTACGGCTCATCTTTTGGATGTATTGGAACATAGACATATCTGTAGATGCAGAACCTTTATCGCTAAACGCCGCTCCACCACCATAATTTTTGTGGTTCAACACCTTTGCCAATTGGAGCAACAAATGCACATTCGTGATATGCCCTTTTCGCAAATCAGATAAAAAATACACCGGATTTTCTTCGCTATCAAGGATGGCATTTAATTCAAAGAAGTAGTTTTTCATCATCTGGCTATTTGGTTTAGGTATTTCAAACCACTTGACATAATATAAGCAGGGATTCAACCATAAGATTCGGTAAGACATAACAGGGTCTCCTCTAATCAATCTCTTGTACTATATTTCTGATTTGTACTTGGATCAGCAAGCAACTTTAATTACAGTTTTAACCATAAATATTACGGAGATATTTAATCATCTGCGTGGGCAACAAAATCGATAGATATTACCTGCGTGTTTCTTACATCGAGAGATCAGAGTCATCAGAGTCAGGATCGAGAATCGCTTTAACTCGGCTGAGGAACATATTACGCCGAATCGGTTTGTTAACATAATCCTCAACACCTAATTCAAGGCTATCAGGATATGAATAAATATCAGCTGTTAGCATCATAATTGGGATATGCTTAGTTTTGTCATTGGCACGTAATGCAATGACAACATCATGTCCATTCATATAGGGCAGATGATAATCGCAGATAATTAAGTCTGGCAAGTGCTCTTCAGCAAGATCAAGGCCTTCTTGTCCTGAATAGGCGATAAGAACATGATACCCTGCTGTTTGTCCAATTGCTTGGACAAGCTCGGCATTCGATTCATTGTCTTCAATATAAAGGATGACCTGAGGCATAATTACTCATTTTATTAAATAGATAATTACAATATATCATATCATATTATTGAATAGTCCGATGTCTGAGAACGGATTCTAGTTACGGATTATTTAGCTCATCCTATACAGCATTCATCGTGATTGAAATGTTTGTAGCCAAGTTTAAGGTGGGTAAATTCTCTAATGGATTCTTAAAAGTGACAATACATTATCGATGAGTTGATCGGGGGTAACAGGTTTGTTGAGATAAGCATCAGCACCATACTCCATGCTTTTAGGGAAGGTTGAGCTATCGGCTGTGAGCATCAAAAATGGTGTATCTGCGATGCGGTCTGTCTGGCGGATTATTCGGACAATATCAGATCCCTTAAGTAATCCCGGTAGATGATAGTCACAGATAATGAGAATCGGCTCATGTTCAATTGCAAGTTGAATACCGTCATCTCCATTTATAGCAATGATAGTCATGAAGCCTGCACGTTTTAAGATAAGTTCTATGATTTTGGCATTGTTTTCATTATCTTCGATATAAAGTACGATATCCGCCATGCTTTACCCCAGCACTATTATCCCTAATTTGTTATTCTACTGTAATTCATATAAATGTGTAGGCAGTGATGACATGAATTTTGAGCTGGAGATTAATATTATCGGATACTAATTGTATCCCGTTAAAATATTCCACTCATCATAATCACAAGCACAATTTCATTAAATTGAATAGATCATGAATACCAAATCATACTATTTGTCATGTCGATCATTGTCAAATTTCCTATACAGATGATATAGCATATGCTAGAATTCTCGTTTATATACGCATCTGTTAGAAACCAGTGAAAAGGGTCTGAGATGCAACAACCCGTACAAAATAAACCTCAGTCTTCATCCAAAATTGACCATCTTGGCATGTTTGCCTTTTTGTGGGCTATCGCGATTTTATGGCACTATCTCCGTCGTCCCGTTGATTATTCCGAGTTTTATGTGCTGTTTATCCCAGCAGTTCTTGTTTTAACTCGTCCTAAAAATGCTTACTTTATCCTAGCGATGGCAGCCGCTTATGTATATATTTTTGTCTATGAATTGCCTGCCAGCGCAAAACCCAACCATCCAACATTGCAGATGTTGATCAATCTATCCATCGTGGGGGGGGCGATATGGGTCATCTTTAAGAACTATTTAGCCACCAAAACGTTTTCGCTAGAACGCGAAGAATGGTTTGATATTTTACGCCCACTTGCAATTCTGGCGATTAATATCGTCTATTTGATGGCGGTCTTTAACAAACTCAATACAGCATTCTTCGACCCAAAGGTCAGCGATGTTACCCGATTATTGAACCTCTATTATGAAGCCGATCACTTACTATTTATCCCTGATTTGATGCCAAGAGCTACATGGTTTCTCTATTTTGGTATGTTTGCAACACTCATTATAGAAACACTCATTCCTTTATGCCTGTTCATCCGTCCATTACGGCTCGTAGGTGTATTTATTGGATTAGGGTTTCATCTAATTTTGTCAGTGCGCTTATATCCGTCAATGGCAGAATTTCCGACACTATTATTTGCAGTCTACTTCCTTGCGCTACCCGATACTACGATTCCGATGATACGTGAACTATGGGATAAAATCCGCGAAAAAGATTGGTTTATACCCGCTCGTAACTTCACAGTCTTGTTTCTGGCGTGGTGGTTTTTCTTGTTGCCGATGGTCTTCCAATGGCCTGCACAAGGCGAAAAATTGCTCTTTACCCATGATGATATTTGGTCGTATTCGTGGTTACTATATCTGATCGTCTATTTTACGATCATTATTTATCTACTCTGGCGGACACGTGGCGGATTCAATGAACCACCAGACATCCAGTGGATACAACCTAAAAATGCCATTGTTTACATTTTCCCGCTTATCATCATCCTCAATGGTTTAACCCCTTATTTGGGTATCAAAAATAAAGGGTCATGGAATATGTATAGTGGATTGCGAACAGAAGCAGGCTATACCAATCATCTATTTATGCCTAACCTCTACATCGTCCCTTATATGAAAGAAATTTGTATTGTTGATTCTAATACCAGTCTTGCTAGAACATATTTTACAGGGGAATTGTTTACCTTTTACCACCTCTTGAATTTTGCAAAAAATCATCCCGACGACAGAGTCCGTTTTATGATGGATGATGAATTTTACACACTCGATCCCGTCTCGGATAATCCTGAATTCTATCGTGAGATGACCTACCTAGAGTCACTCATCCCGATGGATAGAAGTGGTCGCGGATTTGAACATTTGCGTTGGTGTCAGCAATATAAAAAAGAGTATAAAGATTTAGAAAATCAGCCGAATGTTCGACCTAACGATTTTACAGTTATCTTGTGGGAAGAAGGCAATTCTTGGGAATTTTCCGCGCTTGATGATTAACGGTCTTTATTTGAACTGGAAAATATCATCGTTATGTTGAATACAACATCAATAACGGGGCAATCACGCTGGCTTCGCTTACGCAACGAGGCATTAGTAGTTTTGCTATATGTGATTGTCCTTATGATCATGACCTACCCTTTAGTTTTTAAGCTTGGCACAATTATCCCATTTCACAATCCAGATACGTATACTGCAATGTGGCAGAATTGGTGGTTACAGCAAGTATTAACTCGCGGGGCAGATGTCAATTTCACCACGTACTTATTTTATCCAAATGGGCTAGATGTTACGCTCATCCCACAACGTTGGACAAGTTACCCAATCTGGGCAATCTATAATGCATTATGGGGTGACCCTATTGCTTATAATTTAACCGTATTAACGCAATCGCTAATTAAAGCCTATGCGATGTTTCGGCTGATTTTATTGTTTGTTCCGCATCGCCCGTCAGCATGGATTGGAGGAGCATTTTTTGCGTTTTCCCCACGGATTCTTGTTGGCGCAATTCAACAGCCCAATACTAGCGCAGTTGAGTTTATTCCGATCTTCATGATTGCCTTTGTATTGGCATTGCGTCGAATACATGAGAAGCCTGACGATCGAAGAATGATTATTCTGCTGATGGGACTAGCTGGTTTGGCATTTTCTGCCAATATTTACATGAATCTCAAAATCGGTGTCTTTGCTATGTTGATAGGCGGATGTTATGGGCTGTGGGTGTTTGTCAGTCATCAGTTATGGCGACACCGTCTTTTTTGGGGCGGTATAACCATTTTTGTACTGGTAAGTACCATCATTAGCGCACCAATTTTGATACCAACTTTAACCTACCCTGACCTAGATAGTGCCATTAATCAATATACACCTGATCGCGGTATTAATATTTTGGCGTATGTAAAAGCTGATCTCAAGTACCCATTCTTCTATAACAATTTATTAGCTTCTGCCGATGGTATCGTGCTCACTCAACGCTTACCAATGGCATTCTCACAAATTGGTTTTATGAGCATCGGCTTAGGCCTGATTGGCGCAGGTATTGCCATACGCAAACGGCGAGACCATCTAGTCTGGTTGATGATAACAGTTCTATTTTTCTGGTTATCATTAGGATCAAGGATATTTATCAACAATACAACTTTGGACTGGTTTCCAAATTTGTATCCGATCCTACTCAACAATCCAATTTTTGTAGCATTACGTGAACCCTTCCGTTTTCAAATTATTATGATTTTCGGGTTAGCGTTCTTGTTATCTTTGGGAATCTATGGCGTATCTCAGCGCTTATCTCAACGGATAACATACCTGATGTACTTAATTGTGCTACCGATATTATTATTCGAGTTAAGTGTCTTTCCGATACCATATCGTACAGCAGCGATTTCACCCGTTTATGAATATGTCGCACAGCAGGATGATGGTCCACTGATTATCATGCCGATGGGACGACAACAGGCAAAATATGCCATGTATACTCAAATCTTTCATGAACGCCCTATAGAAGAAGGCATGATTGCCCGAATGCCAGAGGGAGCATATGATTACATCGAAAACAATCTTCTCCTGCGTGATATGGCAGACATCAATGATATTCAACAGGCTTCTGACGATCTGATCGCCAACTGGGATCAAGAGATTGACAACTTATTAGAAGCAGGGTTTCGATATGTGGTGATTCATCGCCTAGAAGATACAGGGACTTGGATACTCACTGTATATCCTTATCAAGAGCGTATGTTCTTCATGGAAATCGAACCCGATTTTGAAACCGAAACAGAAGCTGTCTATGATTTACAAAAATTACGCGGACATCCCCCCCAAGGAGATCCCTTTGCCGAAGATTAATCCTCTTTAAGCTGTTTTTAATGTCAGTTAGCTTGAAGATATCAGTTGATTCCTGCAACGAATTTCGTAAAGATTGCGTATAAATGGTAAAGAAACCCCAGTAGAAGGATAATCCCGTGTATAATAGAGACATACACGAAACAAAAACTAGTGGAACAGAGACTATGGACGGTTTCAAATTACTCGGTCAAATCGGTAAAGGTATTGTCAAATCAGTAGAACTTGTTGGCAAGGGAATCGGTTTGACGGGCAAAGCAGTTAATGACGGTTCAATTGCAGTGAGGACAGCCATGCCAGTTACAGAAATTACATCGGTGTTTAATACCACCGACGAGACAATCAAATTTATCAATCAAGAAGCACCCCGCGACACCAAAGAAATCTTGCCACAAAGTGCCGTTTCGCTCAAAACAGAGCAAACATCAGGCGCATGGATACCGTGGTTTCACCCCCCACGCTTCGCCCCATTTAATCGTAAACGGATGGAAGTTGTGGTTGAGGATACGCCAGTGATCTATGTGTGGCAACGCGATGATCATGTCTTTTGGTGTAATCGCCTTGATACGCAAGGCAATCCAGCGAAAGCCTATAAAGTCCCCGGTATATCCCATGTCGGCGGAAAGCGTATGTTAGTCGTACGCAACGACCCCGAAAATGGCTATAGCGCATTCCTCAGCGAAAGCGTTGAAGGTAAGTAACTTCACATTACGTGGGGCAGATATTTATCTCGCCCCATGCTGATTTTGACTGTTATCAGTATGTGTTTAATAGCTATGGAAGAATCTCAAGCATAGATAACTCGAAATTCAGTACGCCATCCTCTAGGTAAAATTTGCTATCCCCCTGAAAAACACCTAATCGTTAAGACAAACCATCTTATTGTCCAACACTTTATCCTACGGACATTTCAGACAGTTTAAATGATTATTTAGTAATCAAATTGATGGAATCTAACTTATAATGAAGAAATATTAAGAATCATTAAGCAAACAGAAAGAAAATTCATGTGGCTAATTCTATCGGATGGTATGACCAAGGCAAGCGCATTGTCTTACAAACATTTGAAGGCAAAACTACTTTAGAAGATTTTATTGATATGGCAACTCAATCGGTAGCTTTGTTAAATACTGTAGATTATCCTGTACAATTGATTGTTGATCGTAAAAATGCGTTTTTCCCACAATTTCAACCGAGTAAAATGAAGTTTATGAGAGAGTTAGTACCAAGTAATCAAGATTTGGTCGTTGTGGTTGGCGTGGAGTATTCTGTTGAAATGATCTCAAATATTATTGGGATACGGGTTGCACCAAAAGCGTTTAGCAAATCCTTTTATGTATCAACAATGCAAGCCGCACATGAAATTTTGAAGCGTGAGCGTGGCATAGAACTTTAAAGGTTTCGACGATTTACATTATATAGTTCCTAAAGTCGTCATGTGACGGTAATTATAGCTATATAACATACCCCAAACAGAATTTCACATAAAAACAACGGGCTTAACAAACACGCCCCGACACAATACAATCCTTTTAACCTAGACACATCAAAAGGATAAGCACACTTTATGCACATTGCCATGAACGGGTGGTTCTGGAATCAAGAATTTACAGGTAGTGGTCAATATCTCCGCAACCTTGTTAAATCACTGATGAAAGCCGACCCTGATTTACAACTCTCACTGATCCTACCACCCCATATCCAAAACCCTGATAACGTCCCAGACCGTGTACAGGTGGTGGAAACAGGAAACACCCAAAAAGCGAGCAAGTGGGGTAAAGTCTGGTTTGAACAACGGACATTCCCGCAGATGGCGGAAAAGGTCGGCGCAGATATTGCTCATGTTCCCTATTGGGGAACACCGCTAGCTTGCAAAGTACGGTTAGTAACATCTGTGTTGGATGTAATTCCTTTGCTTTATCCAATTTATAATCAAGGTGTGATGACCCAGCTGTATACCTCTCTGGTGAGTGCAACTGCGCGTGGCAGTGGACAAATTATAACCATCAGCGAAACCGCCAAACTCGACATCGAAGAACAACTCAATATCCCCGAAGATAAAATTAGTGTGACCTACCTCGCACAAGATGAACGTTTTCATCCTCGTATGGGTGCAGAACGAGATGATGCTGTGCGGAAGAAATATGATTTGCCAGACCGCTTTGTGTTATATCTTGGTGGATTCGATTGGCGCAAGCAAGTTAACGAATTGCTTTTAGCGTATACCTATGTCGGACAAGCAGAAGGGGAGAATATCCCGCTTGTCATAGCAGGACGTGAACCCGAATGGGACGACAGTCTATTTCCTAATTTGCGTGAGTACGCCAAAAAGCTCGCCATTGAAGATTATGTGCGCTGGATCGGATTTGTTGATGAAGCAGACAAACCATCATTGTATCGATTGGCGGATGTATTTGTGTTCCCAAGTCTATATGAAGGCTTTGGTCTGATGGCACTCGAAGCAATGGCATCTGGTACGCCTGTGGTCACATCGAATGCGATTGTGTTTGAAGAAGTGCTGGAAGACAGTGCCTATATCGTAGAAGATGCGCGGACAATGGCAGGGGCAATCATCGCGTTACTGATTCAACAGCCCTTACGCGAAGGTATGATTAATCAGGGTTTGGCGATGGCAAGCAATTATTCGTGGCGCAAAACAGCTAAAGATACCCTTGCTGTCTATGAAAACGTGATGAAGCAATAATCAGTCCAAAACCGATATTTTGATAAATCAACAGGAAACAAGTAATTATGTCAGAGCCACAACTTGATCGCCATGAAATGTCCCTCATGCAAAAGTTATCTGTCCCAGAAGCGGCTGACCCACCGTGGAGCATCCTGATTACGATTGTGATTGTCGTCGTATTGTTCATCAACCTAACCATAGTTGGGTCGGCGATGTCATCGGTCATGCTTGGCATAGACGATAATACTGATCCAACACCGTTTATGCTATTACTCAGTTGGACAATCGGGCAAGCTATCACCATCGTTTATGTAGTTATTAATCGGCGCAGTAGTTATGAAAGCTGGAATGCCCTCAAATTAAGCAGAGGCTTATTACCCTTGCCCTTAGTCTTGATGGTCGGGGTCGCCGTAGCATTGACGGTTGATCTGGTTATTAATTTAGCGAGTGGTCAGTTTTTGCCTATACCAGAGATTTATGGTTTTCAAGCAGATGGCATTGCAGGAATTTTACTGGCGGGGCTATTCTTGGTATTGATTCAACCTGTTGCTGAGTCGCTGGTCTTTCAAGCGATACTTTTGCCCAAACTTCGGTTTATGTTGGGGGCATGGGGTGGCGTGATCATCACAACGATTGTATTTACACTCCTACACTACAGCATATTCTACTTATCTTATCAATCGAATTATCCTGAGTCGGCGTTAGTATGGTATGGAATCGTCTATCCTCTAGCAACAGGATTGATGTTCTGTTTGATTAAAGTGTATACGGGGTCAACCCGTGCGGTGATTATTGCGCGGATGGGAGCTGGGGCAACGTTCTTGCTGACGGCGTTGGTACTGGTCGGATAATTGGGTATCTCATCACATCATTTCTTGGTTTTCTCGATCTACAAAAAAGAGCGGATCTAGTTTCAGTTTCTCATACGCCGCCGACCACATCGCAGAGGCTTCGACCAGATGACAATCCGCATCTAGTATCTTGCCTGTTTGAACATTCAGCACCTGTTCCAACCGATCATATCGTTGCACCCATCCCGCAAAATTATGACGGCGAATTGTCATCATAAAGGTTTGTCCGTCTGTATCTGTCATCTTATAATCGAGCAGATCATCATACAGATATGGCGGTTCACTTAATTCTTCGATACCATGCATGGATGTATTTGGACGCAATCCACAACCCAGAAACAAGATTTGACCGTCATATTGTGGCAATTTATAAAAAGGCGAATTTGTACCGCAAGGGGTTGTATCGTTTTCATGTCCACTGAGTATCTCGGACGCACGTTTCCCCACCCCACAAACCGAATGTGTTGGGTGCAGACTACGTTGTGTTCCCTCACGTTGGCGGAAATATTCGGGCAATGCCCCGACACAAGACGGCGTTTTACGAACATCAAAATAAGGGGTGTCGGTGGTAACATCTCGGAAAGAAAGCGCAGGAAAGAGCAATGTCCCGTCTTTACCCAACACATCAAGCAAGGCACGGATAACAGCTTCTGCTCCACCTTCGACTTTACCCAATGAGCGCAAAGAAGCATGAACCAGTAATACACCGTTTTCACGGACTCCTAATGCGCGGATGTCATCAGTTAGTATATTGATGGGTGTTCGCCTTTATCTGAATTTTCTTATGTATCTAGCAAATTGAGCCTACCGCCTAAATTCGAGGCGTATTGTATGAATCTTATTCGGCTCGATGGTCACATTAATTTTGTTTTTGGTGATGACATATTCGGCTTTGTCTTCTTCGGCAAGATTCACCAACTTCGCTGAGGTGAGGTGAGCATGGGTCGTTAATGTACCGCGAATTTCTTTATCGGTTGGATTTAAGAAGCGAACAATCCAGCCCTCACCGATTTGCGGTGGCTTGAGTGCGGTCATCACCACCGAATCATTGTCGAATGTCAGATAACTTTTGCGGATCGGATTTGGTTTTTCGTGATATTGGAAGGCTTGTAAGGGTGCAGTATATGCCTGTCCAGCCCGTAACATCGCGGCAGGATTTGCATCTTTCATCGGGAGAATAGCATATTCGGCTACAATATCACGCTCATATTGTGCGCCTTTAGCAGGAATTCCATTTTCTCCCCGTTTTAACCAACCAACAGACCGTAATAACGTCAATGCCAATGTGACTTCACCGTTATCCATAACTGGTTCGATCTCTGTCAAACCGCGTGACATCAGCACCAATGTTTCTTTTTCACCTTCGACTGCCGCTAAGGTTTGTATCGGGAACACATTCACCTGTGGATGAGCAACAACCATTGCAGCATCTTTAACAATTTTGCGTTTTGCCAATCCAAATGTCGCATCCGTCAGAATACTATCGACGTTGACATTTGTACGGAAATGAGCACGTAGCCGATGATCTTGAGCTTTGTTAGTAAAGGTCGTACGGAAATAAATCCCCGGTATATTATCGTAAAATGTGGCTGTTGTTGTGATGTCTAATAAGCTGAGTCCGCGTGAGCGTGATAAATCGTCCTTGAGGTCAGGAGCAATTCGCATTCTTTTTCGGAAGATCAATCGTTCATAAGTGGCGGTACTCTCAACATTGACCATATCGGTCATGCCAGCGCGAACCAAAACATCAGGCTCAGGTTTGCGATAATTATAGGTATCACCTGCATCCCCCCCATCATAAAAACTGAGGAAGTCAGCGATACGTTGTCCCATTCGCGACCATACCAATTCACCTTTTTCGACCCGTAGACTTTCGCCCGCCATGTTGCTGATGGCTTTGCCTTTGTTCGTGTCGTTATCATGATAAGAGTCAGGCTTCTCGTTGCTGAGCTTCAATGTAAAGACAGTGTACCCAACGGCATCCACTTGTGCACGGAATCCAATCTGGCACGTATAATCACTATCAGTTTCATCAAGTTCCCATCTAAAATTTATGTCTTCGCCTTTGTCATCAAGCAACGTTTTAGGATACATGCCTTCCGGTAGAATCAGGCTAATATCCACAATTTGCTCAATACGAAAGTTATGCGAATTCCATATGCCAATATAGGTCTCTACACGTGATGCAGATTGTTGAGCATAGGATGTAGTACGCGTCAATGTACCGGGTAAAGCATCCAACGATACATCTTGAATTCGTTGCGTGACATCCAAAATACGTTGATTACGGATTTCGGTCTCTTGTGTCACGGTATCATGACTACAGCCTGTTAAATTATTGCGGGATTGATTTTTCATTAATTCACGCCAGCTATGATCGAGTAAGGCGCGCAAATTATCTGGAGATTTAGGTTTGCCGTCTGTCAACGCAATCGCTAACCACGGCTCGGTTTGATGGGTGAGTAGAGCTTGGAGACGTGCATTGGCCTGCTTGAGATATAAGCGTGTCGAAAAGCGTCCTGCTTGATACCCTGGACCTAATAACTGTAGTTCCCCTTTGAGCGCAGGACGTAATCCATCAGGTAAGCCTTTGCGTAGTGCCCTAATATAATCATCCAGCGTACTTTGAACCGCAGGAACTTGTACATCATCAGGGACAGTTGGGGCAACTAACTCATTATCATTATCAATCGAATTTAACCACAAGTACGGGCCGTCAGGTTGGCTGTATTCTTGCTCTGTAATTGTTTTACTGACATCCCCTGTATTATGATGATTAATGACCATCACATGGCTACCATCAGGGGAAACCCACCGAAAGGGTAATGACATAATGGCTTGTGGCGATGTAATCAAGACCGATGAAATATCAAATCCTGTCAATATTTGCGGGAGTTGTGCCGAATGTTCTACAGCAAAAGGCATAAACGCTGTATCCATCAAGTCGATACCATGACGACTAACATCTGTACGCCCTAGTAACAAATTACGAATGAGGGATTCGCCACTCACTAATCGGCTATCGACTTGGATATACCACGGGCCAATGCCAAAACGTCCACCAGCATTATAAATGACCAATAACGCCACTAAATCAGAACGAACGGCGGCAATATCTTCAATGAGTACCGTCTGCCCTCCTAAAATGACATGCTTGAGTTGTTCAACACCATCCGCATTGGTGCGTAAGTGTTCGATCAAAAGTGTGATCGTATCGAGCAGTTGCGCCCGTGTAATTTCAAAGGTAGCGACCCCTTCACGTTCCCACAAAAGATAAGACAATAAATATAATGTCCCAGAAACTGGTTTAAGTTGAGGGGCTTTGGCGGCAGGTTCAACGCTAGCTGTTGTCACTTCTTCTGCCGATGTTTGAATATCTGTTCTCTCCACAGGAGCAGATTCAACATTAACTGCTGTCACTTCTTCTGCTGATGTTTGATTGTCTGTTTTTTCAAGCATAATAGGCTCAGTAGGTTGTGTAGCTTCCTCAACCGCTTCAATGCTATCCGATTGCTTGTTATTATCGTCTGGTACACCTTGTACCATAGTCATTCCCTCTGTGACTTGAACATATCTCTATTGTACCTGAGTTGCTCAAATTGCAAACAATGAGACGGTTATGGGTTTGTTTGTCTATTGAGATTGATGCACGACCTAATACGATACCTCACAATTTTTGATTTTATAAAGAATGAACTATAATGACGTTACTCACCTATACTGGGAATATTATATGGTTGATTATAAACAGAAATCACAAAAGCCCTCCAGAACAAATATTCATCAACATTCAACAGCACCTATATTACCCAATCACAGTGATAGTCTGTCTATAGAATATCTACAGCGTACCATTGGTAATCGAGCCACCATTAACTTGATTCAACGGGGTATGCTGAATGTGGCAGGTAATCAAGTCACAATGAAAACATCCAATCATCGTGAACTCCAACTAGGAAGAAAGCGACGACGCAAACGTAAAAAGAAAAACAACCGTAACCGGAACGCCCCACCTGTAGTTGTCGAAGCACCAAAAGAAACATGGTCAGATTGGTTTTGGTCATGGACTCCGAGTTACAATGCCCCCGAAAGTGATGAAGATGAGGGTGTTGAAATAGAAGATGATCCAAACTTCGAGCGTGAAGGTGGTGGGTCTATTTCAGAAGTTGAGGGATCACAAGCATGGACGCGCGATAGGAGCGGTGGTGATCTGGAAGAAATGGATCATCCAGAAGAAGAGGACGGCGCATTCGAGAATCCGTTTGCCATCGAAAAATTGGAAATCGATTTGGGCGAGGTTGATTTCTCTGCCGAAGGTACGATGATCGGTAATGTCAAAGGCAAGGGGAAATCCTCCATTTCGGGTAATGGAACACAATCATACTCTGGGAAAGTCACATCCGAAGGCGAAATGGGTTCAGGTGAAGTCAGCGGTAAGTTCGAATCGTCTGCACAAGAACTCAAAGGTGAAGGTAAAGCCAGTTTCCTCCTTGGTGGGAGTAAAGAAACCAAATTGGGTTCATTGGGTTGGGGAGCAAGTGGTAATCATGGTGTACTTGGCTCTGGCAAGATGGAGACCAAGGTCGGCATTAATAGTGATCTGGCGGCAAAAATTGCGTACAACCTCGAAAAAATGGAAGGTGAAGCCAGTGGTAAACTGGGGGCTTTCTTTGGTGCGGCAACTGAGGGTACGGTTGATATTAAACTCAAAGCAAATGGTAAAGACCTCGCCACAACCGAAGGTAAGCTGGGTATCTCATATGGTGTTGGTGGAGAAATCACAGGGTTTATCAAATGGGATAGTGGTACATTGTCATTTGGTAATCAAGGTAAGTTATCCGCAGGTCTCGGATTTTCTTATGGTTACTCAGTCAAGATCGACACCAACGCAATTGCAAGTGCTACAGGCGGTGCGGCTAAAAGTGGCTTAGGCTGGTTATGGTCGTGGGCTTGGGGAAGTTAATTTAGTTATCTAATAATATGAATCGATAAAAATATGACACAAAGCTACTTCAATGACGACATCAATATCCAACTAAACATGCCCGATGACTGGACAACCGCCAAGAATGAACAATTCCCGTTGATTTTATTCGCACCACAAGAAAATGATT